>Ga0187867_10001821_pt1 | contig 18166 bp, 13 predicted proteins | sample June2016WEW_13_1_FD_132976 | JGI IMG/M metagenome (GOLD analysis project Ga0187867, IMG submission 132976) | Peatland microbial communities from SPRUCE experiment site at the Marcell Experimental Forest, Minnesota, USA - June2016WEW_13_10 | ecosystem: Environmental > Terrestrial > Soil >...
GACAAGAAGTCTTTAAAAAACCAGAGGCGTCGATTCTGGAGCAGGGATCGTACTGAAAAACAGGCTTGGGGATGGGCCAAATGAAAATATCAAAGTGGGCCAAATCAAGTTGACGAAACCAATTGTACTTGCGTCAATCAAAATGAAGGCTTGTGAGTGCCTTCGCTCACAGTTCAAGCACCGAGAGGACATGCGGTTAAAATTAATCGCTCTGGATTTTCAAATATGCGATCCAGAAACGAATTTCTCAAAAACCATGCCCTTTGACTTTAAAATAGGTGTTCTGAAAAGCCGGGTTTGGAGATATGGGTTGGGTCCAGAAAATAGCAGCAAGGTGGCAGATTTGAGAGGTGCTGGATATAGCGGGAAGCTCCTTTGTACATAGAGTATTCCTCCTCGCGTTTACTATTCAAGCCGTACTTGGCGGGTTTTGGAACGAGAGTTTACCGTCCATTCTCATTTACTCTGGCTCCAGAGGTGTCTTCTATTGCTCTTTTTACTGATTCTTCGAGCAGTCTCAATTCTTCGATTTCACGATTCTCAACAAGATCATCCAGCCATGCCTGAAATTCCTGGTGCCTGTCGATTTCTTCTGGCTGAGGAAAAAGTTGCCATTCCTGAGATGCCCAGTCGTAATAAATCATGCCGAGCCGATACTGATAAGGCTTCCTTAGTCCACGCAACAGGAAGCTCAGCATGGCATCATCGCAGCCAGCAACGACCAAGGAGCCGAGCAATACCAACTCAGCTTCTTGACCCTCAACAAGGCTTTCCTGTGCGGCGGGATTGAAACTCAGGAATCCTTTTTCGTACAGGTGCAACGCAGCCAGCCAGTTGAGTCCAATTTTATGGCAGAGATTGTGGGGTATGGCTGGAAACATTTTGAGTTGCGCACAGTTGACTCGTGCATTTTCGACATCAGCCATGTCTGCGTCCCTCCTATTTCATCGACATAGTTTTTGGTGGGTGCGCTACGCTCAGATCAGCAAGGGGAGGATCAAGTCTTACCAGACTTGATTGCCCCCAAGACCTCATTTATCCACTATGGGATTCGCAGAATGTCTCCAGCCTACTCTGATGAGTTCAGCAAGAACAAGGTAGTTCACGAAAGATTTGCCAGTTTTCTTGATGCAGGAAAATCTATAATCCTCTACCAATTCTTCGTAAACTCCCCGAAGTTCTTCTGGTAAAGAGTCGAGAGCTTCTTGCATTTTAGGCGATATTGCGGTTGATTCACTCATTTGTAACCCTCCTCAAGAAAGTGGCTTCGGGGTAATGCTCAGTATCGGTTTGTTGGTTGTTTCTGAATGCCTTTTGGATCAGTAGGTGGAGGAACTAGCCTTGTCTGGTACGGGTGGTCTGAAAGGATGGCTTCTGCCATTGCATCATAGATTTCAAAAATTTTCCGCTTGGTGCGATATTCGCCATAATGTTGTTCTTCTTGGCTCTGAATAATGGGAAACGTCTTCATCACGTATCCCACTTCATCGCAGTCCAGTCCATATAGATGGAAGTATGCCGCATCAAGTTCGCACCGATTGTGGAAGCGGCGAGTCTCATCCCAATTAAATGGAACTTGATCATACCCACACTCACGCGCAAATCCCTTCAAGTCCATAGCAGTATACACTAACTCAATTAATCTCTTTGAAAACCATTGCCCATATGTCTCATCTTTTGCCCATTGGCATGGGGTAGAGTACAGAGATTTTGGTAATATAGGAATCTGTTTTAGATAACCGTATGTGAAGTTTATACCACCGAGTTTTTGACGAGTTATATAATCAAAAATATAGCTATTGGCATTGCCTGCGAACAGTAGTGAATTAAGAGCATTGGGTTGACTAATGGAAACAAGTGGACAGCTATGACCAACAGCAACCTTCGGCAATACACTGAATATTGCGGTCCTGGCATCTGTTGAACGTGCTATATTTCTAAGCCAAGAAGAAAAGTAGTATCCGGATTACCAATTGCGCCATTTACTTCTTTCTCATGTACCCAATACCGTGGCACAGCAAGATAATTCGAATCAATTTTCTGACTAAGTGACAAATATTGCACGTCTACCCCAACATGAGTTGCCCAACGATGATCAAATTGGTGCATCATCTTAGCTTCATATAACGGAAGGTACTTTTCCCCGTCTTTAAGCATTATGTTTCCATTAAGGGTCCACCCATCGGAATCCAATTGGTCCTTATTACGGAAAAGATGAGAGTCATTAGCCATATGGAACATCGTGCTGAAGTTAACGTCCCACGAATTCACCTCTGGAGGTCCATCCTTGATAAGCACAGGAATACGTTGATATATGCGTTCAGTCAGAGTAGCATCCCTCTTCGAGCGGAAAATCGGGCAGGTTTTGGTATTGGGATTAAGAAGCGCAATTTCATCATAAGTTAATTTAAAATGACGTTCTGTATCTTTGAGGTGTTCTGTTTGAAGTGCGAAAAAAACGAAATCGGTTCCAGATTTTGCTGGTCTTGCTGAACCTGTAATCGTAAGGAGGCAGAATTTATAACTTCGGTGTACACCAAGAAAAATGCCATTCCGATTTTCAAAATCGTAGAGACTTATTAGTGAGGCTTTGTTGACCAAATCTTGAAAGAAGAATTTTGTAGTGTCATCAGTGGCTATGCCTGAAGGTACGATGCAACCAACTTTCCCACTAGATGAGATGAGAAGCCTTTTAGTTTCTGCGAAAACTGCATAGGTATTAATGTCTCCACGTCCGCACAGCGGATATCGTCCTGAATTCCGAACTATGTGGCTCTCTCCCTCAGCTTCTCTGCGATCCTCCACAAAAGCAATATATAAGTTCGGGTCCTCATCCTTGAGAGCTTCTATCATTTTTCCCCGCTTGGACGCATTCGGAGCATTGGCAATATCTGGTCTTCGTCCAGCAAACCATTCTTTTTCCTGTAGTTTGATTCGTTCCCAGGGCGGGTTCCCTAAAACAACATCAAATCCACCAGTCCATCCTGCTTCAGGATTGCCCATCTTCTCATCAAGCGATGGAATCTGGAATACATCTGGAAAAGCGGTATGCCAATGAAGAAAAGAATACTGTTCTGACAGACGGTGGATTTCATCTAAAGTAGCTTTAGGTATAGCTTCGGGCTTGGACGATAGGCGACGAAAGATATCGTGAGTGATCGGGGGTGGAGCATCTTTTTCCTTTTTCCATACAAAAGCCGCGCACCATGCATCAGCGATCAACTTGCTTCGTTGATACTCTGAGGAGCTTCTAAGATTTTGATACTTATCTTCTTTCCGCTGAAGTGCGGCTATGGAATCATCGTTCATTGCATTGAGTTCAATAAGGTTGTTGCCTAATTTAACCTGACCAATACCCTTCCAGTACAATGAGTAGAATGTTGATTGCCCAAAACCTTTCTTGGGTGGCCGCTCTTGCTTGTTCCGTTTCTTCAAAGCACTCGCCCACCCTTTGTCATCTCCCTCAATGGGCGTGAATGCTTCATCTGGAATGCCGTCTGAAATCAATTTCGGGGTAGTTCCTAAAAGACTATTTCCGAACTTTATGTGGTGGTCCAAGAATGAAAGGGGCTTGCCTGGCTCCATTGCTTCCATCCACAGACTCACCTTGCAAAGCTCGACAGCCATAGGATTGAGATCGACACCGTAGATACAGCGTCCGACAACATCCCTGAGAGCTTTTCGGACTGAGGCAGGTGAGGGTTCATCATCACCAGTTCTTACAGCAGCAAGGCGTTTTGCAATACGATGTGCCGCTGCCACCAAAAAATGACCACTGCCCGACGCAGGGTCGCAGACCTTGAGGTTCAGTATCGCATCTTCAGGGTTTTCTTTTTTGGCTGCTTCATCGAGCACTGGGTCAAGGGCTGAATCCAGAAGGCAATACACGAGACTCGATGGAGTATAGTAGCTTCCAGTGGTCTTCCGCTCATTTCCACTTGCAGATGAAAGAGAGAATTCCCCTGCTTCGATGTTCAGTTCGGGATGCAACTCAAGAAGCGACTCGTAGACGCTCCCCAATTCTTCGGAGCCGATATGCTTGTAGTCAACGGGTCGGCGGGAATGATCGTAGGTGATGAAGGATAGTGATCTGATTGCATCCAGCAGATCACGGTTTGAGATGCTGCAACCACCGATCTCTTTGATCGAAGCACTTGAAAAGAGAAAGCTGCCAAGCGGTGATAATCCAAGTTCGACGCATTCATTGTCACTTCCAAGTTTATCCATCACCAGCCGCAGCCCTTGGTAAAGGTCTGCATGGCGGGTTCCTGCTTTCTTTTCAGCGAACTTCCTGATTCGGGCCAAGGAATAAAAACGGGAGTAACGCTCCACAACCGCAGGATCAGCTTTGGGGTTCAGCAGGACTCCACGCTCCTCAGCCACAAACAGAAGAATTAAACGGTAAACAAGGCGGAGAATCTGTCTGTAATATTCCTGCTTGTCCAGTTCACCAGTTTTGAGTCGATTCTTTAACTCTGAGTTGGCAGGATGAGAGAGAAACCCGCGACCAAGCGCCTCAATTGCCTTTTCAACGCCAAAACGAAGCTGGTCTAATGCTTTGGTTCCTTCAGCCTGTGCCGATTTGGACCATTTTTCCAGCCAGCAATCTTCGGGTTTATCGGCTTCCAATCGAGATTCATGAGAGAGCAGCCAAAAAATGACGAAATCGGAATAGACTTGACCATCCATCATACCTTCGAGATCGAACTCGATATAGGACTGCTTGGTTAGACTGACGGTATCCCTCAGAATCCGCATTCGAAGCCCATTTGAAACAAATCCCCAAAGGTGTCCGTCCGATCTATTGAGATATTCCTGCATCAAGCCATGAGGACTCATTCGAGCGGCTCCCACGGCACCAGGAACCTTCTTGTCGATACTCAACCGAAATCCCACAAGATGAATCGGTGCAAGGTTCCAAGAATGGGAAATGGGGTAACTCTTGCCATCAATTTCGACAGCTTTGGTGACAAGGAGGCGACCATACCCAAGCTCTTGGAAAAGGGGGAGCAGCCAACGTTCACGAGTCACCCCTGTCCCAAGGTCTTTTTCGGGAAGCTGAGAAATCGCGGTTTTAAATGCACCCCATATTGCTAACAGATGATTCCACGAACGGTTTATGGCTTCATTACGTCTTCCGCTCAGATGGTAATCCGATGGTTCAAGCCCATCGATTCCTCCTTCGGATATTCGTTGAAGGAGGTCTACTGGAAGGATCGAACCTTCTGTGCGGATCGTTGTGAATGTCTCCCTGTGGCGGATTTGCATCGTCTCTCCTCAACTGATCTTGGGCAGGTATATGTAAAGACCAAGCACATCGGGGGGCAGGTGAGGCTCGACCTTGTGCTTTATGCCCTTATGAGATGAAGCCTTTCTGACGCGAGTATGTGCACTGAGAAGCTCGTCGGCTCTCGTTCTTGCACCTTGTTCCAGGTAAGGCTTTATGGCCTCAAACTCTTCAATCGCTCGATTTAGGAAATGTGTTGCCTGGTCGGAAGAAACATTCGCTTCGGGTAAGGCTGTCAGGAGCTTTTCCGCCAACTCGGAATCAATCCATCCCGCATTAGTGGGTAATCCTTTAAATCCAAAAACACAGCAATCCTCAGCAAGGAGAGCTTTTTCCTCGTTTTCTTGTTCGGTAATAATATGGAAGCGGAAGCGGATCAGAAGTAGGGTGGTACGCTTATCGACCAAACTGGTCTTTATCACTCCGCATCTTTTGGCAAGACTCTTTAAAAGGGGATCGAAGGCACCTTCCATCACGAAAGTAGATAGCCCTTCCACCACAGGATGAGTTCGGGTGAGATATAGCTCTCCTTCCTGTATGGGCAGGGAGAACCTGGCTTTGAATTTCTGCTGATTCCCAAGCCCAAGAGCTTCAATGAGCGATCTGGATACTACTTTATCTCCCAAATTGACCGAGAGAGTGCCATTCCCTTCAATGAATCCACCGTGTGCAGAAATCGCTTCCCTGCAAAACCGCTCCACATCAACACCAGAGCCGATTGCATTCTGGACGGCTTCGAGTTCTTCGTGTACTTCCTCAACTTTGATGGAATGCTGAGCAAACATGGTTCTAGACCGTTTTTCACGCTCAACCGTTGCATCCCAAGCCTTGTAGAGATTTTCCTTCTTCGGTTTAACAAAAGCTTCAAAGCCTGGAATCATCAACTGACTTTGATCGGCTGGTTTCCCCTTGAGCAGCAGTCCCTCAAAGATAGCTTCGATCACTTGATCAGTATCGGCTGGAACTGGAACCGATATTCCAAGAGCACTTCTGATTACCTTGTACTTTCGAACGAGAACATCGAGAACGATTCCATCGATCTGATTATCCAACCCATAGTAGGTGACCATTTTCACCTTTGGATGAGGCTGACCGAAACGATCCACTCGGCCTTCTCGCTGCTCATGGCGGGTTGGGTTCCAAGAAAGATCGTAGTGGAGGATCGCATTGAAATGCTCTTGGAGATTTACTCCTTCACTGAGGCAGTCCGTGCAAACCAGAACCCTTTGGGAAGATTTGGAAAGCTCACGCACCCTCTCTTCCCGTTCTTTCGGTGGGAGCAAGCCCGTTACAGCCATGACTTCAACAGTTTTGGGCAGGGTGCTTCGAAGAGCTTGGGCAACGTATTCGGCGGTCTGGATGAACCTGCAAAAAACAATGGGCTGGAACCCATCCTTAATGAAGTCGCTCACGATTTCTGCCGCTTTTTTGAGCTTTGTGTCCTTCCCATTTTGCAGTGCTTCTGCATCCCTTGCCATTCTAAGAAGACGCTGCCGATTTGCATTCTGTTCATCTATTGCGGTATCACAGCCTGGTGCAACGTCCAGCCCTTCACTTGCTTCATCAATAATCAGGTCGAGTACCGCTTTCCTTCCAAGCTCATCTGCTTCTTCGACGGTTTCTGCATCGGCCACAACTGCCCTGTTCCTAAGAGTTGCAGCCGCAGCAGCAGGACTTGATGCCATAGCTCGAAGTAGTGCTAAGGCCGACCACCACTTTACCCGTTGCTGAAAAAGTCCAGTACCCGCCTCTTGAACTGTCTCACGAGCATAATTTATCGCACGACCAAACAGGGCTTTGTATTCAGGCGAGAGTCGATAATTGTCTTCAGATTCCTCACGCACTGGGAAGAAGGTTTTTGAGCCTAAGTAATCTTTGATATCCCCTCTTTTGCGCTGAACGAAATGCTCGGCCAGGCGGCGACGGTGTAGTTCATTTTGTTTTCCGCCCAAGTCCTCTGGAAGGGATGAAAACTCAGGTTTTAGAAGCCCCAAAAGAGATCGGAATGCTTCTTCTTTCCCGCTGTGTGGTGTAGCTGTAACCAAGACCACGTGGCGATTCGCTTGTGCGGCAAGTCCAGAAATTAGCCTGTGGCGCTGATGACGAGCACCCTTTCCTTCACCTGCATAGGCACAAGTATGAGCTTCATCCACGATGACCAGTTCAGGGCAGGTTCGGAAAAATTCCTCGCGCCTTCTGTCCGATTTTATAAAATCCATTGAAACGATGACCATAGGGTAGAGATCGAAGAGGGATTCCCCTACCCGACAGTTCCGCTCAAGTCGGCTCACGGTACTTGGAAGGACCAGTTCAGCTTCAATATGGAACTTATCATATAGTTCCGATTGCCATTGCTCAGCCAGGGGAGGAGGGCATAGCACGGCCATCCGCTGTATCTCACCCCTTTCCAGAAGCTCTTTGGCGATAAGTCCCGCTTCAATTGTCTTTCCGATCCCGACATCGTCCGCGATCAGAACCCGAACTGGATCGAGCTTTAATGCCATAAGTAGGGGAACAAGCTGGTAGGGTCTAGGTTCAACCGCAATTTTGGCAAATGATCGGAATGGTCCAGCACTTGACCGAAATCCCAATCTAACAGCATCTCGAAGCAATCGGCAGGAGAAGTGATCGCCGTGGTCCTTGGGATCGGGAAGACTAAATTGTGCCTGTTCAATGGTTTCAAGACCCGTATGGATTCCCGCTATTTCGTCTTCAGTCCCGCCTAATGGACGGAGGACGAGAAAGTCTTCCTGCGATTCAGGAAGGACAACCCATTCCCTTCCTCTCGCTTTCACCAGTGATCCAACAGCAAAACTCATTTATTCCTCCCGAAAATATCAGGGTACTGAGCGACTTTTTCGTTCCACTCCGCTTGGTGATGGAATCGGATCACGACATATCCCAAATCTTCCATAGACTCAGTTTGTGTCGCATCCCGATTTTGTCGCTCAGGATAGTCGTGATGAGGGCCATCTATGTAGATGGCTGCTTGGTGGCCTTGGTAAAAGAAATCGAGCCGAGTTCCACAAGCCTCCACAAAGAATTGGGCATGGGAAGGAAGGTGGAGATTCTGTTCATCGATGAATGCAAGCCACTTCTTCTCAAGGTCCGATTCGGCAAGCCGTCTAAGGTCTTCCAAGTGCTCCAACCGAGTCTTTTCCTTTGGGGAACTTGAGACTGTCGAGCGGGTAAGTTTCATCACAAAATCGGAGATGCATTTCCTGTCTAAAATGTCATGGTCCCTTTGATTGCCGTAGTTCATCAGGCAGTCATAACAGGCGGCTTCGCAGTCCTCCCGTGCTTTCGGCCCTCGTTTTTGATCTGTTCCAGTGATGGGATCGAAGTGGCAGATTTGAAGGGCCAGTTTCGCAATTTCAGAGATGGCGTTTGGATCATCAATTATTCTTCTCAATACTCCCGCCCCACCTTCCGCAGACTCATAGAAAAGAATCATTTTACGGGCGATGGATGAAGGCAGAGGCTCAGCAGCAAGCTCATTTTCTTCGAGTTGATAATGGACCTGGATGGCATTTTTCAAAGCGGCCTGAAGGGATGCCATAATTTCTTCGCCAAGGTATTCCAGTGGATCAAAGATTAGGCAATTCCTTCGATCTTCCACAAAGGGAATGACACGTTGAATTTTCGGTGACATCTCATCTGTGGGCTGATTCTGTCCATTATCACTGCGCTGGCCCCAATAGCCGCGCTCAGTATCCAAAAGAAAACCACTTTCACCTTTCTTGCGCCTGGTCCACCCCAAATTGACCCGCCAAAGAGTAGCTGCATTTCCGTATGATAGATGGCCCAAGCTCTCCCCATCGTTTTGAATTAAGGCGGTGCGATAGGAAGGTTTTCCGTCCCGTTCTGGAAATCGAAATCCAGTTTTAAGCTCATAGCCGAGTCGGAAGCGTTCTTCCTCATCAGCATTAATTTTTTCACGGCGAACAGTGGTTACGTTTTCGAGCCTGAAGAGTTGGGTAATGGATTGTCCAAGCATGTGTTCACAATGCTCACATAGATCAGGACCATCCCCGTTTGAAATCTGATGCAGGTAGCCACAACCAGGGCAGAGCTTTGCCTTTGAAAGGGAAAGATCATCCCCTTCGGATGGCGGCAGGATGACCTTGTTTACCTGATACCGTGATCCCTCATGATAAACAACCGATTGTGGACCGAATTCGGAAATGGCAAGAAACCGTGGTCGGGTGAGAAACTCTGAGCGACCCTTCTTGCCTTTGCGCCCAGGGATAAAGGCTGAGAGGGGGAGCCGTGGGAAATTATATCCAGGTAAAAACCCTTCACTTGCAAAGTAGCGATAGCTGTAGAAGTCTGACTGGAGAACATTATCAGCCTCATCAGCGAGGAGTTTTAGCTGAGCTTCCGCTTCTCTTCGGAGCCGTTCAGCTTTGTTTTTATCGTCGTAGCTTCTGGAGGCATCCCTTATGACTCTGCTCTGAATTTTTGCTTGGGTGTGGGCCGCTCGATAAAGACTTCTCCACCTGTCACACGCCTTATCAAAATTCAACTCAACTTTGTTCAGAGCATCTTCGAGCCAGCCTGTTCTGAACCAATCGGAGTCATTTAGATCATCGATAAGGCTGGCGAGAACATTTTCGGATCGATGCAAAGCGTTATGCCTTGCCACCAAATCCCTCGTGCTGTCATGAACCGAATCCAGAAGTTGAAGGGCAGGATTATCCCCCGAAAGATCGAGAATGTTCTTTAAGGATTTCCCTAGATCGAGACTCGTTTCAGCCAGCCAGATAGCGTAAACGTGTGCTGAGACAAGGTCTTCATTTGCGAGGTCAAGTCTTGGGGGTGAAACGGCTCCCGCAACCATCTGTTCAGGACGTTTGAAGAAGTATTGATCATGCGAACTCCCCCTGGTGCAGTATGAGAAGACCAAAGCAGGTTGACCACCACGCCCTGCGCGTCCACTCCGTTGAGCATAGTTTGCTGGAGTGGGTGGTATATTCCGCAGATTGACAGCATTCAGATCAGAAATATCAACCCCCAACTCCATCGTGGGGGAACAGAAAAGAAGGGGAAGCTGAGCCTTTCTAAACATTCCTTCCCGCTTTACCCTGTCTTCATATGAGACTTGAGCGGTATGCTCCAATCCCCGAAGCCCCACGAGTTCCTGCGCTCCCAAGGTATAGAACGCAACGAAGAAGGGATTTGTTCGGCCACCAGTTGCAGAAGCAGTGGGGGTATTTAGAGGATCGTGGAATGCTTTCGTTCCATCACCAGCCTTCCACAAAATTGCGTCTGCTGGAACTTGGTAACCAGCTACATCCCCTTTTTCTTTCGGTTCAATGGAAACGCCGACAAGCCCTGCTTTTTGGAGGGTCTTTAGCAGTTCGCCAATGATTCTTTCCCTATCCTCAAGGGTGAATAGTTTATCGTAGTCCTCGAAAGTATTTGACCGAACAAGATATTTCCCAAATTTTCCACGCGGTGAGAGGAAGATATCCCCGCCGTAATCAAATTGTTTCCGCTTAGCTCTTGGGTAGAGCACGGCAGCATATTCTAAAGTTTCACCCTCATCGATTGCCCAAGGTTCAACCAATCTCTGGCTGCTTTGCTGCTGAATCTGCTCCTGCTTTCTCTGGTCGAGATAATCAACCTTTATCGCCAATCCCCGCCTCATAAAATCAAGGAGGACTTTGGCGATTTTCTTGCGGGTTTCTGGTTTTGCAGCAGCCAGTGCTGGATGACAGTCAGCCCAGTCGGGATCGTATTCGCAAAGCTCTTTTAATGATAGATATTCTATTTCGAGCAACCCGCACTGCTCAAGGTTGGGGAGGTTGACACGCCAGCCTCTTTTCAAGTCGCGATAGAGGCGGTAACCAAGAACGTTTCTGAGGGCTTTATTCGTTTCTTCCTTTGCGTGGTATCGAACGGTTGGATCGCTTGCAAATAGTTCTATCGGAAGATTGAGGGCATCAAAGACCTTTTGGACCAGTTCATCGTGTTGAAGCCCAGTTCCCGCACCCTGACACGCTCTAAACAGGGCGGACCTCAGTAGCCCCACCTCCACAAAATCGTTAAAGTGTCCTGCCTGAAGGGACGCATCCTGCCGATTGTCTGTGAAGCTGAGGAGCTTTTTGGCTTCCTTTTCAAGTTTGGGTTCTTTTTCAAGATTTCTAATTATGGAAAGAGCCAGAATGGTTGTGGAGGAACTTCTACCACCTGCACCCAGTGTGGTGAGCCTGGCAAAATCGCTTCCTTTGAAACCGTATGAGACTCCGCAATTTAGACAGAAATGGAATGGAAACGAGATGAAGTAAAATTCTTTTCCATCCTTTGCCTCCATGCCATTCGGGCCGATCCAGTGTGGTATAGGGAGGTCATCTCTTCGACTTTTCTTTACTCGAAATTTTCCCTTTGCGTCTTCAAGCCAGTCTTCAGGTACTCTTGTGAGGACTGCTTCTGGATCGCTGGTCCAAGGGTTGGTCGAACTGAAGTGAAGATATCCGATTTGGTCAGAACCTTTAGCGTCCCGATCCATCATATCTCGTGGCGCAAATTTGGTTGCCTTCGATCCTTCATCCAGGGTCTTTCTCACACAATAGTATTCCTGGCCGCATTCCCTGCAAAAAACGAGTGGGAAAAGAACTCTGTCTCTTTCCCCTGGAACAAACTGCTGACCTTGAACCGTGATATATCGGTCCTCTTCGGATTCTACGGTTGCGTAAACTGTATCGCCACGGCTGATGAATTGATGGAGGCGGAATGCAAAAACAGTGAAGCCAGTTTCAGGATCAGGTTCACAGTTGTATCCCGCAAGAAGTCCTTCCTGAATTGCTTCGGCACAACGATCAACATCAACTCCAGTCAGCTTGCCGAGTTTTACCGCTGCTCCTTGCTCTCCGTGAATGCTTTGTGGTTGACACCGAACAAGACGCTTTCCGCTTGGCTCAGTAGTTACCCCAAAGGTGGATTCAGTCCAGATTGAGAGGGGATCATGGATGAAATCCTGATACGTCTTAGGCGGTTTCTTGGAAGGGTCCGCAATTCTTTGAGATAATTTTTCTCGAAAAACAGGATCATTCAGATCGACGTCGGGAGTAATCCGTCTGAGTGTTTCACCAATTACGTGCTTAGGCTTTACTTCGGCCCCAAAAATCTTGGTTGCGACACGGGCCACTTCCGTCCGCTGACCTTCAAAGGGTCCAGAGCCAGCCAGAGTAGCGGAAGTGCCGACATGTTGTAAGTCCTTGGCCTCAAGTCGGTCACGGATACGGCGGACTAGCAGGGCAACGTCAGCACCTTGTCTACCCCTATAGGTATGCAATTCATCGAGAACCAAGAATTTGAGTCCCTTGGCAGCCTGGATCAGACCTTTTTCGTGGGGACGAGTGAGGATCAACTCCATCATTACGTAGTTGGTGAGAAGGATGTCTGGAGGGTTGGTTACGATTTCGTTCCTTTCCTCCATTCTTTCCTGACCTGTGTATCTCCTGAATTTTACTGGTTCTTGCCCCTTGGGATAGCCGTGGCAAAGAAACTTCTCAAGCTCTCCAAACTGACTGTTCGCCAGGGCATTCATAGGATAGACGATGATGGCTTGAATTCCCTTCCCGCTGCCGTTCTGAATAACGTGATTCACTATGGGGATGATGTAAGAAAGGCTCTTGCCAGACCCAGTGCCCGTGGTAAGGATGTAGTTATTTCCACCGTTGGCAATTCGGATAGCTTCCGATTGATGCGTATAGAGATTGATCGGCTCACCAACGCCCTTATCTTTCCCCTTGCGGAATATCCTCAAGCACTCTTTGTGAAGCAGACCGTCTTGCACCAGTTGTTCAATGTTCTCACCAGGCTCAAAGAAGGGGTTCAACTGAATCAGCGGGCGGGGATAGAGGAGCCCGCCATCAAGCTCCTCCTCTACTCGCTTCGAGATGATCGGGTCCTGAATGTTAATGAAGCTCCTGATATAATCGGAGTAATCGCCGACCAACTGATCACGGATTCTGAAAACGTCCATAATGGTTGCACCTCCCACGGTCGGTGGTGATCATATTTGGGGATTCCTAGATTTAGGTTGCATGCTCTCAAAAATCGGAAGCATTGTGAAGGAAAATCAAGCACTCTGGAACTTGAATGGTAAAACCGGGTTGCACCTTGTTCAACTGAGTCAGGTTAGGGCATTGAAGACGGTCAGAACCAGTGATTATGGTCTCATAATTTCGTTCTTGTCTCTAACCGTTATGAATCACGGCAAAAACCTACCACTTTACTGTCTAGATGTCCATCAGTAGGGAGCCAATCCTTCGGCGTGTCTCCCTACTGAAGTCTACACCAGCATTGACTTTGGAATGGGACTCGTCACCTTTGAGCGCCTTAAACCGGGTATCCTGAAAAGCCGTATTTCGATATGAATTAGTTCCAGACAATGGCTGAGCGGTGCCAGATTTTGGTTTGCATTGCGCGGTGGATTGGGAGGAGTTGGACGTGACGCGGACATTGACAGCGCAACATTAAGCACCAAGAACCCAACCTTCCTGTTGAAAGCACCTTTGAAATTGTTGGGCAGTTAACCCATGAGGTCGATCAAAAAACTGGCCCAGTTGGCCAGCATCATCGAGCGATTCTGCCCATTGACATAGTGCTCGAACTTGGGCTTGGTCCCGAATGAGCGATGGATCGGCGGTGAGCAGTTGCTTTGTCTGTCCAGAAACAACTCCCGGCCAAATCTCAGCGTGTAGCACAAATGCGCCTCGTGTTGGAGCAGGGCTCGCCGTAAACCCGGTCTCAAAAGGCCACACCCGACTGCACCGGCTTAAGTGCGCATGATGCCTGACAGTATACACATGGGGAATCCCTATCAACGCTTGACTCCCAACGCTGCCCGCTCCGTACAGTTTCCAGGTTTCCTGTGTACCTCGTAACCTCTGTTCTGCCAAGCGAAGCCGTCCCAAAGATACCCCGTTCGAAGCAGAAAAAGGAAATCCAGGTGAGCAACTTTGGAGGCTTGAAAATGTAGTTTTCACCGGACATCCCCAGAACGGACCCCGACGACCATTTCCGGCGATGCCATTCAATGTAGAGGCGACAGCAAACCGATTATTTGTATTATCGGCACAGTCCACGACTCTATTCGCCAGCTCAGTCCAGATTTCCAACCATTCGTTAGGACCTGATGGAAAGCCCAGTGAATGGCAAAATCCCGCCGGATAACCATAAGGGAAGTCAAACCCCACAAGAACCCTGCGTCCCATCGCCACATGATTCAAAAGGAGAGACAAAAGACGGGAGATACAGTCATTTCTCGTTCGATGGTACGTCTCTTCCTGACAATGATGGCGAACAAGCTGGCCCATCCACACTGCATCAGCAGACGGATTGTGAGGCGTAGCCCGATTGGCCGCGCTCCAGTCAATGAAGATGTACGCATCGAACAGTGGCAAGAACGGGCTCCCGATTTTAGAGAGATCACAATGTACCATGAACGCGCATTAAGTGACACGAGGAGTGTGGACTTGGTGTGGATTTCATACCGGGAACCTCTCCGAAGGTCTTAATGGCGAATGCACCCAGCGTAGCAATAGCCGGGACCGTGCTGTAAACAAAACTCAGTAGACTAACACGTAAGCGCTACCTTAAATTCGCATGTAAGGTTATCTATTGGTAATTACAGGTGATTGGGTACTTACGATCAGCTAATTGGTTGAAAATCAATACAGGTGAATAAATGGTGAAAGTTATGGAAAAAACCTGAATACGAATTTCAGTTTCATGCCGGAAACCTCCTCTATGATGGAGGCCATGTGGGAGGACTCCGTTATAGAGTATCCTCCAAGGGGGGGCGAGCAGGTCAAGGTGAAAGGTGTAGGTTTGACCCCATTCTTTTTCAAGGTGAAAGGTGTAGGTTTGACCCCATTCTTTTTCATGACTTCGAAATGAATTCAGGGCCTCTGCGGTATCGCGGTCAGAAACTCCGCAACGGTCTGAACGATGATGGAAAAAGTTGCATCCGGACGGTTCATAAAAGGTCCGAAGTGACGCAGATCTCCGGTGAGGAAATGAGTGGCGCGGCAACTCACCGCCGCCTGGAAAATAATGGCGTCTTTAGTTGGAAGCCCATCGGGAAAAGGGGCGGAAAGGTCCGCCGTGAATAAAGTGATTCCGCGCATCATGGCAGCAAGAAGAGGCAGGGAATCGGGATGCTTGGCGGTGACATTACGCTCGGCTTCCATTAGGGCCGCATCGCTGGTGAATAGCAAAAAATGCCCGGCAGCGCCGAGTTCGATGACGAAGGCCGCCTTCCCACCGGGATTGTGGGCGGCGGTGAAAATCACATTGGCGTCGAGGAAGACCCGCATTACTGCCGCGCCGCAAGGTGTCGCAGAACAGTTTGGCGTTCGGCGTCATCAAGGCGGTCAGCTTCATCCCACGCCAACACCTGCTCGTCCGTATACATCTCGACCTCAAGCACCATGGCGGGCTTAAGAACCAGTTCGTTGCCCCGTTCTTCCAGGATAATTGCGCCGCCGTTCTTGATGCCGAACCGCTTGCGCAAGTTCGCAGGCAGGGTCAACTGCCCTCGATGGGATACAATAAGAGTTTGCCTCAATGCTATTATCTCCTTTTTCCAATGGCTAAGCATAGTGGAAATTCAGAAATTCGTCAATACCGTATTTCTGACCATGGAGGCGGAAACGAGGCGTTCGATTGTCTGTTTTTGTGCAATTACATGTCCAGTAGCATCGAGATCCTGGCGCGAGTACTTCTCCATGCAAGGTTGTGAATTGTGCTCAATACCTTAAAACCCCCCTGCCCCTGGCTGATACCGGAAACGCCGCCGTGGAAGGCGGCGCTACCGTGGGGAGATGAAAGAATCTCCGGAATGCGTATGATTGAAGTTAAGTCTAAGTTAATGATTTATTTTTGGGACTCCGCCAGGACGGATTCACCGTGAGGCGTCAAGGGCCACAATAGACAGCCCTGGATTTACATAGCTGCAAATCCTTGCCTTTTCTTCCTTTGTCTGCACGAATACAAATCCTGGAAACACGGGTTGCGGGTCAACGGGTTGCGAGTGGCGCGTACAGCCTGGCGCAACGGCACTATCGAATTGCCCAGCGCCGGACCGAAGGTTGGGAGTAAAAGAATCCGTAACCCGTAACTCGTGACTCACGACCTGCTGACTCCTGACAGATATTTTATCGAGGGCAAGGTCACCTCGGACACGCCACTCGCGCTCGTGTCTCCAGGAGGCGGAACGGCTCAACTGAAAACGATACCTTTCGGATTCGACGAGCCGGGAATAGACCTGCTCACTGCCATATATGGCCGGCTTTGCTCCCAACGTGCGCAAAATGTCCCGCCTGACCGCAACCCCGTAAGGTTCGACCGTCCACCTGACGAGCGCCCGGTTCCACTTTCGCATTACAAACAGTTCCTGCGGGGGATGAGAACTCCAGGAAATTACCGCCTCCTGACCGCGAACCATCCGGGAGCTTGCCCGAATCCGTCCTTCCTGAATAATCCTAACGAGGGTTTCCAGGGCCGAGTGGCCTGCGAGGGGATGTCCGTCAAGCAGATTGAGCAGATATTGGTGGTAAGTCTCGCCCGGCCAGGGACCGGCACATGCCCTGGTATAGTGGAAGAGGTAATCGCTCCAGGCGATATCGTCGTGCTGAGAAGAGTGGTAAAATACCCTCGGTCTGCCATTAGAAAAGCGGGGTGAATTTCTATTTGCCGGGCAGTGAGTTTGAACAGGGTTTGCGGCGGGCGAATCCTGGGTCAGGGGGAGCTTGAATCCGTGTGCGTGCTCTGGGAATTTTGTTAGAAGGGCACGATTTCCTGCGTTTGATGGGTTGGTCAGCTCGGGTTCGAAAACGAACTGGGGCCGGGGTGATTTTGCCTGGATTTCCTCCAGGGCCGCCAGGAGGTTTCCGCGAGACCGGATTTCCAGCACGAGATGAAAATTTGCCAGTGCGCCAAGAATCCGGTCGCGGCAGATGGGAGCTTGCTTCCTGGAACATGTGACGCTATCGAGCATACACGAGAGTACCGGAATGCCGCTCGCGCTTTCCCCATATAGTTTCACCAGTTCCCGATCTGCATTCAGGACGGGAAAAGGCGCGACCAGGAGTTGAGGCAATCCGGAGCGCATGGCATGTGCGCCGGCCAGATCGTAAGTGAGCGTTCCCGTGCTGCCTGCAAGGGCGATTTTCCTGGGGTCTAAACTGCGGAAAAAAGAGCGCAGCGCTTTGAGCCAGTTTGAATCAGGAGAAATGAGCCTCGGTTTTCGGGAATTGAATACGGCAAGCAAAGGCAGATCGAAGTTCAGGCCGCCTTTGCCAAAAAGGACGGCTGGACAGGGCAAAAACGGACACGATGATGGGGAGAGGGGGAGACGCGGGGACGAAAAATCCCCCCTGCCCTCTTCTACGAAAGGGGCATTCTCCCACCTGAACACTTTGACTCCCGTTTCAAGAAACTCATCGGCCTGTTTCCGGCAGTTTTCCCAAAGGCTTGCACTCAGAGCTGGAAAGGATTCATGCATCCACGAGCGCAAATCACTCTCAGTTCGAACCTCTGCTCCGAGCAGCCGGTTAAACCGGCGGTGCTGTTCCATGCCCGGGATTTTCAACCGCCTCATAAAGGCGCTCGCGGCGAGAACGCAATAAGCGGTCTGGACGTCCAGTTGGATAATGGGATTAGAGCGAGTTGAGGAATTGAGGAATTTAGGGATTGAGGGATTGAGAAATTTCACTGCTCACTGCTCGTCGCGTAGCGATAGAACCAAAAGGAGTTATTTTTTTGCTTTTTCTGTTCACTGTTCGTCGCGTAGCGATAGAACCAAAAGGAGTTATTTTTTTGCTTTTTCTGTTCACTGTTCGTCGCGTAGCGATAGAACCAAAAGGA
>Ga0187867_10001822_pt1 | contig 18164 bp, 13 predicted proteins | sample June2016WEW_13_1_FD_132976 | JGI IMG/M metagenome (GOLD analysis project Ga0187867, IMG submission 132976) | Peatland microbial communities from SPRUCE experiment site at the Marcell Experimental Forest, Minnesota, USA - June2016WEW_13_10 | ecosystem: Environmental > Terrestrial > Soil >...
CGTGCGCGGGCGGCGCCGTCTACTCGCCCGCCATCACCGATTTCGTCTTCATGGTGGATTCCACCAGCTACATGTTCGTCACCGGCCCCGATGTCATCAAGACCGTCACCCACGAAGACGTCACCAAGGAGCGCCTGGGCGGCTCCATGACGCACAACTCCGTCAGCGGCGTCGGCCATTTCATCGCACCCAACGACAGCGAATGCTTGCGCATGATCCGCGAGTTGCTCTCCTACCTGCCGCAGAATAATCGCGACGATCCGCCGCGCCGCCCCTCCACCGACCCCGCCGATCGCATGGACCCCGCGCTCGACACGCTGGTGCCGCCCGCATCCAACCAGCCCTACGACATCAAGGACGTCATCCACCGCGTGGCCGATGACGGCGAATTCTTCGAAGTCCATGAGCACTTCGCCCGTAACATCGTGGTGGGCTTCGCCCGGCTGGACGGGCGTTCCGTGGGCATCGTCGCCAATCAGCCCGCCTACCTGGCCGGCTGCCTGGATATCGATTCGTCGGTGAAAGGCGCGCGTTTTGTGCGCTTTTGTGACGCGTTCAACATTCCCATCCTGACCTTCGAGGACGTTCCCGGCTTCCTTCCGGGCACCGGACAGGAATTCGGCGGCATCATCCGCCACGGAGCAAAGCTGCTCTACGCCTACGCCGAAGCCACCGTGCCCAAGGTCACCGTCATCACCCGCAAGGCCTACGGCGGCGCGTATTGCGTCATGGGATCGAAGCACATTCGCACCGATATCAACCTGGCGTGGCCCACCGCCGAGATCGCCGTCATGGGTCCGGAGGGCGCCGTGAACATCGTCTATCGCCGCGAGCTCTCCGCGGCCGCCGACCGCGATGCCATGCGCGCGCAGAAGACCGAAGAGTTCCGCGAACGCTTCGCCAATCCGTTCATCGCCGCCGAGCGCGGCTTCATCGACGACGTGATCGAGCCGCGCGAAACGCGCCTGCGCGTCATCCGCGCCTTCCGTATGTTGGAGAACAAGGTGGACACCACGCCTCGTAAAAAGCATGGCAACATTCCGCTGTAACGTGGCGCACGCACTCCTGCGTGCCGTGTCGGCACTCGCGCCGACACTGGCTTTGCTAGCTGCCCCCGCGAACCCCATCCACTCTCGCAAACTGAACGCCGAGACCCTCCGCCACTACACCGCCCTGCTCCGCATCGACACCTCCAATCCGCCGGGCAACGAAACTGCCGCCGCCAAATATCTGGCTGGCATCCTCGAACACGAAGGCATCCCGGTGAAGCTGCTGGCGCTCGATCCCGCGCGCGCCAACCTGGTCGCGCGCATCCAGGGCAATGGCTCCGCGCGGCCCATCGCCATCCTGGGCCACACCGACGTGGTCGGCGCGCAGCGCTCCAAGTGGTCGGTCGATCCGTTTGGCGCCGTCCACCGGGATGGCTTCATCTACGGCCGGGGTGCGGTGGACGATAAGGAAATCGTGACCGCCGGTCTCATGGTCATGCTGCTCCTGCAGCGCGCGCACATCAAGCTGAATCGCGACGTGATCTTCGTCGCCGAGGCCGGCGAGGAAGGCACCCCCGCGGTAGGTATCGATTTCCTGATCGGCCGCCACTGGGACGAGGTCGCATGCGAATACGCGCTGGCCGAAGGCGGATCGGCCGTGGCGCAGGGGGGCAGGGTACGTTACGTGGCCATCACCACCGCGGAGAAGATACCGCGCGGCATCCGTTTGATAGCCCGCGGGCCGTCCGGACACGCTTCGCGCCCTTCGCCGAACAACGCCGTGGTGCGCCTGGCCGCCGCCGTTGCCAAGCTCGGAGAATGGCGCACGCCCATGCGGCTCAACGACACCACCCGCGCCTATTTTGAGCGCCTGGCTTCCCTCAGCCCCCCCGCCGACGCGGATCGCTACCGGCACGTCGCCGATCCCGCGCGCGCCGCGGAGATCGACCAGTACTTCGAACGCTATGAGCCCGCCCACTATGCCATGCTGCACTCCACGCTGGTGCCCACCATGCTCAAAGCCGGTTTCGCCTTCAACGTGATTCCGTCGGAGGCCGAAGCCTACATCGATATCCGCGCCCTGCCGGATGAAGACATGCCGCGCTTCCTCGAGGAAATCGCGGGCCTCATCGCCGAGCAGAACGTGGAAATGGAGCCGCGCAAGGCGGACCGCCCGGCTACGCCCCCCTCGCGCACCGATACCGCCATGTTTCGCGCCCTGGAGCATGCTCAGCGCAAAATGTTCCCAAACGCGATCACCCTGCCCTCCATGCTCACCGGCGCCACGGACTTGGCCCAGTTGCGCGCAAAAGGCGTTGCGGCCTACGGCTTCGGCCCCATCGTCGAGGCCGGCGACCCCGGCGAAGCCCACGCCAACGACGAAAGGCTAGCCGAAGCTTCGCTCTACAAACTAGTCGAATTCCTCTGGTACACCATCCTCGAAGCAGCCGCGTAACCCCGTGGCGCACGCACTCATGCGTGCCGCGTCGAGACTCTTCTCGACGCACGGCCAGCGCCACCAGTCTCCGATTGCAGTATAATTGGACATGAATATCTCGATCTAGCCCTATCCGTCCGTCTCGAGGAGGTAACGAATGGACAAGATCTGGCTCAAAAGCTACCGGGCCGGTGTTCCGGCCGAAATCGACCTCAACGAATATACATCCCTCAACGATTTGCTCGCCAAGAGCTGCCGCAAATTCCGGGATCGCCCGGCCTTCCACAATCTAGGCGCCACCATCACCTATGCCGGCCTCGACCGTCTGAGTCGCCACTTCGCCGCCTGGCTGCAAAGCCTCGGCCTGCCGCAGGGAACCCGCGTCGCCCTGATGATGCCTAATCTTCTGCAGTATCCCGTCGCGCTGTTCGGCGTCCTCCGCGCGGGCATGATCGTGGTGAACGTCAATCCGCTGTACACCGCGCGCGAAGTGGAACATCAGCTTAAGGACTCCGGCGCTGAGGTGATCGTCATCCTGGAAAACTTCGCGCATGTGCTCGAAAAGGCGCTGCCGAATAGCGCGGTCAAACACGTCGTGACAACCCAGGTTGGCGACCTGCTCGCGCCGCACCGGCGCGTGGCGATTAACTTCGCCATCAAGCACGTGAAGAAGATGGTGCCCAAATGGCAGATCGGGGGGGCCATCGCCTTCCGCACCGCGCTCGACCTCGGCGCCCGCGCCCGCCTCGACGAAGCCGCCCCCACGCACGCCGATATCGCTTTCCTGCAATACACCGGAGGCACCACCGGCAGGTCCAAAGGCGCCATGCTCACGCACGGCGGACTGGTCGCGAACATGCTTCAGGCGCGCGAGTGGGCCCGCGGCATCCTGGTCGAGGGCAACGAAGTCATCGTCACGGCGCTGCCCCTCTACCATGTTTTTTCCTTGACTACCAACTGCCTGTTGTTCATGACCCTGGGCGGCATGAACCTGCTCATCACCAATCCCAAAGACATGCCGGGGTTCGTGAAGGAGTTGCGCAAAACGCCTTGGACCGTGATGACCGGCGTCAACACGCTGTTCAATGGACTGCTCAACACGCCGGGGTTTGAGTCCCTGAATTTCAGCCGTGTGAAATTTGCGCTGGGCGGCGGCGCGGCCGTACATCGCACGGTGGCGGAACGCTGGCGGGCAGTCACCGCGCGGCCCATCATACAGGGCTACGGGCTCACCGAAGCGTCGCCCTTCGTTTCGTGCAACCCGATGGATACGGAATATGCCCCCTCCATCGGACTGCCGCTGCCCTCCACCGAGATCGCCATTATGGACGACGAAGATCGTGAGCTGCCGCCTGGCGTTGAGGGCGAAATCTGCATCAAGGGTCCGCAGGTGATGGCGGGCTATTGGCAGATGCCCGCCGAAACCGCGGCCGCGTTCACCGCCGGGGGATGGCTCCGCACCGGCGACATCGGCGTTGTCGATGCGAACGGCTACATGCGGATTACCGACCGGAAGAAGGATATGATCCTGGTCTCCGGCTTCAACGTCTACCCGAATGAAATCGAGAACGTCATCGCCGCCGTGCCGGGCGTGGTCGAGTGCGGGGTGATCGGCGTGCCGGATATCATCGCGGGCGAGGTGGTCAAGGCATTCGTCGTGTCGAACGACCCGAACCTTTCGGCGGACCAGATCGTGGCCGCCTGCCGGCAGGATCTGACCAATTATAAAGTGCCCAGGATCGTCGAGTTTCGGAGTGAATTGCCCAAGACTCCGGTCGGCAAAATCCTGCGCCGCGAATTGCGCGCCGCCGAGGTGGGGCGGGCGGTTCCGCCAGCCAAAGCGAGCTACGCCAGCCGGTAAGCGCCACCCTCACTTCCGCGGCATGTTGTAGCTAAACGTCAGCTTCAACACAATCCGATCCCCCGAGTAATCCGAAGGGAAAGGCGGGAAGGGATGAGAAGCGTCGATCCCGGCTACGGCCGCGCGCTCCAGCGCCGGAATGGAGTGCAGCACGATCACCAGCTTCGGCACGCTGCCGTCCTTCGCAATCACGAATTGCGCCTCCACTTTTCCGCGCAGTCCCATCCGGGCGCTCTCCGGATAAACCGCGAACCAATTCCGGCGGACGCTGGCCAGCACCTGCAGAAGATAGGGCCGGAAATCCACGCCCTTGGGATCGCTGAGCAGTTCCAGCCGGCTGGCTTGGGCGCCGGGGGAAGGTGGCAGGTTCAACCCGCTGCCGATCCCGCCCACGCCCACGTCGCTGGTATCGTCGCCGACTGCCAGCCCGCCTTCCGCGCCGCCGTGCGTCAGCTCCCGGATAGCTCCTTGCACGGACGCGTCGGGACGCAGTATCCTGCCCACTCCGTTCGAAGGCGGCGGGGCAGTGGGCGTCTCGAACGCCAGCTTGGGTTTCTCCTGCTCCTGGATTTGTGGCGCCTGGGCAGTCGGTGGCCCCACGGGCAAGCCCCGGAGTGGCTGCGCCTCGCGATTGCCGGCTTGAATCTGCGGCGGCTCCGGCAACGGCGCCGCCGCGGGTTGCGGCGGGCTGGTGATCTTGGCCTGGGGACGCGTGGTGGACGGCGGCGAGTTCGGAATCTGGACGCGTGGGCGCGGCTCCAACGCCTCCACCGACACTTCCTTGGCGATGGGACCTTTGGTCGGCGCTTTCTGGGTTAGATCCGTGGGCGGCTCAATCAGCGGAGTGATTTGTTCCACGCGCCGCGGCGCCTGCATCAGGCTGCGCGGCATCAGCGCCAGTGCGACGATCGCCGCAGCGTGCGCCGCCACGGATAGCATCCGCGCCTTGCGGACACGTCCGGAGTCCTGCTCCCAACTGGTTAGCAGATGCAATTCCGCCGGATCTTCCACCGAGGAACGAACTAAGGTTTCCATCCGCTTGCCAACGACTTAGAGACTATCTCCGAGTGTTCCTTGATCTTATCAATAATAGCCAAAGCGACTCGCAATGTTTGACGCGCCGCCGCGCCCGAAGTTTTCGGTGAATTTCGGGTTTCCACGCTGTCCAGGAAGGCGTCCAACTGTAACTGCAAGGGCTCCGATTTCGTCACTGAGACCGGCTCGAAAGAAACCTGCCGATCGCCGCCAATCGAGAATAGGAGCAACTCCTGGCGCGCGTAATCCAGCGAGCAATACTGCTGTGGCTGGAAAAGTCGCAGCTTGCGCACCCGCTCTGTGGAGACGCGGCTGGCCGTCAGGTTGGCCACGCAGCCGTTCGGAAACTGCAGGCGCACGTTGGCGATGTCCACCTTGGGCGACAGGATCGAGACGCCCGCGCCGCGGATCTCCTCCGGTTCCGCGCCCGTCAGGCTCAGCACGATATCGATGTCGTGGATCATCAGGTCCAGGATCACGTCCACATCCAGGCTGCGCGGGCTGAACACGCTGAGCCTGTGGACCTCGAAGAACAACGGCAGTGTGACGCGGCTCTCGAGCGCGATCACCGCGGGATTGAAGCGCTCCAGGTGGCCCACTTGAAGGATACGTCCGTGCCGTTCGGCGGCCGACACCAGCCGGTCCGCGGACTCCAGATCCGGCGCGATGGGCTTCTCTACCAGCACGTCGATGCCATGCTCCAACAGCCAGCTACCGATTTCGGCGTGGGCCGAAGTGGGCGTGGCCACAATCGCCGCATCCACTCTGCCGGCCAGTTTCCGGTAATCGGCGATGCCGGCGCGGGCTGGGTCGATATCCACCACGGCGGCCAGTTCGGCGCGCGTGGATTGCCGGACCACCCGGCAATGGTTTTGTCCAAACTGTCCCGCGCCGACGACGGCGATTCTATGCATCTGCCGCCTGCCCTACCACCGCGATCCCCGCTTCGTCCGCGCGCGCCAGCATCTCCTCGCGATCCAGCAGCAGCGTGCGGCCCGCATCCACCGCCATCGCCGTCGTCCCGGTCTCCCGCATCACCGCGATGGTGTCCAGACCGGCTACCGGCACATCGAAGAGCAAGTGCCGCCGCCGATTCGAAACTTTCACCAGCGTCAACGGACGGCCGTTCACCAGGCTGGCCGCGCGGCGCAGTACGGCGTCGGTGCCTTCCATGGCTTCGAGCGCGACGCAGGCCCGCTCGCAGATGGCCACGCTCTGGCCCACGTCGAAACCAGCCAGCGCCGCGGCCACCTTTCGCCCATAGGCGATATCCGCATCCTCGCGGGCGTCCGGATGGCGCCGCGTCATCGCGCCGCTATCGGCCAATAGCGGTTTCAGCAGCGCGGTCGAATCGCGAAGCTGGATGCCCTCGTCGGCCAGCACTTTTGCGACGCCGCCGATCAACCCGTCGGTATTCTTCGCGGGCAGCGAGGCCAGCAGCTTGATCAGCCGCCAGTCCGGCCGGATCGATGAAAAGATCTTCGCGTGCTTAACCTGTCCGGCCATCACTACTTCGCGGATGCCTTCTTCTTTCAGGATTTCGATCAACCGGCTAAGCTGCCCCAGCGAGAGCCAGTGGCATCGCGTGGCAAGGCTTTCGACTTCCGGCGAGGCCTCTTCCTGAATGGCTAGGACGACCACCTCGTGTCCCAGGCGGCGCGCATTTTCCAGAGCCAGAAGCGGAAAGCGGCCGTTACCGGCGATAAGACCGTATTTCATCCTTGTGTGGGGCAGGCTCGCAGCCTGCGCGGGGCTCCCAGCCCCGCCTTCGGCGCCATCTACTTAATCACTCCCCGCGTAGATTCGCCGATGAACGCCACCAACTCCTCCACCTCCGGGCACCCGGAAATCTCGGCGCGAATCCGCTCCACCGCCTGCGACGTATTTAAGCCGGAGTGCGTCAACAGGCGCAGCGCCGTTTGCAGCTTCTCGATGGTGGCCCGCTCGAATCCGCGGCGCTCCAGCCCGATGCGGTTGGCGCCGAATACCTTGATCCCGCGCTCGCTGACCGTATTCGAAAATGGCAGCACATCCTGCGTCACCACGCTGTAGCCCCCGATGATCGCATGCCGCCCCACGCGGCAGAACTGGTGTACGCCCGTGGAAGCGCCGATCACCGTCCAATCGCCCACCGTCACATGCCCGCCCAGAGTGACGGCGTTAGCCAGCACCACGCGGTTACCGACGTGTACATCGTGCGCCACGTGTACGTAAGCCATCAGCAGGTTGTCGTCGCCGACGCTGGTCAGCAGCCCGCCGCCTTCAGTGCCGCGATGAATGGTGACAAATTCGCGGATCTTATTGCGGCTTCCGATGCGCGTCTCGGCCCGCTCGCCGCGGTATTTCAAATCCTGCGAAACCACGCCCACGGTGCTGTACGGGAAAAAGACGTTGTCCTCGCCGACGCGCAGCGGCCCTTCCATGTAGACGTGCGCCATCAGCCGCGTGCCGGGTCCGATTTCGACCTCGCTGCCGATCACGGAGTAGGGCCCGATCTCCGCGCTTTCGGCGACGCGCGCCTGCTGGTCCAGAATCGCGGTGGGATGAACCGGCATCGATCAGGAAAGCGCTTCCGCTTCTTCCTTGTCGGCCAGCTTGCACATCATTTCGGCCTCGGCCACTACCAGCCCGTCCACCGTCGCCGTGCCCGTCATCACGGCCACGCTGGCCTTGCGTTTCAGGATCTTCATCTCCAGGCGCAGCGTATCGCACGGCACCACCGGCCGCCGGAACTTGGCGCTGGTGATGGAAGCCAGCAGCACCAGCTTGCGGTGCCGGTCCTCAACGTGTTTCAGCACCAGCACGCCGGCCGTCTGCGCCAGTGCCTCCACGATGAGTACTCCCGGCATCACCGGGAAGCCCGGAAAATGGCCTTGAAAGAAAGGTTCGTTCTGCGTGACGCACTTGATGCCCACAATCCGCTCTGCCTCCAGCTCGATGATTCGATCGACCAGCAGCATGGGATAACGGTGTGGCAGTATGTCGCGGATTTCGTTGATATCCAAAACGGGCATGGAAGTCGCTATTATAACAGCCGTGGATTCTATTCTTTTTGAAGCCCGCGCCCGGCAGAAACAGATTGTGGCGCTGATCCGGGAAATGGTGGAATGCGAATCGCCCAGCGACGATCCGGCGGCCGTCAACCGCTTCGTGGATCTGTTGGGCGACGTAGCGCCTTCTTTCGCCCGCGTCAAGACCGTTCCTGGCGGACGCTTCGGACGGCATGCCGTTTGCGAGTTCGATCTGTTCGGGCAAAAGAAACAGAGACAGATTCTGGCGCTGGGCCACTCCGATACTGTATGGCCGCTCGGAACACTGGCGTCCATGCCTTTCCGCGAAAAAAACAGCCGCCTGTGGGGACCGGGCGTGCTCGATATGAAAGCCGGCATCGCGTTTTTCATCTATGCGATGCGCATTCTGCGCGATCTGGAGATACCCGTGGCGCACAAAGTTGTCATGCAAATCAATTCCGACGAAGAGGTCGGCAGCGAGTCGTCACGCGCGCTGACGGAGAAAAATGCCAAACGAAGCCAATTCGTCCTGGTACTGGAGCCGGCTAACGGATTGGAAGGCAAGTTGAAAACGGCGCGCAAGGGCATTGGCGATTACACGGTGACGGTGCGCGGCAAAGCGACGCATTCCGGCCTGGATTTTGCCGGGGGCGCCAGCGCGGTGCTGGAACTTGCGCGGCAGATCGAAAAGATCGCCGGATTCACCGATTTGCGGCGGGGCATCACCGTGAACCCCGGAGTGATTTCGGGAGGCACGCGCGTGAACGTGGTGGCCGCCGAAGCCAGGGCCGAGGTGGACATGCGCGTTCCTCGGTTAAAGGACGCAGCTGCTGTCGATCGCAAGTTCCGCGCACTGCGGCCGGTGGATAAGCGCTGCGCCATCGAAGTTACGGGGGGATTGAATCGCCCGCCGCTGGAGCGCTCGCCGGCCATCGCGCAACTGTTTCGCAAGGCGCAGGCGCTGGCGCGCGGCATGGGCGTGGCGTTGGACGAATCGGAGGTCGGCGGCGGCTCGGATGGCAACTTCACCGCCGCGCTGGGCGTGCCTACGCTGGATGGTCTCGGCGCGGTGGGAGAAGGCGCGCATGCGGTGAACGAGAGCATCCTGGTGGATCGCATCGCGGACCGCACCGCGCTGCTTGCCAAACTGGTCGCGGAGTTATGAGGCTATTTCTGCTGCTGGCCTTTGTTGTGGGTGTTGGCATCGCGCCGGCGGGAAACATCGATGCGATCTTCGCGCCGCTCACAGACGCGAAGTCTCCCGGCATCGCGGTTTTGGTGCGCCAGAACGGCCGCACGGTTTTTCAAAAGGCTTACGGCGCCGGCATTGACCCCACCACAGATTTTCGCCTGGCATCCTTTACCAAACAATTCACCGCCATGGGGATCATGCTGCTAGTGCACGATGGCAAGCTGCGTTACGACCAGTCGATCAGCGAGATTTTCCCGGGCTTTCCAGCTTACGGAAAAGCCATTACGGTCCATCACCTGCTGACTCATACATCGGGACTGCCGGACTACGAAGATCTGATGAAGGGCGATACCTGGACCGCCACGCATCAGATCCAGGACGACGAAGTCCTAGGTCTGCTCAAGCAACAAACCGCTGGTAAGTTCGCGCCGGGAACCAGTTGGGCTTACAGTAACTCGGGGTACGTGGTATTGGGCTTGATTGTCGCGAAGGTATCCGGCGCGCCGTTCGGCCGGTTCCTGCACCAGCGTATCTTTCAACCGCTGCACATGAGTCACACGTTGATTTATATCAATGGAAAGAACACGGTTCCCCATCGCACATATGGTCACACTAGGCAGGGAAACCATTTTGTGGAGACAGACCAGAGCTCGACCTCGGCGACGCAAGGTGACGGCGGTATTTACTCGAATCTGGAAGACCTCGCTAAGTGGGACCGCGCCCTCGACAGTCACACACTGCTGAGCGAGGCTGAAATGCGCCCGGCGCTGACTCCGGTTCAAGTGGCCAAGCCGGCCGACCCCGTCTCGTACGGATTCGGATGGTTCCTCGACCCATTCGAGGGCCATCCGCGCATGTGGCATACCGGTAGCACCATAGGATTCCGGACGGTTATTGAGCGCTTCACCACGGATAAGCTGACCATCGTCGTTTTGTGCAATCGGACGGACTTAGATCCCGAGAAACTCGCGCTGCAAGCGTTCCGTGCACTTACCCGCTAACTTCCCAATAGGTTTGATAAACCTCGTTGCCGATTGAGCCGAACGGCAGCAGCCGGATATCGCTCGGCGCGGCAGTCAACTGACGGCGCGATAGCTTGGGCGGCGTGTCCGAGATGGCGAACATCACTTGCGGACCGCGCATCACAGCAACCTGGTTGGGGTTCTGCGCGTCGACCGGTTCGTACCGCACGCTTTGATCGATCTCGAACTCGATCTTATCGCCGGTCTTCCATTGCCTGCGGATCGGAAAGAAGCCCGGCGCCAGTTCCGAGCGGACGCGATGCCCGTTCACCGAGACCGTAGTGCCCTTGCCGGCCCACGCGGGTATCCGCATATAGACCGCAAACTCGGACGGGGTTCGGACGGCCAGGGTGAGAGTCACGTTACTGCCGGTGGGATAGCTGGCCTCCTGCACGATGGACCCTCGTTTCCAACTCACCCTGGACGGAACATACAGGTTGACATAGATGCCATCCTGCGCCTGCAGATACGAGCTGATCCCATAATCGGCCGCCACCTGCGGAAAGGTTCCCGAACAGCACGGCCACTTATCGTCCTTGTCCCAGCGATACTGCGCGTCCGGAATGATGCGGTCGTAGCTTTTTCGCGCGGAAGCGTGGTAGTCGGAATAATAAAACGTCGAGCCATCCTCCAGAATCGGCTGGATGCCCAGTGCTACGTTGTAAAGCACCCGCTCCATGCTGTCGCCGTATCGCGAATCGCGCGTCAACGCCAACAGATAGCGCATCAGCTTGAAATGCGCATATGCGCCGCAACCCGACTCGAAGTGCCGGTGCGTCGTCCGCAAGCTGTCTCCCAGTTGACCCTTGCCGGGTTCGACAAAGGCCTCATTCGGCCCCCAGCCGCCGGTTGCGTAGCTCTGATCCTTCAGGATCATGTCCACAGCGTTGCTTACCGCGCGGAGGTATTTCGGGGCTCCCAGCTTGAGATAGCCCTGTATGCCGGAGCTGAGCGCATTCACGTGGCTATACGCATGCAGTCCGGGCAGCACGTTCTGGCCCTCCGCTAGCGGATCGAAAAAGTCCTTGTCTAAAAGGTACCGCTTGCCTAACTCGTAATACCTGCGCTCGCCGGTTCGCTCATATGCCAGAAAAAGGTTCTCGGCGAATGTATAAGTCTCGTCCCAGGTGTAGGTCTCGTCTTTGTGGGGACGTTGATGCATCTCTTCGGAAGTCAGCGCCCGGTCCGCCATGTGCGGTAAAGCGGCCCGCGTGGTTTCCGCAAGCACATCCAAGGCGGTCGCATCACCCGCATACGAATACGCATCGATAAGCCCGCACACCAGCTTGTCGTAGGTGTAGCCGGGGTAGCGCAGATCCACGAAGAACTTGCCCGAAGGGTCCAGCGTCTCGGCGTAGCCGCGAACCAGCCGCCTTACTTTCGCGCGGGTGGCATCTGAATCGGTCGCACGCGCGAATCGCGCCAGGGCGGAGACGTACTGCCCAAAGTGCGCGCCCGGACAGAAGTCGTCGTACCAGCCTCCCATGTCCGGCCCCGGCGCAGGCATGCCTACCCGCTGCCGGTAGATCTTCAACATCCGGTCGTCGTCCAGGTGCAGGAAGAAGGCGTGATTCGTGTCGAACTGGCGGCGCAGGGGACTGTCGAGCAGTTCCACCTGGGAATAATCGAAAGCCGACAGCGGCGCGGACCCGCCGGTGGCCGCCAGCGCCGGAGATACGGCGGCAAGTTGCAGCAACTCTCTTCGGGTCAGCACGCCGCTCACATCTCCTTTACCACGGTCTCGGCCGCCAGCACGTCGTGATTCGCGTTCAACAATACCCGCTTGGGCTTCTTAGGAAGGCGGATCTTCACTTCGTTCGAAGTCATGTTTCCAAGCAGCGCCACCTCGCCCGCGCGTACCACTCGGCCGTCGAAGTCGAAGTAGATCGGCACTCCCATTACAAACCTGGAGGACACCCCGCTCTGTGTGACTTTTCCCGTGAACATGACCTTGCCCCCTTCTTCCGGTGCAAGTGAGTACTCCATCCGATAACTGGGAATCTCGGTGCCGTAGACCCACTGCCGGAAAAACCAATCCATCTTGCCGTTCCTTTCCAGGTCGATTGACGGTTTCATGTGTTTCTCGACCACGGATTTGAACGACTCCGTGGAGGCGTTCTGATTCATATAAGTTGCCACGAAGTCGTGCATCATGGCGATGAAGTCTTTATCGCCCGTCTCGCGATCCAACATTAAGTAACGCAGCATGTGCAGCACGAAACCTCCCTTGGGATAGATCAAGCGGCCGTAGGCGCCTCCGTTCTTGAACGTATTGAGCCGGATGCCCATCCAAAGGGGCCCCACATCGTTGGTGCGGCTGCCGAAGCTGTTCTTCGCCGTGATCGTTTGTTGCGCCCGCTCCCAATACTTCAAGTATTTGTCCGGCTTCGGTTCGGTCTGTTGCAAAAACAAGCCAGCCGAGAAATCCGCGAAGCCCTCCGACAGCCATTGGTCGTGATACGAAGCCCAACCGACCATGTGGCCCCACCATTGGTGCGCCACTTCGTGCGGGGTCACTTCCTGAATGAAATCAGCGAATCGGAACGCGCTGCCGCCCATCAACATCCAGCGCTGCGTGCTGTCGAAGAACGCGCTGATCGGCAGATACACCAGCGTAGGCCACGACTGGCCATAATTGAAGGCCGGCTGCTGGGTGATTGCGATGCGCCCATAAGGCGCGTCTCCAAACCACACCTGATAACATCGAATGGCGTTCTGCGCATCCACCAGCGCGCTCTCCGCCATCGAACTCGGGCTTAGGCTCATGTTCGGAGTGAAACGGCGCATTTCGTCGGGCACTTCGCTGGTGGCATAGACCTCGATCTGATAATGCGTCTTATCGTCATAGACAGACTTCTTCTTGAACGACCCATAATTGAACCCGGCCACCGCCAGCGGAATGTCGGAAACCCAATGTGACGCCGCGTAGTCGTCTTCCCGCCATTCCTTCTCCAACTTGCCCACGCCCACCAGCGTGTACTGCCTGGGTACTTTGAAAGTCAAGTCATAAGTGGCGCGATCCGCGAAGGCGTTCAAGCTGGGATACCAACTCGTGCGCGCTCCCACCCAAAAATTACCGGCGCCTGCTTTCTGCACGACTTTGTCGCCCTCATATTCCATCCCAATGCTATAACTCTGGCCCGCCGCCAGCGCTTCCGGCATGATTACATAAAAGGACCCGTCCTCTTTGCGGCTTTCTTGAATGTACGAGGCTTCCTTGTCTTTGTAAGTCACGCGGGTGACGCGCAGCCGCGGAAGCAATCCGAAGCCGATCACGCGCACGCCTGCCGTCATCGCCTTGAATTGCAGAACACAGGTGGCGGATAAGTGGTCGTTCTTGCCGATGGCTGTCTCGATGCGATAATGCTCGGCCGCCACCGAATGGCGATTCTCCGTGGAACGGGCAGTACCGGCCTTCCACTCCTCCGCGAAATGTGTCAAATACCAGATGCCATCCTGCGTGCCACCAGGATCGAAATCGATCAACGCCACCTCCTCAGGAGAAGGCATATACGACATCGCGCCCCGCTTATTGATGAAGAAGCGCAGATCGGAATGCTTATTACCGTGAATAAATGCGCGAAACGATCCCGCCTCATTCGGGTTGTATAACTCGCCCAGCATCTCCGCTTCGTGGTTCTGTATATCTTCATCCTGCAGCATGAATTCCAGCATGCTGCGCGGCTCTTCGGTGCGGTGGCGCGCGCGGCCCCTGAATTCGTGCCACGCATTACCCGCCTGGGACGCCTCATCGGTGGCCTGCGCCTGCCGCTTGATCTCATCGAAGGTATCGTCGGTGAACCAGAAGACTACCGAGCGGAATGACTCGTCGACCGTCTGTTCGCCGGAAATCTGGCGCAGGTAGGTCCGTTCGGACGTAGTGGCGGGTTCCAGATGAAACGTGCCTTCCCCGGTGTAGACGCCCGCCGCCACGCGGCCCAGCACCGGCGGCAGAAAGCTGAACTGGCCCGCGGTGAAAGTAAATGTGGCGTTATCGCGCTTCAGCGTCAGGTTAGTCACGCGGAATGGCGCGCCCGGATTGGCGTTGCGCAGCGCGACATAGTTCGGATCGGAATTCGCGAATGCGGATCGCTTGCCGCCCACCTCGACCGCCGTTTGCTGGGTAGCGATCTTCATGGTGAACGCAAGAGTCAGGGGAGCGTCGGCGGCGTCGATAGATTTTTCGGTGTCTTCAAATCCGTCGTGCTGGATAGCTATGGTGTACTTACCAGGCGCTACGTCCGGAAACACAAAGTGGCCCTGATTGTCGGTAAGTGCGTTCTCGGCATGCGCGGTAAGGGAGTCCTTCAGGATGACGGCGGCGCCGGGAACGGCCGCCCCGCTAGGGTCTTTTACTACTCCGTCAATGGTGGCGGCGGAAAGCAGCGCCGGAACCAGAAATAGAAATGAGGCCAGCTTGGAAGCCACGCAACATTGTACCCCAGGGAGGCCAGCAGGGCAGGTCGGGCCCAGCTACATCTTCGACAGGCGCCGCAGCGTGTAGGCTTCCGGATGCATGTTCTCGCGCTCCAGCCGCTTCCAATCGTCATTGACATGAAGCAGCTTGCCGCTGATGTGATTGGAACGTTCGGAAGCCAGAAACAAAGCCAGGTGAATCTGTTTGTCGGGATGCGTGCCGCCGGTGAGGCGCACATCCTCCGCCTGCTCGATTTCCTTGCTTCCCGCGCGCTCGCCGGAGTGCAAGATCTCATCCGTCATGTGCGTATAAGTGCCGCCTGGAGCCATGCAGTTCACCTGCACGTTAAAGTCGCGCACCTCTTCCGCCAGGGTCTCCACGAAGCGCACTACGGCGGCCTTGGATGCCGCATAAGCCGAGAATCGCGGACGCCCCGAGGCAGCCCCGCCGCCGCCGATCACCACAATTTTGCCCCGGCGTTTTTCGATCATCTGCGGCAGTACCGCGCGGCAGGCGTGCATCGTGCCCATCAGGTTGGTTTCAAGGGTCTCGGACCAGGCGCGCGGCTTCACTTCCACCAGGGGTCCGATGGGCCCCTGAATCGCGGCCGCTGCGATCAACACATGCACGCCGCCGAAGACCGCGCGCATACGCTCCACCGCCGCGCTCATCTGCTCATAGTCGCGTACGTCCGCCCGGATGCGCAGCGCCGTGCCCCCGGCATGCTCGATTTCCAACTTCGCCAAATCCAGCTCCGCCTGGCTGCGCGCCAGCAATCCCACGCGCGCGCCTTCCGCCGCAAATCCGATGGCCAGCCGCTTCCCGATACCGCGGCCCGCCCCCGTAATCAGGACTGCCTGGTCTTTGAGCGGCCGCACGGCTAGTTCTCCACGCGCGCGTCGAAGATGCCGGTTTCCACCCGCCCGCCGCGTTTCACTTGCACGTAAATGCGGTAGTCGCCGGGCTTCGGAAAGCCGTAAGGGAAGGACACTTCGGGCGGCAGCGCCTGGATCATGCTCATACCGGAGTGGTCCATGCCAGCCATTCCCGCCATGCCGTCGGCGGCGTTCTGCGTAAGGCTCAACGACGCCATGGGCACCGATCCCGAGGGATGCACGTGCGCAAACACGCTGCGATCCGAGCGCACGAACGCCGCATGCCCCGGCATGCCCATATAGAGTTCCATATCGTGCGCCGGCTTGCCGTCCGCGTCTTCCAGGCGGAAGCGGAAGAACATAGCGCGCTTGGCGTGCAGCGGTCCGGGGTCCCGCTCCCAAACCATGCGCGAACCGTCTGCCAACTGCGCGGTCGTGCGATTGGGGTCCGCCTGTGAAATCGGCGGTCCGGTGCCTGCCGCATCGTCGCCTTCGAGTGGCTTGCCCGCCACCGCCGGCAAGGTCACCTCGGTGACCAACGTTTCCGGCAGTCCGTTTGCGTGTACGATGTCGCCGTATAACGCATAGCGTCCGGCCGGCATGGGTGGCAGATCCTTGGCGAACAGCCCGGCATCCACCCGGTCCGGATGCAAGTGCCACACGTTATCCATATCCGGAAGACTGATCGCGTACAGGTGCATCAGGTGATTGTGGTCCGGAACCAGATCGTCCACCTTGCGCCACTTCGCCCAGCCGGGATCGGTGATGTGCAGCATCAGCCGGCCGCCGTTTTCAAGTGTCGCCGACATCTGCAAAGGCTTGTAGATGTGCCGGTCGTACTCGCTGGCATCGCTACTCCACCAGAGACCGCCCAAGGCCGCCAGCGTCAGGACGAAGACAGTCGTGGCAGCCATCACCCACCGCGCCCGCCGCACGCGCGCCACATCGGGCTCGCGGCCCGGCTCCAGTTGTCCCTCGCGCACGCCCGCGCCCACAATGCTGACCGCGCCCGCCACCAGCAGCAACCCCAGAGCGCCCAGCACCAAGACGATGGGTCCCTGCATCTTTTTAGTGCTCGAGGACAACGCCGGCACGGGCACCGAAAACTCGCCTTTCCCTTGCGATCCTTCCGCCGTTACGTGTACCTGCCAGGAGCCGGTGGTCATCATCCACAGCGATCCGGTGAAGAACTGCGGATCGTCTTTGGAACGTTGCGCTAAATCCGGCACCGGGGCGAACGTGGCGCCTTCGCGCGTGAGAGGCGTAGGCACGATGTGCACTGTAGTGACATCGTTGACGGCGCTGCGTACCTCAATTTCGGCCACCCCGGGGATCACCGAGGGCGTGCGGATGGTCACCAGCAGCTTATACGGGCCGGCCTGGCCATCGTAGAAAACATCCGGACTGCCCACGTGGGCGAAGGCGCTGGCGGAGGCCAGCAGAAGGACACCAAGCAATCGGATCATTAGATTTTCGCGGACCTACCGGCGCACGCGCCGCATCCAATCGCCCCAGGCGAATCCCAACCTGATGGTTACGAATGCGGCTACGGCCGCCATGCACATCTCCAGCAAGAACGTGAGGGGGGCGTCGGGTGCGAAGAAGGTAAAGTGCATCCAGGCGCGGCGCGCATTGTAGTCGAAAATATTCGTATGGAAGAACCAATTCCGCGCCGCCGGCAATTGCAGGAAGCTGGAGAAGGGCCACTGTACCGCGACCAATACGCCGAGGAATACGACCGCCGAGACCGCCGCCTTCTTCCATAGGTTCCAATCGCGCGTGCGGCTCCACAGAATGTCGAGCGCCAGGGCGGGGATGAATAGCAGCATCGGAAATTCCGGCGGCACGAATTGCGTCACCTGGTTATAGACCGGGCCCAATTTCGGCTGGGCGGGGAACAGCGGCAGAATCCAGCCCATGCCCGCCCAGAAAAGCCAATAAACCGCGGCTACGGTGGTGGCCGCCCAACGCTTCTCGGAGGCGCGCGCGACTCCCGCCAGCACCAGGGGCACCACCATGCAGACCACGCGATAATACACGCCGTTGTGCATATAGGAGTGCCACGAGAATTCCATGATCATCAGCATCAATCCAATCAGCACCACGCCGCCGATATACAGGAACAGCCATTCCAGCTTGTTGCGGAACTGCGCATGCGCGCGGTTCATCATGCCCAGGATCAGGATCAGCGCGCCGGTGTTGACCGCCAGATTCCCCAGAATCAGCAGCACGTGCGGCGGGCTCAGGATCTTTACGTCCAGGCCGTAGGCGCTGTGCCACCAGTCGTCGAAGGGCGCGGAGGCCAGCATCGCCACGCCGCCCCA
>Ga0187867_10001824_pt1 | contig 18147 bp, 19 predicted proteins | sample June2016WEW_13_1_FD_132976 | JGI IMG/M metagenome (GOLD analysis project Ga0187867, IMG submission 132976) | Peatland microbial communities from SPRUCE experiment site at the Marcell Experimental Forest, Minnesota, USA - June2016WEW_13_10 | ecosystem: Environmental > Terrestrial > Soil >...
GACGTGCGTACTTTAACGATGGAAGGCTTTTTCTACATTTCAGCCTCAACCAAAAGCGCCATCGACACAACCTACATTATTCCCTTGCTAAACATGCTCCATCAACTAGTAACGTTGACTACTCCAAGACCCAGCCTCAACGCCACATGGAAATTTGACAAAGCAACCTTCACCGAAACAAAAGACTACGCAAACCAACCCGCAATCAAATTCACTCTTGTCTTCAAGTTTGCAGCAAACTACGTGGTGCTATAACCTTGTCATGGACCATTCAATACTTGTCTGGCAGTTCTTGGGTAACTAAAACTGACGCCGTCATAGATCAGATCGTTGACGAGATTAACGGTCAGTTAGGCGCATCCGGAGAGCAGGAACTTGACTTTATTCTTCCCAATACTCCGGCGAATTTGGCGTTTGTGCAAACTGATCAGCAAGTTCAAATTCTCTGGGGAAGCACAAGCGTTTTCGCAGGCTTGCTCCGCGCCTACAAAGTAAAATTTACTATTATTACCGCCACTGTGTACAACAGCGTTTTTGAAATAATGAAAAAGCAGACCGTTACTGGAAAATACAGTAACGTAGCAGCCTCGACGATATTGGCGGCAATTTGCGCGGCATGCGGCATGAACGCTGGATCCTGCCCAACAACAGCGATTAGCACACAATTCAACGCAACGGACTGCTACACAGCTGCACTAAATGTCGCCAATATTTTAGGTCTCAATTTATTCAATTCAGGAAACACAGTAAATATCGCCGTAAAAGGCAACCAGACTCCTAAAGCCATAACCATTGACACAGAAAGCGAAGTAGACATAGACCGCAGCAAAGCCGGATATGACGGCGTAATAATCCGCGGCGTAGATCAAGCGGGAAACCTAATAACGGGCTCAGCAGGCAACACTGGCGCAGGCTACAATGTTAAAACCTTAACCAACAAAATTGCCATGAGCCAATCGACCCTAGACAGCCTCGCAACTGAATACCTGCAAAGCCTACAGCAGACTAACAGCGGCTCACCCCTGGAATGCGATATAGGCCAAGCTGCACTGCTCAACAGCGGCGACTTAATCACCGTAACGAACGGCACTGCTTTCGGGCTCTCTGGAAGCTACGAGATTTGCTGCATAACAAAAACCTTGACAAAAGCAACAATCGAAATCGTGCACTCAGTTAACGACTTCAGCAACTTAGTCAATGCCATGGCTTCAGCGACGACTGCCCTTAACACTTTGCCAGTAAGCAGCGACCAAGTCCAAGGCGGCAGCGTAAGTCTCCAAAGCCTACAAGCCTTTTACCATCTTGGCGAGGGTTCTGGAACAGTTGCGACCGATTCAAGCCCTGCAGCAAACAATGGAACCATCAGCTCCGGCTGCACTTGGGTTCCTGGACCTGAAACCAAAGTTTTAATGTTCAACGGTAACGGAAGCTGCGTTGACCTACCCGGCAACGACGTAAACTTCGGCGGCTTATCGGCAATCGCTTTCACCGCATGGTTTTCACCAACATCGGCAACTCAAGGCTACCTTGCTTACAAGCCAAATCAGTTTTACGTGCAGATAAATGCAAACGGCAGCATAGTTTTCGCACTATACATTGGCGGAGTCTGGGTGACATTAACCGCTCCAGCGGGCTCAGCAACCCTAAATGGTCGTCTATTCGGTGCGTTCATCTACGATGGCGCGAACATGTACATTTACCTCAACGGACCAGTTCTTGTACAGCAGGCTCAAACGGGAGCTATCGGAAACAGCACAAACGACACATATCTAGGAGCGGAAAACGCTTCTTTAGGCGGCTTTAGCGGAGTATTGTCAGAAGTCATGTTTTTTGGGCGTCCCCTCAGTCCGCAGGAGGTGTATTCGCTTTACTTTTTTCCCCTTATTCAATTCGTAGCCAAAAGCGGCGGCTCTGGACCAGCCCCTCCGCCACCGTTTTACGGCTATCAAATCGCCGACATTAACAACGGTTGGATAGGGATAATCGAGCAATTTAGCGTAAGCGATGCAGTAGCGCAAGTGGAGAGTTCTCAACCCTTAGAAGGTGCGTATTTTGACAATAACCCGCCGGTAACTCCAGGCGATAACGGGCGCCCAGTTGAAAGTATGGTGAAGGTGAACAGTTAGGCATGACTTTGACCATTCTTAGGAGCCTTGCAAGCTATTTGGGCTTGATCGGACTAGGCGATGAAACGGGGTATATAGTGGCTTTTAACGCAAAAAATCCTGATCAAGCGCAACCAAGCGAAAGCGTTTTAGTTAATCAAGGCGTGGTGGGTGGCGACGCAAACGCGGTGTTCCTTGTGGAAGCTGTTTTATGGGGCGGCGACGTGCCCGTGGGTGAAAGCCACAACCCTGTCGAAACTGTGACCGAATTTAATACGGGTTCGGAATGGATTTTAGAAGTGAGCGGGCAAAACGGCTTAACCGAAGGTTCGTTAAGCGCGTATAATGACGTCCATGTAGCGGTGGGCAATCCTGAAACCGTAACGGGAACGCCAAACACGGGCGCGGGTTATGTCAGCGCTTCACAATGGACTCTTGATGGTACGCTTGTTTCCACAACCGCAAGCGCGGCAAATGCAAGTTATACCGTAGCGGCGCAAACTACGGGTTCTCATCATACGCTCATAGCGAAGTTTACCTATGGTTGGTGTCTAACTTGCACGGGTACGACCGCCGACGGCTATCATGATGTGGCAAGCGGTGGCGGGTATACGGCGACGGCAAGTGGGACTTTAGCGCAAAACTATCATTGGCAATGGTCGAACGGTTCGCAAGCATCAAGCACCACAGTAAGCGCACAGCCAAACGGTTCCTACTATGGGAACTTGAGCGTTATGCAGGTTCACAATTGAGGGGGTGAATGTATGGACGATAAACACACAATCGCTTTAATGTTGTTAAGACAACGTTTTAGGGACGCTCTCAAACTACGCAACACAAACGGCGACAAGCTCATGATAACGGAACAATACGTTATCAAGTCGGGCAATAAGATACTTTTCGCAACAAAAGGACACATAGTAAACGCGGGCTTAATTATGTTAACTAATTTCTTCGGCGTTCCGTACTTACAAAACGCAAGCACAAGCGCAATGCTTCCGTCTTACAACTTCGCAACAATAAACGGCTATATTCAATTAGGCACTGGCGGCAACGTAACAACAGCAACCACAACCGCATTAACGACACCAGTCGCAACAAAAGCAAATTCGCAATCAGGAAGCACAACAAACCCAACCAACGGCGCCTACAAAGTAAACTATACGGCAACATGGAACGCAGGCGCACTAACCGCGCTAACCATAACGGAAATGGGCTTATGGCTAAACCAATTTTCAGGTTTAAGCACACTGCAAACCTTCGGAACAATCGTAAGCGAAAACCCAAGCGGAACACTATTTTTCTTTAGCCGCATATCAGTTGCCGACGGAGACTTCGCAAGCTTCGTTATCAACACAGCCGTCCCGCTTACGATAACGTGGACGTTAACCTTCCAATACGCTTAACTCAAAAGTTTCTTATTGATTAAAAAAAAAGTTGCCTAATCTGGCAACTCAAGATTCAATTGTTTTTTAAGTGTTTTGTAGCGGTTGCGCACAGTAACTTCAGTAACGCCAGCAGCTTCAGCAATATCTTTTTGAGTCTTTTTCTCATTGTTTTGTAAGCAAGCAATATAGAGGGCAGCGGCTGCTAAACCCATTGGGTCTTTTCCAGCTGCAGCACGTTTGCGTCTTGCATCTCTGAGGATTTGGATTGCTGCACCTTGAGTTTTGCCTGAAATCCCAGTTTTCTCCGCGATTTTAGACACATATGTGAGTGGATCAGCGATAGGCATGTGCAAGTCAAGCTGACACAATAATAATCTATAGCATCTCGAAACGTCTTTCTTATCGACAAGGCTGGCTTCAGCAATTTCTCGCAATGTGCGTGGTGTTCCGCTTCCACGGCAAGCAGCATAAAGCGAAGCAGCAGCGATAGCGGCAATTGATCTTCCACGGACAAGACCCTTATCTAAGGCTTTTCGGTAAACAACGGCGGCTTTTTCCTTGACTGGTGGTGGAATGTAGAGTTTATCTGCAAGTCTGTCGAGTTCCGCCATGGCTTGAGCCAGATTTCTGTCGATAGATGAGTGCACTCGGCTTCGTATTTGCCATTTGCGAAGACGCCACATCTGCAACCTTGTCGCCAAGGGCAGTTTTCTACCAAACGCATCCCGATCAACTTGGCTAATAGCTGTGGATAAGCCTTTATCATGAACAGAGTAAGAAGTGGGGACTCCAACACGGCTTCTTGAAGCTTTCTCCTCTTGGGTAAAAGCGCGCCACTCTGGCCCTTTATCCATCATTTGCTCATAGAGGACCAAGCCACAGTCGCCGCATACGGTTTCTCCCGTGTCATAATCGTGAACTAGGTTTTCGCTACCACACTCCGCGCATTTGTCAGACAAACGCGCCTGTGTTTTAGTTGGTTCTTTTTTGCTCATTTTCTTGTCTCCTTTTCAATATGCATAGAATCGACTATGGAGTTGTCTATGCAACAATTTTGCTAGAAAAACAGTATATTCGACCTATGCAAATTAGACGAATTTACTGTTTTGCTATTATTATGTTAATGCTTTGGAGATTAATATGCATAGTGTACCCCATATTTTCAAATTATCATAAGCATAGGTTGCAATATATTGTAATTAGTGTAAGCTTCGAGAGATGTGCCTCAAGCCTAAACTTGTAAAGAGGATACTGTAGACCATCTCTGTTGTTGTACCCACACTCAGACGCTGAGCGTGCCGAAGCAAAGTAGGCTATTCCTCAATTTTTTGCTTATTGAAATGAAATAGAAAAAATTGCTTTCTACAAGGGATTACTGCGTGCAGCCAGGGCTCCGAAGGTACGTAGTGGCATGACCTTGTTTTTCCTAGTGATTTAATCACACTTGTTAATGGGAGGTGAAATTGAAAATCAAAACTACAAATAAAATTATAGCAATTCTTGGCGCCATCGTTACCATCTTAGGGATCACTGCTTCTGTTGCCACTGGTATAGGATACTCAGGCATCGGATTAACCGTTGTTGGCATTATCTCTATTGTTAAAGGCAGCGAAGAACTAATCGACGGCAACCTGACTGATGCAGTAACAAGCATTGTTAACGGCATCAATGCAGTCAAGCAGAATGCGCCACAAGCAGCACAAGAAACAAAAACTGCAACTTAGAATTTTCTTCAATTTCTTCTTTCTTTTTTTGAGACTATTTTTATTTTCGCTAAAATAGTATTGTAAACTTTTCGACAATTTTATTAAGAATTAGCGATAACTTTTTTTTGGGTCTTCTACCGTTATTCTTCCTTAGGCACCATGAGGGCTGGTAGGTTTTTGACTTTTTCCAAAATCAGGCGCCATAAAAATAAAAGTGTTCCTGCTTTTGTTGGCTTACATGCACCTACCCAATTAATAGGCGCAATGTTGGTTGAGGTACGAGTCGTACCCGAATCGGGTCTGAATCGTGAAAACGCTCTTAACTACGGAAGGGCTTCCGATAATTAGGAGCGCCAAGTAAAGGGGGCGCTATGACAAAAATCCCCTAAGTATAGGAGAAATTTTAAGGTGGTGAAAACATGAACATGAAAAAATTTTTGGTTATTACTCCAATAATAGCGTTGCTATGCTTTTCAATGTTCGCAAGCCTCACACCATCACAAGCAAAAGCACAAGTAGTCCCTCTAAATCCTACCTACTGCATAAGCGTTTACGGAACTAGCCCCATTGGTGGTGGTAACGTCTACAATTCAGCTGGTTTTGTTGGCACTGCACCTAGCGGGAACTTTGCACAAATATATGGCGGTGGAGCCATAGGCGACGGAGGAATTGCAGTGCTCACAATGAGCGCTACAGTAAATGCAGGATCAGCAATTACAATTCATGCAAAAGCAGCCAGCGGATATACGAGCAGTATGCTGTATGTTTACGTCTCGAGCAGTCCCACTGGTCCATGGTCTGCTGCAATAGCACCAAATCCCCAGACCATCGGTTATACCTCAGCTTTCTGGTATACTTTTTACGGTCCTTCAGGTGTACCCTTCCGATACGTAGCGATCGCAGGTTATAACCCCAGTAATTATGAGGACGTATTCATCGATTGCGTCCTTACAATGTAAAACCAAAATAATACGCGCTTCATCTACACCCCTTCTTTTTTTGTTTTTGACTATTTGCAATTTCTTGACGCAAGAGGTTACTTTGTAGGCGTCTGTTAGAGGCTCCGTTAGAGAAAACAATTTTTGATCTAACAAATTGCTTAGAAGATTCTTCATTTTTATGTAGCTACTACGTTATCGTTTTGTCAGAAAGAAAAAATACTGTACACTAAAGTTTTGCTTGCCCTTGAGTAACGATTCTCCTTTAGCATTAACTTAGTCATAGCGCATTGCTTCTGCTGGTCGGGTTCTGGCTGCTTTCCACGCGGGATACAAGCTGCCGAGTGCACCTAACAGTACAGCTACCCCTAATCCCAGCAGTACAAGTTCTGGGGTTATGGTTATGGAGATGGAAGCTGACGAAGCTGAGCCTATGGATACGCCTGCTGTTGATACAGTGCTGTTTCCGGCTTGGGTTGGATGTGGAAGCAGCAGGTTTGCCAGAGACGCAGCGCCAACGGTACCAATTAGTATTCCCAGTAAGCCGGCGATTAAGCTCAACAATACACCTTCAAGCATAAACTGCCCCAAAATCGCCAAGCTACTGGCACCCAACGCCTTCAAGGTTCCAATTTCGCGGGTTCTCTCACGCACCGTATACAACATAATGAACAGAACAATTGCGGCGACCACAACAGTGACAACAGCAATCTCCATTGTACCAGTGCTCTGGATTTGACTCATGGAAGATTGCGCCATCTGCAACTCCTCAGTGGTCTGAGTTTGCATTTGAATCACCGAGTCCACTAAGGATGCAGCTATCGAAACAGACAACTCATGGTACATAAGGCTGATTTTACTGGCGACATCTTCTACAGTGGTGACGTTGTCGGCGAAAACCTTAAAGTCGGTTACATCTCCCGTGTTATTAGTTATTGTCTGTGCGTCATTGAGGTTCATGTAGGCGGCGGTTTCGTTGAGCGGCGTGTACCCCTCTATGCCGACGACCTGGAAGGTTTGGTTTAAAATGTTAACGGTTCCACCAACAGTGACGTTGAAATGATTTGCAACTCGCTCCTGAAGTACAACTACGCCGCTGTCGCCTGCCTGCAGGTTTTGTCCAGCCGTAATGTTCGAAGGCAGAAGCAAGGGGTACGTGCTCAGCAAAGAAGCATTATCCAACGGTATCCCATAGACGTCATACGCGAAGCTGCCGTTGTATTCTGTTTGGTCAAAGATGGGTATGACGTTGGTGACGTCTGGGATCGAGGTGAGGTTGGAGTAGTCTGTCACGTTCATAACTAGCTGCTCAACGATGGTTTGATTATCAGGACCTGCATTGGGAACAGAGACCGCTGGCAGATGGCAGTCTATTTGAGTTGCTACGGCAGTTACCGTTGCATTAACGGATTGGGTAGCCTCTGTCAGGTCTGAGATGGTTTTTTGGGTGGTGACTTTGCTGGCAGTGATGCTTGGCGGAATCGAGATCAACATTGCCAAAGCAAAACTCAATACCACAACAACCAGCAGCGACCTGGTTTTTCTTCTGGAAATATTTCGGGTTGCTCTCGAAAGTATTCCCATTTATTTTACCTTCTGATTAAAAAAATAGAAAAGAAGGTTATGTTGCTTTGTTGGTCAGTGGAGTTTTTGCTGTTGCTTGTTTTTTCTTGGCTTATTTTTGCCGAGTTGGATTTTTCAGCTTTTTTCATTGCAATGATAACTATGGAGAGGACTATTACGATACAGACAAGCAACGCGACTGTTAACGATTGGGTAGGAAATTCTGGAACAGCAGGGGACGAAGAAGCAGTTGGTGCCGTGTTTGTAGCTGTGCTAATCACCGAAACAGCACCGACCCAATCAGCTACAGGACTTTGAGTTGCAACAGAGACAAGATTTGTAACATACGCATATTCACCGTTAGGCGTTATGGCTATGCCATAAGGGCTGGATCCAACAGTTACTGTTTGATCCACTGTGTTCGTGGCTGTGTTTATCACCGAAACTGAATCGTTGAAGTAATTTGTAACGTAGACGTATTTCCCGTCTGGCTTTATAGCTACACCACTAGGCGCGTCAAACCCAGTAATTGTCGCCGTCACGGTGTTCGTAGTAGTACTTATCACTAAAACCGTAGTCATATTGCCGCCCTGATTTGTTACGTAGGCGTATTCGCCGTTAGGGGTTATAGCCAATGCGTTAGGGTTGTCTCCATATCCAAGGTTTATCGTTGCTGCTACAGTGTTCGTAGAGGTATTTATCACCGAAATTGCACCTTCGGCGCATGCAACATAAGCGTATTCACCATTGGGCGTTATCGCTACAGCTTGAGGTGTGCTAGCGCTGGGCATAGACACGCCCCCTATTGTGGTGGTAGCAGTTAAGGACACAATAGTTATGTTCGCCGTTACCGAGTTGGTTGCTGTGCTTATCACTGCAACTGCACCGTCGTCATTTGTAACGTAGACAGATTTGCCATCTGGAGTTATTGCCACACCTTGATTGGGGTTGCCTCCAACGGTTATCGTCGCCATCACTGTGTTAGTAGCCGTGTTTATTACTGAAACTAAGCCTTCTTGGTTTGTTCCCGTATTTGTGTCTGTAACATAGGCGTATTTTCCATCTGGCGTTATAGCTATGCCGTTAGGCCAGTTTTGTGTAGGTATTACCGCTGTTACCTTGTTTGTAGCGGTATTTATGACAGAGACATTTTCTGAAAAATTTGGAACATATGCATATTTGCCATCGGGAGTAAAAGCCACAGCATAAGGAACCCCTCCAACAGTAACAGTCGCCGCGTTCGCAGCTTTAACTGGCTGAGGTACGGATGTGAAAGCACAGATTAAAACGACGAAAACGATGCAGCCAACGCTCAAAGTCCCTGTTATTCCTCGCTTCATTCTTAATAGGCCTCCTTTGATTTTGATAGGCTGTCGAGAAGGGCATCTTTTTGGGATTGCTTATCTTTGATTATTTTTCCGTCGTTTAGATACAGCATACGTTGGGTCTGCGCTGCAACTTGCTCGTCGTGGGTTACCATTATGATGGTTGTACCTTGCTTCTGGTTGAGGTTCGCAAGCATCTTCACGATTTCTTGCTTGTTTGTCACATCCAAGTTTCCAGTGGGCTCATCAGCCAAAATTATTGCGGGATCTTTAGCTAGGGCGCGGGCAATGGCAACTCGTTGCTGTTCACCTTGGCTGAGGCGTTGGGGGCTATGTTGCTCACGTCCAGATAACCCAACTGTGGCAAGGAACTCTTTTGCTCTTTCTCCTCTTTGACCTTGGAATTTGCCTGCGAGCTCCATGGCTAACTCAACGTTTTCCCGAGCGTTGAGATATGGTATAAGGTTGAAGTTTTGGAAGATGAAGCCTATTTTGTCGCGGCGTATTTTGTAAAGTTTTGATTCTGGCAGACGTGTTATGTCTATGTTGTCGATTTGTATTTTGCCGCTTGATGCCTTGTCTATGCAGCCGATGACGTTAAGGAGCGTGGTTTTACCGCTGCCAGATGGGCCCATGACTGCCGTGAACTCGCCCTTTTCCACTTCGAGGCTGAGGTTAGTTAGGGGTTGTACTTCTCGTTTGCCCAATTTGTAGATTTTCGTCAAGTTTTCAATTTTTAACACTAAATCATTCATATCGCATTGCCTCCGCCGGATTTGTTCGGGCTGCCTTCAAAGCAGGATACAAACTTCCTAAGGCACCTAACAACATGGCAGCGCCTAATCCGAGCAGCATGATTTCGGGAGTTATAGAAGCAGAGATAACGTTGGATCCATTGCCAGTGAGAAAGGGCTTTGGTCCCTCAGTTATTCTAGTCAGAACTATGGTTCCGTTTGGAAGCTGCGACATACCGACCGCAGTCTGCACGGGGGTTGGCAGCAGCAGGCTGGATAGTGTTGGTACAACAAAAACGCCCATTGCTATGGCGATTACAGCGGCGATGAGGCTTAGCAGCACGCCTTCAAACATAAACTGTGCAAGAATCGTTGCGTTGCTAGCGCCCATAGATTTAAGTGTTCCAATCTCTCGGGTTCTTTCCCGAACACTGTAAAGCATAATGAACAGTATTATAGCAACGTCTGCGACGACGGCGACAGTTATTTCGAGTAATCCGGTATCTTGGATTTGATTTAGGTTGTTTTGGGCAGCTTGGGTTAGTTCGCTGATTTGGTTTTGCAAAGGTTCAGCCACGTTCAGCTGAGATAGACCCGCTAAAACTTGCAGCTTAGGATCTAAGCTGCTAATTCGCGTTATGACTGTATTTACGTTGTCGATGTTGTCAACAAATATTTTGTATGCCGACGCTTGACCAGTCATGTTGGTGATGGCTTGGGCGTCAGCTAGACTCATGGTAATGCCATGAGTAGGCTGTGGTAACTCGCTGCCTTCGATCCCTACTACTGTAAAGTTATGCCCTGAAAGCGTTACGGTTCCACCGATACTTACACTGAAATTCTTTGCGGTTGCCTCGTCCAAAACAACAACACCGCTGTCACCGACCTGCAAGTTTCGTCCATCAGTTATGTTAGCTGGCAGAATTGTTGGGTCCATTTGAAAAGAAGCGTTCTCTACTGGTACACCGTAAATTTCATAAGGTCCATAGCTAACAGCCCATACGTCAAATATTGGTATAACATTGGTAACATCTGGGATCAACGAAATTTTATAGTATAATGAATCGTTCATGAATGACTGCGTAAGAATATTCGACGTGCCAGAACTGCCGATCATTGAGGTATTGAAGAACGGTGGATAGTCGCACTGTATTTCGGTTGCCGACATAGTTACTGTTGCATTAAGGTTACTGTCAGTAGATATTAGACCGTTAAATGCTTGTCGGGTGAGTGCTTCTCTTGCATTGATACTTGGCGGAAGGATAATTAGCATTGTTAAGGCAAGGGTTAATGCGATTATTACTATTAGGGCCCTGGTTTTTCTTCTGGATAGGTTTTTGGTTGCCCTTGTCAAGATACCCATGTTTCCCTCTCCTGACTACATGCACTACAGTAAGTGTTAGCGTTCATAAAACTTGCTCCTTTCTGACTCATGGCTGGTCACCTTGAAATTTGAGGTCATTCTTTCCGTTGCTTGATTGGAGGGCTCTTATAACCTCGTCACCTATGTGGCTAAGTTCATAAAATTTAGCGCTTCCGAAAGCTGAACTTTTAATCAGGTTTTCTTTCATTAGACTAAGAAGGTGTTTCTTTACAGTCCACCAATCCAAACCTGTTTCTCTCGATAATTGATTACAGTTTTTGGGGCCGGGAAGCAATGCACTTAAAATCTTTTTTCTTGACTCAGCCCCTCTAGAAAGAGTAAGTAAGATCAAAACTGCAGTTTCATAGGGGACTCCTTCAGCCTTATTCATGAAGACTCAGCCCATGCGTTTTATGTAGCACTAAAAACAATTCAGCGATCATACTGATAGATGCGAGAACAGAGTGACTAGTTGTCCTGACTAAGTCAGTCCTTTTCATATCCTCACACTCAAGTCTTACTTAGTCGCGTGGTAGTTATGTCTACACTTTAGAACGAATTATCTACAATTTAGAACGAAAAATTTAATGACATTTGGCTTTGAAAGAATAATCAAAAGATTGTGTTGCTGTAGTCATTATATAGTTCCCGGTCGTTAACTGAAAAGACGCAGTTTGCTGTCTTGATAATTCGATTTGCCTGTGGAATTATATTCAAAAAAAGCACTCTGATGGAAATTTTATCTAGAATGCCCATACCCCGGTAGCGAACAACCAAGTAAAAAAGAACAAGCCTGCACAAGAAATCGCCACTATAGCAAGGCTAACGGGTTTTTTAGTTGAAATTAGCCCGAGTACTAAGAAAAGCGGGAACATGGTTAGTACATAACGGGGTACGCTTATCCAGAATCCTGTTGAAACCGCAAGCATCCATGTAAGCAGCATGTAAACCTGGTAGGATGGACGTAGCTTAAACTTGTACGCAGCCCCGATCATCAAATACCCAAAAACGGCAAATATCACTTGCGCATAACCAATCGTGAAACTATCAGGTAACATATGACCAATATGCCAACTTAAAGCCCCATTCAAACCGCCTAACGGGCTAAAAGTTTGAAAAACCAATGCACACGCTCAATCTCCAGAAAGGTGAAAAAGCTTCCTGAAACCTGATAATTAATCGCCAAGTACACCAAAAAACCAATCGCTGGAAGACAAAGCCAAAGAAGTTTGAAGTCAGGTACTTTAAACCGCCAGTTCTTCTGATGAAAATACTCAACTATTAGTGGGGGCAAAACGATTAATCCGCCCAGCCTAGTCAATGAAGCAAGAAAACCCAAAACTCCAGCCAAAGGCCAATGTGCAGTTCTAGCGTAGTAAAGACTGGCGATAACAAGCGCGAGGAATAAACTTTCAGTATACACGGCGGACATGAAGTAAGCCGTTGGAAAAACACAGAGAAACAAGACTGCTTTTTTGGCTACACTATCAGTGTAGTCTAGCTTTGCAAGCTTAAACATATAAATTACGACGATGATGGAGGCTACATTTGAAATCATAAGCCCCGAGAGGTTAACATATGAGAAATTGACGGTTATCAACCGCACAAGCAGCGGATAAAACGGAAAGAAGACGATGAAGTTGGCAGAGTCGCCTTGATTAGTGTACCCATGCTGAGCAATATACATATAATGGGGGCTATCCCACTGGGCAAACATGTTAATGAACAGTCCCAGTGGATGTGTAGAACACCCGTGGGTCAACGCGGCTGAGTATGCTGCAATATAGCCTATGGAAAAAACTAGTAATTTAACGATCAACGCTACAATGATCGCAATTTTAATTGAATGAGGGATTCTTAAGTAATACGCTTTGATTTTGGAGATTATCAGTTTTCTATCCACGATGATAGCAGCCTTTACTTTTTCGTTATAGCGAACATTTTCTTCACGAATATCAAAACATTAGTGAAGTCTTGAAATTTGGCAGGAAAAGAAGCGAAGGGTATTCTCTTTTGGTTAATGCTCTTGCTCAAGGTATGGAATATCCTTCTACAGCAATAAGATCTATGGTGTAGCTGCTAATATTGCGGTTAGAAGTTGCCATGTCTATCTCTATCGTGGTGGTTTGACCACTGGCTAAGGCAATTTGAGGAACCCCCAAAGGCGCTGATCCAGGGCTGGTTATATCATTTGCCGAAATTTGAGCGTTGTTGCTATAGAGTGTAGCTGTCAAGCCGATATATGCTGTCCCTGAACTGTTAATAGTGGAGTTATCCATTGGCGGGGGTTGCTGCGCAGTATAATCATTTCTTATGGTAGCAGTTATTATGAAGCATGCTTGCCCACCATGCACCCCATAAGCTGCATTGGCAGAAACCAAGAAAAGTTTAGACCCTGCCAGATAACCTGCATTGTTTAGCTTAGCGTTGCTTGTTAAAACTTCACGTGAAGGTTTCTGCGCAAGATTTATCACAACCAGTGACAGGATTGTCACAGCTGTTACAATAATAATTATTCCCGCTGCAATTTTCACTCGAGTTTTCGATTTCATGAATAAGTATGATTTTCTGCTTCTTTTATTCATTTTTTCGTTTCCTTGACGTTTTGGCTATTTTCAAAATTTAAAAAAGGGATTGTTGGGCATAGAGATATGTTAAATGATTATGTAGTCTGGCTTGTCCATGCATCGTACACATAACAGTTTGAATAGATGTAGTCATCATATGATAACGGCATTGGATTGTTTCCTGAGTTTTGGAAACTAGCGCCTGAGTTCCAATCATTCCAAACACCATTGGAATATAACTCGCTGTTGACCCAGTGGGCGTTAATGCTGTCAATAGTGTAACTGCCTGTTGTAGAGAATATTTCGTCCGCAAAGTTCACGCTATTAAGTTGGGCTTGAAGGTGACCAGAACGTTCCCACTGTTCATTTATATAGATATTGTATTGCCATCCGTATTGATCTTGAACACCATTCAGTTGAATGCAATAGGCATTTTGGTAAGTCTCACTGTTAATTGCGCATACGTATTGCCAACCCGATTCGCCTGGAACAGGAGTATTTCCTTCATATGTGTAGAACCATAGACCGCCATCATAATTACAGACACCTACTTCAGTCCAGCATGGAGTGCCATCGCTGTATGCCTTTCCGATATGTGTTGTTACGTAATGAGTATTTGTTCCTGTGCTTGAAGTTGCTACGCTGCCACAAGACATGTCCACTCCGAAGCCCATATAGTTGTAACTGCTTCCCATCAATACATCCGCTTCTACATTGGTTTGCGGAGATACACTGCTCGTTTGCGAAGATACAGGCGCAGTTATGTTCTCTGCGAAAGGATCCACAACCTGAGGCGCATTTGTTTCGGTTGGTGCGATTAAAACACCCATCCATGCCGCACCAGTTATTGGATCCCAACCCATTCCCTGCGCTGTCAATGCCGCCGTTATTTGATCGTCTGACATATTCATCGCTTTATATTCGGCAACTTTAATGGCTACTGGGTTAACAAAATTAGCTGGCGGTTGCCATTGCCCAGTTGAGGGACTTGAATTAATTTGCGCATGCACCGCGATGTTAGACATGAAGACTACTGCTAGTACGGCAATAATAATTGCGGCAAAGCAATTTGTCACTTTTCTTCTCAAATAATCACCTCCCTGTTCAAACAACCGTTTTCTTCTTAAGGGAGCAGAAGAATTTAATTCTACATTTTCGAATGAGCGTTCTAAACTATAGATCAACCAATGCTATAGAAAGCAAATTAACGCCCAAACCATTCAATAGGTTAAAGCATTAGCCAAATGGTCCTGTCAATATTTCAGTCGTTTAACTATTCAGGGTACTCTTTAATTGTCAGCATTGCTTCTTCTTACTGGTATGGGATGGAGGATTGGCTTCCGAAAGATCACTTGATGTGCCAAAAGGAACTACCCTTAGGGTATACCGTCTTCTTCTTACAGCGCAAAATCCTATTGGACCTCGAGAGGTACAGAGGTCTCTAAATCTAAGCAGTCCTTCTATAGCGATATATCATCTAACAAAACTAGAAGAACTAGGACTGGCAAAGAAGGAAAAAGGAAACTACGTAGTGAATAAGGTTGTTCTAGAGAGTTGCGTCAGGGTTAATCGCTATTTAATTCCAAGATTTTTGTTTTACTCTATCATTTTAGTGGCTGCTTTAATAGTTGAGGTTGTTATCCTGCGACCGCCGATTTTAACGCGGAGTTATTTTTTTCTTACAATTATGCTTGGCGGATCTGCTTTAGCTTTTTGTTATGAAACGTTTAAAATTTGGAGAAAGGGAAGTCTCTGAGATATTGCGCATCAGAGCATTTTTCGTCATTGCCTTAACTTGAGACTTATTTCTGCCCTCATTCACTTTGAGAGGCGTTATTTTCATTTCCTATCCTTGCTCTGAATAAAACCAAAGCAATTACTAAAACTAAAAGTGCAATAGCGCTTAAAAGAAAAACCATAAAGAAATTACCTTCTTTGTTAGCAATAGGCGAAGTCGTAGGAATAGGCGGATAGGTTGATGAAGGCGATGAAACGGCACTTGATGAAGGCGGGAGATAAAAACTAGCCGCAGTTAATAAAAACACGATAGTTAACCCAGCAATAACTGAAAAGATCATTAACTTCTTTTGGAACTTCACATTGAACCCGGCTTTTTGTATGTTATCCATTGAAACTTAATATATAAATAGTAAAGTCCTAAAAAAGAGGCGGCAGGTAATCTGAACAGCAATAGCTTGACTATCTTCGGGTTAGGTTGGTAACAAACCATCGAATCACATTCGTTCATTTGTTAACCCTCAGAGTATTTAGAACTAACGTCTTAAGTTGATTATTAAAAGCCCTTGCAGCCATAACCTCAAGGCGCGGGCACAGCTCCTAAGTAAACAAGAGACAAAGAATAATAATCCAATCCAGTGAAGTTTTGTAATCCAACTGCGGGATTTTTTTCGTTCGATGATGTGAAATCAGATAGGGCAAGGATAGTTAATGGTGCCGCAAGTACTCCAAACACAAACGCAAAAAAGAAGAGTATTTTTTGAATGTATTCCATTTTAATCCTTAACTATTTGTTATTGTGTTTGCTATTAAATCTATATTTTAGAACGCTGTTATATTACCGCCTAAAAAAGAAAGCTAATCGTTATTTGGGGAAAAACTTTTATGCTGTCGCTGTTGATGTTCAAACGGTTAAGGGTTTGCCATGCCCCTAAAAAATTAAATCCCCAATAAGAAACCCTTGTCTTGAGAACAAGTATACAACCCCTTAACCATGGCACGTTAAGCCCAGGCGTGCCATCAATCTTTTCTTAATTTAAATTTTTCAAAATTGAGTATTTAACGAGTTAGCGTTCACTTTTTGGGGTTCTGCTTCGAGTTCACTTTCACTCATCCCTCCACTGCTCTAAAAGTTCGTTTCAACATTTATTTTTTAAGCGATTTCACTCAAAAGCAGTAGCCCCAAGTGAGCACCTATGAAAACGAAATCAGATTGTCTGGAGGCTTAGCAAGCATGGGTAAGACTGTTGAATCTTTCAGGCTGGCTCTGGAGGGAGAGATCAACCGTTGGAGTGGCTTCGCTAGAGCCTTGTGCAAGCTTGATCGGGAAGCTTTTGACGAGCTGATGGATATATCCAGAACTTACGCTTCAGAAAGCAGCTGTGCAACTAACCCAATCGTCTTTGAGCAATTGGAAGCAATTAAACCTGAAAAAATCAACACTTCAGAAAGCTATGAAGCAAGCGCGCCGTTCGAATCCAAGCCTGAAAGCAACATCCAAGTTGTTCCAAATGGAGGTGAGCAAAGACGGTAGTTTTGATTGTGAGGCGAACAATTAGAAAGCCCGTTTCAGAAGCTAACAAGAAAGAGTGGTTTAGCCAGCTTGAGGATATAGAGTTTGTTTTTCCCAAGGAATACAACAAAATCCTTAGCCCCGTGTTTAACCAAGACTTTGACTTTGACCTTAGAACCAACAACGGCGTACTAACGTTTACCTTGACACCTGCACCAAAACCGCATGAAACAAACAAGTCAGAATGCAAAAAACCTACAAAACAGCACATGAAACTGTACCAGTCATCAAAGATTCCACAGGTGAAATTAAGTTGCGCCAAATAAAGATCAAGCTCCAATTTAGCACAAGCAAAACGGACTACTTGCATGGTAAAAACACCTATCTGTCTGATAAGGTGTCTCTTCATTTTCCCAAGGAAACGCACGAGTTTTTCATACCCCTTAAGGGCAGACGTTTAGCTATCGATGTTTCCCGAAAAGACAAAACAATTCTTATAACGCTAACAGAGTTAGATGAAGACTAGCAGCAGTCATTAACTCCTCTATCCCCACTTTATAATATTAACCGCCCCCGCATAATTTTTATTTGCTCAGAAAAGCCTGAAATTACACCCGTGAAAACGTTCCTGTATACAGGAATCAGCCTTTTGACCCTCGGCAAAATTCATCTACAAGCCAGCAGCATCTCTGAACTTTTAACATAAAAAATACAATTGTGCAAGCCTAAAAGCACTTCTGAATTTTGCCCAAGGCATTCCTGTATACAGTAAGATTTTGCCCAAGATAAACGAGCTAAGAAAACATCGGGTAATGTGATAAGGCTGTTTCAACGACCATATCTTCTTTCCAAAGCTTAAGGGTCGTGAAAATCTTTGGCTCAGAAGACGGGCAGAGGCCACTTGCTTGAAGTGTTTAGCGATAAAGCTGGACCGCTAAACCGCCTCGTGTTTGAGATTCTGAGGTCAAAGGCACTTTCCAGCTATGACATTTACTTGGAAGTTAGAAGGGTCAGGGGATTTAAGCACAGAACATATCGTGCCGTGGATAGACGTTTGAAAAAGCTCCACGATGAGGGGTGGCTATTCTTGGACGGAGTAAAAAAGACAAAGGCAGGAACTGAGGCGCCTATCTATCGGCTAAGCAGCAATGGACCCACGGCTTTAGAGATGGATAAAGTGAGCAGGGAATGGTTTCTTTCTGACGCGA
>Ga0187867_10001825_pt1 | contig 18135 bp, 14 predicted proteins | sample June2016WEW_13_1_FD_132976 | JGI IMG/M metagenome (GOLD analysis project Ga0187867, IMG submission 132976) | Peatland microbial communities from SPRUCE experiment site at the Marcell Experimental Forest, Minnesota, USA - June2016WEW_13_10 | ecosystem: Environmental > Terrestrial > Soil >...
CCTTTTGCAGAGGCTCAAACTGAGCTTGCCGCGAAGATTTGAAAAACACAATTTGTAGTGACGACTTTTGACCTCAGATTGTGAAATATCAACAACTTAACCTTCACAACTGCGGAAGTTGGGTTAACGGGCCTATTGGGTTTGTCGGGATTATAGGTTGCTACTTCCGGCCTGCACAAATTGATGGACGGTCTGACGCCGGAAGGTTTCGCGCGTGTTGGACGCGTATTCCTTGCGATAGTGTTCCCGCGCAAAATCCATCATGGGCGTGATGCCGACAAGCGGGCTTTCAGCCTGCGCCCAAGTCTTGTCGGGGGTCAGATTGAGCAACGCCAATAAACAAAGCGCTGAACGTTCATTTTGTTGTGTTCGGGGAAGACCGAGAGCGGCGAGGACCTGAATAGCACTTTTTATGTTGCGTATTCTGCCCATGCGAGGCTTTCTATTTTTCGGTCAATTTTATCTTGGGTCAGTTCACCCTGTGCTTCGGCCCACACGCCAAGGCTGGTCAAGGCTTCACGGCTCGGATATTTCAGCAGGCGCAGGTCTGTCGCGTTTACCTGTGTGTGCCCGCTGAAACGGCGGAATTGCAGATCAACTTGAGTTGAGTTCAGAAATACCGACAAGCCCCGCGCAAGGTTCTCCGGAATCCCTTTGCGGCGGTAATGGAAAACATTGAGGTGATTTTCTAAACCGATCATGGGGCTGTTAAAGGCGCTGGGATAAACGACAGTAGCCACAATACGGCGCTTTTCCTCCTTGGATGAGAACCGCCTGACCACAACATAACAGCCGTTAGGATAAAGCCATTTTTTGGTTTGATCGTTCCGGACAATGGCATTCGGCTTTTTAATGCCAACCCTCGGCCAGTGAATCGACTGCCCCGAAAAATGAACAGGATAGAGCAAGGGCACGGCGCCACGCTCCGGCATGGTCCGGAGATGATCTTTTAATCTGAAATCCACAACCGGGCCGGTTGAAACCTCAAGGCCTGTTTCGACAAGAAAACTGCGGATAGCTGGGGAAATCTCAGTTTGATTGTGTTCGGGAGACGTCGGAACATGAATGAAGTGCTCCCGATCACCCGGCAGTACGATCTGGTCAAAGGGGTAAGTGCGGGTCTCAATGTCGGTGAATGTGTCGTCTGTCGATGTGGAGACAGTGACGCTTCCCTGTGCGCCGCCGCGCTCTAGCACGATGATGATATTTTCCTGCAAAACATCGTCATCTTTGAAAGCCCGATCTCGCGCGCCAAACAAATGCATCCGTTTAAGGGCGGTTTTAGCAAGAAGAAGCTCACGAAAGGGCCGATAATAAGGGCCATTGCAAAAGCTGCGGGGAATGATCACCACGATCTCGCCGCCTGGCTGCATAAGTATGATGGCAAGGGCAACAAAGGCGGAATATAAGTTGACGGTTTCAATCCCGACCTGGCGAAGCAAAAGCCGGTGCCGGCCGCTGCTGTTTATTTTTTTATAGGGGGGATTCATGATCGCATGAGAAAAGCGTGGCTTACCTTCAAGAATCAGCCTTGCGGCTTCTTCAATGAAGTCACCCGGCAATATAGAACAATCTATGGCAAGCTCACCCTGATACTCGGCCAGTGTCCGGTATAGGTGATTGCGTAAGCTGGCGTCGATTTCATAGGCTGTAACCTCAGCCTTGCGAAATCCAAAGCCATGCGACAAAAAACGATCCAGAAAAGCGCCGGATAGTGAGCCGGTCCCGGCCCCCGCATCCAAAAGCCGCGCTGTCTGCAGGGTTGAAGGGGAGAATAGGGACGCCATAAAGCGGGCAACCGTCGCGGAGGTCATAAACTGCCCGAATTCGGATTTGCGCTTCTGGCTTATCCTTCGCGCTACATCCTTACGGATCGTATCGACCTGTTCAAACGTCTGAAGCATTTTCCTGCCCTATCGCCAAAACCTTTCAAACCTTGCCGGATTTGCCGCCGTGTATACTACCGTATGTTGAATGCTATGTCCCAAATAATCCTGAATGAGTCGCGTTGCTGACCTCAGAAAACCTCGGAAAACTACGGCAAAGGAGTCTTGGCGGCTTATCAATTTTAACGAGAGAGAGGGGTCAAACCTACACCTTTCACGCCCCGAGCTCCCTCTCAAGCATTCCAACAGCTTTGCTCTGTTTCATCTCCTCTGCAACCAGTCTGTCTGCCCCGCCATTGTCAGGAGTGTAGGTGTGACCCCTCTCTCTGGAGTGGAGTGTAGGTGTGACCCCCTCTCTCTTTTTTCGGCGTGCTCGATTCCAGGTAGATCTAGTTCTTTGAGCTTGAGTGCAACTTTCTCAAATACCTCTCTGGCGGGGTTTCGGGCTTGTCTTCGAAATGGGAGATCGTGTTTTGAATGGATCGGTTGCGCCCGGCCCGGTTGGATGTACTCTGAAGAAAACTCTGGGAACATAGCTGCCTTCTTTTCTGCGTTTTCACCAGAAATAACAGGCAGATAATGCCCCAGATCATTCCAGGGTCAATCATCTATTTTGTTACGTACAGAGGAGAGATGTAGCGATTATCCCCTGTTTTCTCCGAAGCACTATTTTAGCGAAATGAAGAATTCAGGCCTCTCTGACCCCGAGATTGACTCCATCCTGGGAGAAAATGCAGCTTGTATTTTTCGCCCTTAAAGACCTTAGGATAAAAAACCGGAGTTTTTGCACATACGTTAGAGTTTCAAATCTCGAAATCGGCGGTAATTATACTGTCGCAATGTTCCAGGAGTTTTTTCAATACTTCCTGATGCGCGGGGTGAGACCTGTAACGCTGGATAGCTTCAATATTTTCAAATTCCGTTACCAGGGCAAAATCATAAGACCTCTCTGAGCGCAGCACATCCCTGCCGAACTGGAAGTCGCCCGCTATGTCGGCGATTACCCCTGGAAGCCCCGCTAATCCCTTTTCTATGCCGGCTATCTCAGACTCGGGCACATCCTTTTTGAATTTTAACACCACCACGCGCTTCAGCATGTTTGCACCTCCAATGTTGACATGATTAAAATTCTATTTGCCCATATCGATTTTACCTTTAATCCGGAATAATGGATCAACTTCTGCCTCCATGTATCCAAATTGCATGCTCAGATGAAATTTTTGCCCGAGATAACGCATGGGTTGTCTTCGGGGCATCGAAGCGAAAACCACCTTTCCCGTCAGTTCGGGGGATACTTAGAAGCGAACACTAATTCGTCACAGCTTCGCCAGCGCGTTCTGCGCCTTTCCCGGCCAATACTTCATACCCATTTCCCGGAACATGGCGTCTGCCTTGTTGAGCGGCTGGTACGCTTTCTCCGTGTGCCCCACGTCCAGATAAAGCTCCCCCAGATGCAGATGGCCGATTGCTGCGTGCGGTTTCAGCCGTTGATCCTGCAATATCCGGATACCTTCGAGCACGAATTGTTCGGCCTCAGTGATACGAAATTTACCCCCTCTTGCCACTAAGCGGCCAAGCATGATCTTTGAAAGGGCTTCATGTTCCAACTCTCCCCACCTCTGTGCCAGGCGCAGGGCTTTTTCAACGTTCAGATTGGCTTTGGTCATGTCACCGGTCTCGAAGTAGATCATACTGAGGAACAGATAGTAACGAGCCTGCCGAACTTGAGCGCCAATTTTGATCTGAATCCCCAGGCCCTTTTCAATATGCGTTATCGCCTCTTCATATTCGCCAAGAAGATAGTGGCCCTGACCAATTCCTATGTAGGCCTGACCGAGCCAGAGTATGGATTTGATTTGTTCCATGAATCGTACTGCCTGCCGGCTGTGATCCACACAAGCCTGCGCCTCCCCCTTCATTCCAAAGAACCATCCGTACTTAAGCTCGTCAATACCAATAGTCCCGAAGTGGTTAAGCTCAGTAGCCAGGGACAAAGCTTCAGCAAGAAAAGATTCTCCCCCTGGAAAGTCTCCCAGGCTCGCCATTGCATAGCCCTTCATAGCCTGAGTCAGTGAATACACCACTACCGGGCGTCCGAACGTTTCCCTCTGCCAGTTCGCTTTTGCGATGACCGGCAGGATCTTGTCTGCGATATCAACTACGGACGCCATATCCGTTCGGATGAAAAGCGAGACGGTGAGGTCATATCCTGTTCCAACGATAAGACCTACATCCTCTAATTTCTGCGCCTCTCGAAAGGCATTCTCCTGATGTACCCTTCCAACACCGGGATCTCCTTTCATGCAGTGATAAAGTCCTATTATGCTCTGTACGTTGGCGTTGGTCCTTTGATCGCCAATCTCCTTAGTGGCGTCCTCACACTGCTGAAGATACTCTTCAGAATTTTCAGGATAAGCAAGCATCCTCATGGGAGTAGCCATCGATACGAGAAGCTGCACCAGTTCCCTTTTGTTCTCCAGCGTCTTTGGAAGTTGATTCAGCGTGTCCGCTGCATCCCTGTACAAGAGGAATGCCTCCCAAAGAGCTTCCCGTTCGACAGCTTTCCTGGCGGACAGTTTCAGATATTCGTAAGCCCTCATGCTATTGTCACTTTTGGAATAGTGATACGCCAGCATCCCGTAGAATGCTTCCAGCCGATCAGCATAGAGGTTTTCAATAGCCTGGCCTATTTGTTCATGGATCTCCTTTCTCCTCTTGACAAGCAAACTGTTGTAGGCGACCTCCTGAGTGAGCGCATGTTTGAAGATGTATTCCAGTTCGGGAAAAAGGCTCTTTTCGTAGATAAATTCCAATCCCTGCAGGTTAACCAGTCCTGATTTGAGTCCCTCCTTCATCTCAGTGATCATATCAAGGATGCGAAAGGCAAAATCTCGCCCGATCACCGCCGCCACCTGCACGATCCTTTTCAGGCTTTCCTCCAGACGGTCCAAGCGTGCTGCTATAATCCCCTGAATGGTGTCAGGGACCTGCACGCCGGATGCATCTTTCGCCAGAAAAAAGCTCTCCCCCTTTCTCTGGATGGAGCCGTTTGCAAGAAGGGAAAGGGTAAGCTCTTCTATAAAAAAAGGATTTCCCGCCGCCCTGCCGAGAATCAGTTCCCTCAGTTCGGGCGCCGCATCTCCGCCCTCCAGGATCGCTGCAACCAGTTCCGCACTCCTGATCATGGACAGTTCCCCAACCGCGACCCTGTTGTAATAGGACTTGCTCCCCCACTGATGGGTATATTCGGGCCTGTATAAAAGGAGCAGGAGGATTTTGGTCCTAGGGAGCCAACCGATCATGTAACCAAGGAACTGTTCGGTGGTCCTGTCGATCCACTGGAGATCTTCGACTGCCAAAACCAGAGGCTGGTCCTGGCTGCCTCGGATCAGTAGATCCCGAACGCCCTCGAAGGTCTTTTCCCTTTTCTGCTTCGGATCGAGTTTTTCGTATGCTTCATCGTCAACTTTGAGGGACAGCAGTTCATGGAGCGGCGGGATGATGTTCCTGAGGCCCTCGTCAAGCCCAAGGACTCTCTCCTTGAGCTTCTGCCTGACCACGTGTTCCTGTTCGCCTTCCTTCACTCCGACAAAGGACCTGAGAACGTCCAGAATTGGCAAATAGGGCATCGATCCGCCATAGTGAAGGCACCGACCCTCAAAGTAACGGTACTCGTCATGGGGGAGGGAATTTTTGAACTCAAGGAGCAGTCTCGATTTGCCCGCTCCAGCTTCGCCCACGATACCGACGACCTGACCTTCTCCTGCCCTCGCTTTTTCGAATGCTTCTCTTAAAGATTCGATTTCACGCGTGCGGCCTACGAAGCTGGTAAGGCCTTTGGCAGCCGAGGCGGCAATCCTCGTTTGGACCTCCGTCGGCCTTACGAGCCGGTACGCCTCGACAGGTTCTTCTTTCCCCTTTACCTGGACCTCGCCGATCGGCTCGAACTCGAAGAAATCTTTAGCCTGTTTGTAGAGGTGCTCTGAAACCAGTACTCTACCAGGCTTGGCGCCGGCCTCCATCCGGGCGGCGAGGTTCACCGTGTCCCCTTTGGCCGTATAATCCATGCGCAGGTCGTCACCGACGGAACCGACCACGACTGGACCGGAGTTAAGGCCGATGCGCATTTTGAAGTCAATTCCATAACGGTTGTTAAGACTCTCGGCGTATGGCGCCAGGGCCTTCTGAATCGCCAGCGTAGCGTGGCAGGCCCGCTGTGCGTGATCTTCGTGGGCGATGGGAGCGCCGAAAAGGGCCATTACACCATCGCCAAGAAATTGGTTGATTGTCCCCTCGTACCTGTGGACCTCGTCCAGGACGAGGCGTAAACAACCGTCCATAATCTCGTGAACCGCCTCGGGATCTAACTTCTCAAACATAGCGGTGGAATTGGCCACGTCCGCGAACATGACAGTGACGATCTTGCGTTCACCCTCGATGAAACTGCGCGTGGTAAGGATCTTTTCGGCGAGATGTTTTGGAGTGTAGGAGCGGGGCCGGTTTAAATCCAGAGGTTTGGCTTCGTTGGGTTTGCGAAGATCGTGTCCGCACTCATTGCAGAAACTGTTCTCGGAGGGATTGGCTTTCAAGCATTTTGGGCAGGGTATCTCCATTTTGCCGCCGCAATCGCCACAAAACTTAGATCCTTCCGGCTGCTCTGCTCCACATTTGAGACACTTCATCGAAGTACTCCTCCTATGAAAGAGCTAGGCTGGTAAGTTTTGATCACATGACTGCTAACACCAGAATCGAACCACTTACAGACTGCATCGGGCACGGAAGAAGTCGTGGAGCGTGATAAGTAAATGGATTTTACGATATCCCCATCGAAACGTGCAAGTGGAAATGCCGAACGGAGAATTTCGGCAAATCTCACCTCTGAGAAAGCCATCTCCCTACAGTCAACGTAAGTCCATATCTTGGCGCTGTAGGTAATAACAAAGCTTCGAACTAACCTCCGTCTGAGGCATCCCTCGAGTTAACACTCCTTGAGATGTAGATTCCCGGAGCGGGGTCGGCTGCAAAACATATGATTTGCATATTATAACCTTTGGGGTAAGCCGTTTTCGGCAATGGTACGGTGAGTCGAACCCAGGGGCATGTAGGCCGGAGGCCATTTTATAGGGTGCTGGCGGATTAGGTTGGGCGGTTAGGTTGGGGTTGGGCCAAGCCAGGCAACGAAATAAACAGCCAAGTGATTGAAACGAGTGCCGATTTTCGTTCTTAGAGGGTCAAGTTGAACGGTGATATTGGAGCCGAGAATTGAGCAACTGCGAATTGAGGGATTCAGGGATTAATTCCTAAATTCCTAAATTCCCCAATCCATAGCCATTTCTCGCGCTCATTTGGCCATGGGTGGGTAACAGCGCTAAAAGGGCATTTGCGGGTTTTTCAATTCCTCAATCCCTCAATATTTTTTTCCATGCCTTCATTTTGCCGCTTCTGGTTGCCACTTCTATTGCCGCTTCTATTGCCGTTTCTGGTCGCCGTTTTGGACGGCCAAAAACCGCGTGATAATCTTTTGCCGGATCGAAACGAATCATGAATCCTGAAAATGCTTGGGCATGGTCAAGAAGCCATGGTTCAAACATATTAAGTAAGCATTCAGGCTTCGCGTCTTCGCGTGAAAGAATTTCCAACCCGTTCAGCGCGGAGACGCAGTGGAAAGCAAGGGCCGACAGGGTGATGGGGAGACTGGCCATAGACAGGTCAGGGAGGGACGCGGCGAGGGCCTTGTCTCCGTGTCCCCGTGTCCCTCTCTCTCCGCGTCGGACTTTACCTCTGTGTCCTCTGTGCCTCCGTGGTGAACCCTTACTGAAAACGGTTGCTTACAAAAAAGGAAACGTCGCCACATGAAAAGCCGAATCGATAATAACCAATTGCTTCAATTAGTTAGGGACGGGAACACCGTCACCGAGATCGCCCGCCAGGTGGGAGTCGACAAGGGGAGCGTGTCCAGGCGGCTGAAGGCGTTGAATATCGCCATAAACCGGAATGTAGCCCTCCGGTCAGCCCAGAAGATTGTTGACCGCGAGATCAATGCGCTGGACCAATTGCAGAAGATCAACCGCAACGCTAACGAGGTGCTCGACCTGCTCATGCGCTGGAGCCGGGGCGAAGACGAGGCTCTTCAGGTACTCGAATCTCAGGTCCGGAAAATCAAGGTGCGCCCTCACAAAGAATCGGGCGCGAACTATAAGCGTCGAACGCAGGTTAAACCATATAGCGCAAAGCCGAACGAAATGAGGGTTCGCCCTCACAAAGGATCGGGCGCGAACTTGAAGCATGGCGCATCGGCCCGGTGTGTAAGCGCGAATCCGAACGAAGTGAGGGTTCGGGGGCAGGAAGAGGAAATCACCGAATACAGATTCAAGGACCCGCGCGAACTCGCTTTAAAAGCCATGCAGGAAATCCGGGGACAATTGAAGCTGCAGCTCGAAATTTTCCAGGCGCTTTTCGATATGAGGGCGGTCCAGCAATTTCAGGCTGAGGTATTGGAGGTAATCGGGAGTGTTTCAACGGAAGCGAGAGATGAGATCATTCGTCGGCTCACGGAAAGAAATGCTCTTCGGTCAGCTCTTGACCTCGATCGAGCAGAAGTACTGCCGGGATGACGGAAAGGCTTACGGCTCACTTGGGGCGTGGGCCGAGAAGACGCCTGTTATCCTCGATGGCCGGCCGTTCAACTTTCATAAGCACGAATACCTTATGACCCTTTATGCCGACAATCACCCGCACATCGGTGGAATCATCGGAATACACAAGAGTCAGTTTGCAGCGACCCGGTAAATAAACGATTCGAAAACGGCGAAGATTTTGGCGTCTCACTTCTCAACAACGAGGAGAGATACTCAAAACTTCATCGAAGGGTAGGCCAGGTAAACCGGGATGTGTCACGAGTGTAGGTTTCGGGCTCCAGGGCGCGTGAGATCGCTTCCTGGATCTTAGCATTTCTTAGGAGGCGCGCAGCTCGAGCAGCTCGCCGGTGACACGGGTATTGCAGCGGTATCCCCGCGCAACGGCATGAATGTTGAGTTTCGTTGACTTTGTGTGGTTAGCAAAGTGCTCGAATTTGAATGCTTTTTGAATCCTTTTCCCGGCGATTTCAGCGCATGAAATCTTAGGTTTTATTAGTTTTTTGCAGCATCAAAATCTCAAGTTTTCTCAAGTTCTCGCGGCCAGAATCTCAGGTTTTCTCAGGTTGTTTGACTTCGAGTGTATCTCGAACGCGGGCTTAATTTTTCTGGACGATTAAATCACACAGGCCTGGGCTAGAAAATCGACCAAGGGGCATTGGGGAGGAGTCCTGTGGTTTCAAATCCATGCTGCCTAATCTGTGTGGCGCCCGGCTTCTGATCTGGTCATCTAACGATTGCCATGGTGAAGTCACTGTGATACGTTTCATCGCACTCATGAAAATGTTCACGTGGATTTAGCTTCTGCCGATTATTATTTTCATGTGCATGGGCGCCTCTCGCCGATGCGCACGCGACTCGACGCGCGGTAACCCGCCCTATGCTCCACTAGAAAGGGCAGAGAGCCACATGATACGGACCTACCGAAGAGAAAAACTCATAAACGCGATAATTTATTTCGCCTCCCATACGGAAAAATGCGGCGTAACGAAGCTAATGAAGCTTCTTTTCTTCCTGGATTTCACTCATTTTAAGCAGACTGGCAAATCGGTTACGGGAATGGATTATTTCGCATGGAAGAAAGGTCCTGTACCTCAGGCATTGTGGTTCGAGTTAACGAAGGGTATGCGGCCTGATTTAGCTTCCGCCATCGGTATTATTCCTTATGACAATTTCAAAAAAATCGTCGTCAAGAAAGATTTCGACTCTGAGTTTTTCACCAAGAGAGAAACGAGGCTTCTGGAACAAATAGCAGAAATCTTCTACGATACTTCGGCGGAGCTCACAGTCGAGGTTGCGCACCTGCCCAATGAACCTTGGCATAAGACCCTGGTGGAGAAAGGAGAGCGAAAGCGAATCGATTTTCTCTTGGCAATCGACCGCACCCCACAGAGCCTTACGATTGAGGAGGCCAACGAAAGAATGGAAGAAATATCCGAAATGCACAAGGCATTTGGGGTAGACTAGTGCAACGGGGCGCGGTCTACCTTCACAAGAAATTTCAATTCAAAGATAGCTTTTACGGCGCCAAGTACATTATTTTGCTCAACTCACCCAAGGCGAACCAACCTGCTATTTTCGTGAAAACCACGACCCAACAAAAAGATAAGCCGTCAACCCCTGGATGCATTGAGGATCGCAGTCTTTTCTTTATCCCTGCGGGCACAACATTTTTTCCCGAAGATACCTGGGTCCAGCTTTACGAAACCTATGAGATAATCGCCATTGACAACAATGCAGCAGCAAAGCTAGTTGCAGAGTTAGGCGCAGCTTTGGTCGATTCTCTTGTCAAATGTCTACTCTATTGCGACACCGAGGATATACCACCCATTCACCGCAGAATACTCAGCGCCGGCCGCCTCACCCCCAGTGCCCCCAGCGAGGAATCATTGAAGAAGCTTAAAGATCGTTTTCGTGAGAAATAGTTCCCGTTGAGGCCATAAAAATGCAGCAACGTGTTAGTCTCCGCACTTGCGCACACAACATGCAATATCCGTCATTCCTCAAAGAGCACCTTTCCCCCTAAACAGCTTGAAAAGCTCACCCCTTACGAGGATAATAAAAAAAAGGGGGAAAATTATTCAGGCCTGTGCCCGGGGTGCTCAATCTGAGGAGGTTTGGATGGATGGCTCATCTTGTTGGGTATGCAGAGCCCAACTGCTGAACTATGATGACAAGACTTCGGGGATGATCGTGTTCAACTGCCCGCGATGCGGCCAATTTTATATTGGAGCGTTCCCGATTGAGATCTTCAAGCGTCACATGGGCAATGAGTTCGACAAATCGCCAAATCTCAGGTACATCACCAGCCATGCTATCAGGCGGATGCAGCCGTACTTCCATAAGGACTACTGGTATCCCGTAAATAGTGATTGGCTTCGTTCAGTATGGTCATCCGAGAAATTGCCAAATCCGCAGAAGCAGGCGGACACTTTCGTGCAATATCTCAGTGCGGCTGATGTTCCCTCAGGTGAATGGGTCCCGATTCAGCCCGTGCAATTGACAGGAATCCTTGGCACGGCTGACGATCCAAATGAGTTGAAAAAAACAGGGCTGGAATATGTTATCCAGCATTTGCTGAAAAAGGGTCTCATCGAGCGTGATGCTGCCTCTTCTGCCCCTGACATTTGGGCTTGTCGCCTAACTTTCGGTGGTTGGGAGCGCTTCGAAGAACTACACCGCGCGTCAGGAGATAGTACGACTGCCTTTATGGCAATGGCGTACGGCAAGGATGCCACAGAACGCGCATTCACTGAATTTGTTCACGCTGTCCAGCAAACCGGCTTCGAGCTTCACAAGCTTGACCAAAAGCCAAAGGCTGGTTTAATCGACTTGCGCATGAGAGTTGAGATTAGGCTGGCGAAGTTTCTCATTGCCGACCTCACCGACGAGAACCGAGGAGCATACTGGGAGGCTGGCTTTGCTGAGGGGCTAGGAAAGAAGGTTTATTATACCTGTGAAGCGTCGAAATTCCACACGGCAAAAACCCACTTCGACACCGAACACATGCTTACTATCAAATGGTCTTCTGATAACATGGCGGCAGCGCTTGACGTGTTGAAATCTGCAATTCGTAACGACTTTCCAACCGAAGCAAAACAATCGGATGAGCCTATAGCCAAGCCTTGACCTTAAATGGAGGTGACTCTGTGCCGAGAGCCTTGATTTCTGACACAAAGACCCGGCGGCTTCGGGATGATCTGGACAACGGCAGCATCATTTACACGGCGGCCAATCCGGCACGGTTTGAGAGACTATGGCGGTAAAGAACCACATAGAACATATTTGATATGGGGAGAATAGACAAATAGCCTACACAATAAAGGAGATCATCGAAAGTAGATTCAATGAATAACCAGTGAATTGAACCGGATATTTTGCCCATTTTGGTTTCGACAAGCTTGTTGATTGCATTGAAATCGTTTTCTTTCAGGGAAGAAGCTGATTCATGATAAAAAACATTGTCAAGATAGTAATCCCGGCCATAGCAGCTATTTTAACTATTAGAATATTAGAAGCATTGACACGTGCTAAATTGAGTATGACTATATCTACCATAATAGCCAGTATTGTTGCGGTAGTGTTTACCTATATTGCTAATGAACTTGTAACATATATCTATATTAATGTCCGTTTCGTGCGAAAGTTGTGTGACCCGAGAGCCCGTTTTGAAGGGCATTGGGTGGTGGATACTCAGGAACAGCCTCGAATGCCTTATGTACATGTTTCGATAGAATATAATTATGATGATGATGTATATACATACAAAGGAACTGCATTTGACAATACTTTTAAAGTAGCATCTTGGTGGAATTGTGATGATTTAGATATAAATCCATCAAAGAGTGAAGTAATTTTTATGTGCGATACTTCAATTGTAGGCCATGAGGGGGCTATTACAAAAGCTTTTGGGTATGTTGTATTTGATCGACCTATAGGTAAATACCGTACATCATATTACCGAGGCAGAGGATACTATACCGTAATAGGAAGACCTCAGTTCCAGGGTTACTTTACGATTAAGCGAATAGATCGTAAATTCATTAAAAAATTGACAGGACACCGTTCTATTAGCACAGATGAGGATATCCGGGATATCTTAAAAAAAATCTATGCAGACAGGTCAATAGCTGTAACATCGCCGAAAGAGGAAGCGATCATTGACGCTTCAACTACATAACTATTATTATTAGTGCATAAATTACCAGTAGTGTGAGCATTTCTGGTTTCTGAAGTGCTCATGGGTAAACTCTTACTACAATTAGTTAGCCACATTGATGTTGACGTGCAGGTTATTAAACCTTTATGCGCCGCGGTGTGCCATAAATGTTGATTTATGACCCAAAAGCTGGGCACTTTCGGGCCGAATGTCGGAATGATTCGCATTGCCAAAAAATACAGCACACCGTCATTTACACGGCGGCCAATCCCGTCGCAGCTCGAAAAGTTGCGGAGATATTGAAACACGGGCATGCTGTTTCGCCTTTACCTGATGCTTTGCTAAAGCGATAAAAGGATACTATGCCACTCCTGCATTGGCTTACCCGTGACGAGGACATTCACCGCGCAATACAAGCGCCCTATCGTCTTCTTGAAGAAACGCCGGCACTTTCCTACGGCGACCAGGATACCGGGAACACGCTTATTCAGGGGGATAACCTTGACGCCCTGAAAGCACTTCTTCCCTATTATGCCGGGAAAGTTAAGTGCATCTGTATCGATCCACCCTATAACACCAAGAGTGCGTTTGAACACTATGACGACAATCTGGAACATACCCAGTGGCTTGCAATGATTTACCCCCGCCTTGAGCTTTTAGGAAGCTTTTTATCCGAGGATGGAAGCATTTGGGTTTCGATGGATGACAACGAGGCACATTATCTCAAGGTCATCATGGACGAGATTTTTGGGAGGAAGAATTTTGTAGCCAACGTCCTTTGGCAAAAAAGAACATCTCCAGATGCAAGGTTGAAATTAGGAGCAGCCCACGATCATGTAATTGTGTTCTGCAAAGACTCAAACAAACAAAATTTTAACAAGGTCCCATTGACCGCTGAAAAAGCAGCCAACTTCAAAAATCCAGACAATGATCCTAAAGGGCCTTGGGCATCAACGGACTTTACTGGACAAACGGGACATGCAACACCAAGCCAGTTTTACACGATCAAAACGCCCGCAGGGAAGCTATATCCTCCACCAAAAGGCCGTTGCTGGGCACTAAATGAAGAAACATTCTATAAACTTGTAGAGCAAGGCCGCGTTTGGTTTGGAAAGGATGGAACCGCAAAACCACGACTAAAACGGTATCTCTCAGAGGTTGAAGGGGTTACCGCATGGACTTGGTGGGCAAATACTGAGGTCGGTCACAATCAAGAATCGAAAAAGGAAATAAACGAGCTTTTCGGCAGTGATAACGCTTTCGACACACCCAAACCCGAGCGATTGATTCAGCGCATCCTGCAAATAGCCACTAATGAAAACGATCTTGTCCTCGATTCCTTTCTTGGCTCCGGTACAACGGCAGCCGTTGCCCATAAAATGGGACGTCGTTACATCGGCATCGAGTTAGGCGATCATGCCGACACGCATTGCGTTCCCCGGCTCCGCAAAGTGATCGACGGCGAACAGGGCGGAATATCAACGGCCGTTGGCTGGAAGGGCGGCGGGGGCTTCCGGTTCTATCGCTTAGGCCAGCCGGTCTTTGATGAAATCGGCCACGTTTCGCCAGGCATTCGCTTTGCTCCATTGGCCGCGCATCTCTGGTTTGTCGAAACCGGTTTTCCCTTTTCCGGTCAGGCTGAATCACCTTTGCTTGGGAGTCATGACGGCACCGCCTATTATCTGCTTTACAACGGCATTCTCGGCGACAAACGGCCCAACGGCGGCAACGTCCTCACCTCGAAAACCCTGGCCACGCTTCCGCAATTCGACGGCCCGAAGGTTGTTTTTGGCGGAGGTTGCCGTTTGAGTGCTGAACGGTTGAAACAGGAACGCATCACTTTCCGGCAAATTCCTTACGAGATCAAGGCCCGCTAGGAGACAAAATGGAGCTTAAATCTTTTCAACGTGCGGCCTTGGACACGCTCAAGACTTACCTCGAACGCGCCCGCATTCTCGGCGATCCGGAACAGGCATTCATTCAGACGTTGCGGCAGCGGGACCCCGATAAGAACCCGCCCCCCTACCGGATGATTCAAGGGCTTGCCGGCGTGCCGAACGTTTGCCTTCGCCTGCCCACCGGCGGCGGCAAAACGCTGCTTGCCGCGCATACCATTGCCGAAGCCGGGCGTTCCTATCTGGAACGGGATTACCCTGTTGTACTTTGGCTTGTACCTACCAACACCATTCGCAAGCAGACGGCAGAGGCCCTGAAAAAGCCCTCCCATCCCTACCGCGCCGCGATTGACGACGCTTTCGAAGGGAGGGTTTCCGTATTCGACATCGGCGAGGTTGCACAGATCCGGCCGCAGGATTTGACCGAGCGCGTGTCCGTGATCGTATCCACAATTCAAACCCTTCGCATAACTAACACTGAAGGCCGCAAGGCCTATGCACATTCGGAAAACTTCGAGCCTCATTTTGCCCATGTTCCCGGCGCTACGCCCGGACTGGAACGCTTCGATGATGGAAGGATCAAATTTTCCTTCGTCAATCTTATGGCATTTCATCGTCCTTTGGTGATCGTGGACGAGGCGCACAAAGCCGGAACAAACCTTTCGTTCGACATGCTGGCTGCGTTGTGTCCGTCCTGCATTGTGGAATTCACCGCGACGCCGAACACCGATCCGCGCAGCGGAAGCAACGTGCTATTCCGGGCTTCCGCCGTGGAGGTTAAGGCAGCGGAGATGATTAAGCTCCCGATCATTCTGACCGAACATCCCGATTGGCGGGCGGCAATCCATGATGCGATTGAAACGCGCGCGCGTTTGGCGGGCACTGCCAAAAACGACGCGCGCTATATTCGCCCCTTGACGCTTTTTCAGGCCCAGGACAAGGGCCAGGAAGTGACCGTCGAGGTCCTGAAAAAATACCTGATTGAAAACGAGAATATCCAGCCCGAACGCATCGCCATTGCCACCGGTGAACAGCGCGAGCTTGATTCCATCAATCTTTTCGATCCCGCGTGCCCGGTTGAGCATATCATCACCGTGGAGGCCCTTAAGGAAGGCTGGGATTGCTCTTTTGCCTACGTCCTGTGTTCCGTGGCGAATATCGGCTCCGCGACCGACATTGAGCAGCTTTTAGGGCGCGTTCTCCGTATGCCTTATGCGGAAAGCCGCTCAAACGAAGCATTGAATCACGCTTATACGCACGTTTCCAGCCCCCGCTTTGGTGAAGGCGCACGCATGCTTGCGGATACGCTTGTCGAAAAAATGGGGTTTGAACCGGACGAAGCGGCCGCCAACATGGTGCTCCGGCAGGTTCAAATCCCAGGTATGCACCGGAACGGTGATTTGTTTGCCCGATCCCCCGTCCTTCTCCAGACACTGGACTCCGCCCCAGACTTAACCGGTCTTGACCCCGAGGTTGCCGAATGCGTTAGGGTGATGGAGAAGCCGGACGGGACCGTGACCGTCGCCATTGATGGCGACATCCCAGAAGACCTTGAACAAAAACTTTTGGCAACGGCGAAGAGCCCTGAACGCCGCGCAACCTTGTGCGCCGCCGTTCATCGTCACCGGATCGTCCGCCGCAACAGCATTTCACCTGCCGCACGCGGGGAGAAATTTGCTGTTCCCCGTCTCTATTTGTACGTTCAAGGGAAAATGGAGTTTGTCGAGAAAGAGCTCATCCTCGACCTTGGCGGATGGACGCTCAATAATTATGCGGCAGAACTTAGCCCGGCGGAATTTGCTATTCGCGAGACGGCCCAGCGTTGGGAAGTTGACCTGAAGGGCGAGAAGGTTGTTTACAAGCCCATCGACCAAAACGTTCAGCTCGAACTTGGCGTTCTCAAACTGGACTGGACAGACCGGCAGCTTTCCCGCTGGCTTGACAAGGAATGCAGGCAACCCGACATTACCCAACCTGTGCTTCTGGAATTCTGCCGGAAGACGATTGCCTATCTCATGGAGAAGCGCGGCCTTTCCCTGAATCACCTGCTTCGCTTCAAATTCCAACTCGCCAATGCTTTGCAGCAGAAAGTTAAGACATACCGGCAACAGGCTTACGCGAACGGCTACCAAACTTTTCTATTCGGCCCGAAGGCCCAGGTTGAAACTTCTTTCGCCGATGGCTTCGCTTTCGAGAAAAACTTGCCATACCCTGCAACCTGGCACTATCAAGGCGCTTGCCAATTTCCGAAACATTTTTTCGGCATGGTCGGCGAGCTTGAGTCCAAGGGAGAGGAATTCGAGTGTGCCAAGCTGATCGACACCCTCCCCCAAGTAAAGCACTGGATTCGCAATCTTGCCGGGCGGCCCCAAACGTCTTTCTGGCTGCCGACATCGACCGACCGTTTCTATCCCGATTTTGTTGCGCAGCTCCACGACGGGCGCGTTTTCGTTATCGAATACAAGGGCGCACACCTGATCGACACCCAAGACACTAAAGAAAAACAGAACATTGGCGAGCTTTGGGCGGCAAAGAGCAGCGGCAAAGGACTCTTTCTCATGGCGGAGAAACGGAACACCTACGGGCAAAGCCTCATGGACCAAATTGTAAAAACATTGAGTTAATTCCAGACGCTCTTTTTTAGCGCAAACCCGCCGGAGGCGACGGCCCGGGTGCTACTCGCTTCGCTCCCCGAGCCTGAAGGAGTCTCGGCCCTTCGGGTAACGCCCCTCTTTCGCAAAAAACTAAAGGACTCTGGCCCTCGCCGGCAAACATGGAAATGCTCGCCTTAATCCGCACGGGGACAAAACGGATATGGGTTGCTTCGAAGAAATGGATTCGAGAGGCATCCAGGCGCTACATGGTAGGGGGTCAGACCAAGCCAGGCACCCAAAATAAACGGCCAAAAGATCGAAATGAGTGCCGATTTTCGTTCTTAGAAGGTCAATTTGAACGATAAAATTGGCGCTCTAAGCGCTCATTTGGTCATGGCTGGGCAATAGCGCTAAAAGGGCATTTGCGGGTTTTTCAATTCCTCAATCCCTCAATCCCTCAATCTCTCAACCCTTCAATCCCTGAATTCCTCAATCCCTCAATCCCTCAATCCCCCAATATTTTTTCCCCTGCCTTCATTTTGCCGCTTCTGGTTGCCGCTTCTATTGCCGCTTCTGGTTGCCGCTTCTCGTCGCCGTTTGGCGGTTCCAAACTGAACCGAGTAGAATATTGCCTGAATAAAGCGAATCGGAGGCTGGCGCATAGACGCAGGCAAGCGCAAAGGTTTTATTTACAGACAAGCCATTAATCGGGCAAATGGAAACAGTCTCCCAAAAGTTTCCATATTTTTCCATCACGTTTCCAGGGAGTTTCCATCTGTTTCAATGCGGAGAAAGGGATCAAGGGCATCGGCAGGGTGCGGCCTCACAAAAGATCGGCCGCGAACTTGAAGCGTTTAACGCGCTTGCTCGATGTTACCCGCGAACCCGAACGAAGCGAGGGTGCGGCCTCACAAAAGATCGGTCGCGAACTTGAAGATTTAACGCGCTTGCTCGATGTTACCCGCG
>Ga0187867_10001826_pt1 | contig 18131 bp, 15 predicted proteins | sample June2016WEW_13_1_FD_132976 | JGI IMG/M metagenome (GOLD analysis project Ga0187867, IMG submission 132976) | Peatland microbial communities from SPRUCE experiment site at the Marcell Experimental Forest, Minnesota, USA - June2016WEW_13_10 | ecosystem: Environmental > Terrestrial > Soil >...
CTTCTATCTTTTTCCATTGTTACATGGATACAGGTCGGGTACTGGCGCAATGATATTGCGTTGTATGATCACAGCCTTAAAGTAACAGGCCCTAGTGACATTATCCACTGCAACCGGGGAGTTGCCTATAGCAAACTTGGCAACACGAGGCAGGCTATCGAGGATTTTGACAGGGCCATCGCAATCAATCGTAAATATGCTGATGCCTATAATAACCGGGGTATCGCCTATGGCGAACTTGGCAACCTGAGGCAGGCTATTTCAGATTCTGACAGGGCCGTCGAGATCAATCCTCAACGTGCAGATGCTTATAATAACATCGGCACCAGCTATAGCAAACTTGGCAACCACGGACAGGCGATTTCAAATTATAACAAGGCCATCGAAATCAATCCTGAATATGTTGATGCCTATAATAACCGGGGTATCGCCTATGGCGAACTAGGCAACATGAGGCAGGCGATTTCAGATTTTGACAGGGCCATCGAGATCAAACCTGCATATGCAAGGGCATATTACAACCGGGGTATTGCCTACGCTGAACTTGGCTACGACAGTAAGGGGATCGAGGACCTGAAAACAGCGGCGAAATTTGACAGCGAAGAAGCTAAGAAATCCTTGAGAAGCCGTGGAATAAACTGGTGAGCTGAATTGGCGAAAGAGTCAATCGGTCTGAAGACCTCGCGGGGCGCCTCACGGGTATTCAGCCCGGATATAATTCAATCCGATGGATACGGGACCGTTTCTTTCCCGTACGCAATACAGCGGGTGAAATTCACCGTGTCGCCAGGATTTCTGTGGACGTAACCGAAGAGAAAAGAATGCGCAAGGAAGCCGAGTATCATCTACAGCAGATCGTCCAGGCAGACAAGATGGCTTCGTTCGAGGAGGTCGTGGCGGGTGCAGCTCATGGCTTACCAACATCTTGCCTACCGGCAACCCTGCGACACACTCCGCGACAAACGCGCTCTTGAGAAACTCCGGAACAACGGCAACGGGCCATAGTGCGTATGGAACCGGTGCAAACTTTAAAGGAGACCAGGTAAATGAAGCACATGCGTGAGGCCGCGGTTTCTCTCGCTCTAGTCACCGTGATTGTCATTATATGGTGCATGATTTATGGCCGCACTTCCCTCGCCGCATGGAACATACCTGTGAATTACGGCGACGAAGGAATTTACGCCAGCGACACGATCTTGGTGCTGGGCAACGCACAGGCATTTCTTAACGGCGAGATCGTGCCGGTTCTTCAAAAATTCGTGAAATCCCTCGGCGCTCCCTTTGCAGCCAATTGGAACGACTATGCGATTACCGAAGAGCTTATATATGCAGCAATGGGCTGGCTGGGACGAGGCATAGGGCTTTTTGCAAGTGCGAATGCCATTCTTTTGCTGGCTCATGTTCTTGCCGGCTTATCTTTTTACGGGGTTGCCAAAGTTCTAAAGTACAAAACAGCTTTCAGCCTCGCCGGGGCCGTTTTATTCGCTTTCTCTCCCATCATTTTTTATTGGAGTCTGCGCCACATCACTCTCGCCTGGTATTGGCATGTCCCCCTTTTTCTCCTGGTAACCTGGTGGATTTACTCGGGGCGGATCACTTTATGGGCCCGAAAATGGTGGATTGCGGCAGCCGTCTCCTTTATTACAGGAATACTTAACCCGTATTACACCTGTATGTATTTGCAATTCCTGGGGTTTGGAGTTCTTCTTCATTCCGTGCGAAAGCAGTGGCCTCACGCCGCCATGGCCTTTGGCCTGGGGTGTCTGGCTATGGCCGGATTTCTGCTGATGAACGTCGACACGATCAGCTACGGTCTGCAACATGGGAGTAACCTCGAGACCGGCGTCCGTCACTTAAGTGACCTGATACCATTTGGATTAAAAGTTCCCGATCTCTTCATGCCGCCTCCTTACCATCGCTGGCATTGGTGGGCCTCTTTTGGGCAGACGAGATATTACCTTGCAACTGGTCTCCCGGCGAATTTGTGGAGTCCCTATCTTGGTTTTGTGGGTATTGCAGGCTTAGCCTGGCTTGCGGGCATGAGCATTTTCAGGCTTTTACAAGGAAAACCCCGTTGTATTCCCGTTCAAGCATGGCAGACTTTATGGGTATTGGCCTTTTCGCTTGTTGGTGGCGTCAATTTGATTCTGGGGATTTTAGGGTGTAATTATTTCAGGGGATCCAACAGATTAAGCATTATTATTCTATGCGTTTCTCTGCTTTTCCTGGTCCGCCAGCTTTCGCGCCATTGTCCCCGCCGGCTTGCCCTGCCCGTGACTTTTATTCTATTGGCGGTCGGTCTGGCCGATCAGTTACAGCCCCTGATGACCAGTGCGAGTATTGAGCAAGTGGCCCAACAGATTCGATCGGACCGTGAGTTTACAGCCGGCATTGAATCGCGCCTGCCCCCTAGCAGCATGGTTTTCCAACTACCGGTGATGGGCTACCCGGAGTATGGATACATAAACAAAATGTACGACTACGAACATCTCACACCATATCTCTACTCTAAGCACCTCCGCTATTCTTATGGCTCAGATAAAGGAAGGCCTTCCGAATCCTGGCAGCGGGAAGTTGAGAAGATGCCGCCCGCAGAGATGGCCGCCAAACTTGAGGAGTACGGCTTCGGCGCCATTTATCTCAATACAAAGGCTTTTAAAGACGGCGGTTCGAAGCTGATTGACGATTTAAGGAATGCCGGCAAGCCGGTTTTTATCGAGAGCAGCAGGAAAGACCTGGTGGCAATTCGACTGACGCCTGCTGCTGTCCCATCCATGCCGGATATTCCGCCATTCTGAGGCCCCGGCCGGCCGGTGGATGAACCTTGGCTCGGTCGATGGTCAGTTTTGCTCGGGAGGCGACTGTCGAATTCTGGAATACTCAATCGGAAGCAGGAAGACGGACACCGGGCGCCGCTTCCGGACGGCGGGGCGATGGGCACGGTGAATCTGTGCCCACCCTGCATTGCCTATTTTTCCTTCTTTTCGCGCGTAGGACCGTTTACATCGGAATGTTCCGGCCAAGGACATCGATTTTTACGGGACGCACCGGCGGGTTGGCCTGGTAAAAGCGATATTTCTCCTGGACATCGGCTTCTGCACCGAGATGCCCTGCAATTGCTGATGCAAATTCCAGCGCTCCCCTGTCACTGAAGTGTAAGAAATCCTGGAAATATGCATCATCCCAACCGGTGATTTCCTCGCGCAAGTCGATTGTCTTTACCCCCATTTCCCGGCACAGGCTCAAGTATGCACCGTTGAGCTTGTCCAAAGAGGAAATCCATACAGGGTAGTTCTGGGATACATTCTTGCGCGTTGGCGCTCCAAGCCACTGTGGGACGAAAACCGGGATGACCCCTTCAGCGCGAAGCGAAGTAACAAAATACCGAAGGATGGCCAGGTTTTTCTCCAGTTGACTATCGGGCGCCGCCTCTTGGATTGTTGAGGCCAGTTCCATGTTGGCAAAGATGTTGCCGCCTCCGCCTCGTTTGTTGTGTGCGCCGGTAACGAGTACGCTCCGGCTCATCCATTCCATTAATTTCCCGCGATACGGCTGCGGGCTGAACCGCCCCTGAAGTCCCGACCACTCGCGGGATGTGACGCCCCGATACCCCCAATAATCTTCCCGAAGCAGTCCGGAAAGGGCTTTTGCCCACCAGGGAGTGAGATCGTTTACTCCCTGAAAGATCAGAACGATGTCCGGCCTAACTTGATGATCGTAGAGAATGTATTTGACGTAGTTTCCCCAGAGGCAATAAACAGGGAGCCCGGCATTGATGACCTCCAGTCCGGGGTACGCGGATTGTAAAGCCTTTTGTAACTGCATGCACCATGTGGCCTCATCATCCGTCACCCCTGTGTCAAATGTCGTCGACCCTCCTACCACCAGAACACGCAAAGATGAGGATGGCGCCAGTTCATTTCCTCTGAATCCGCAGGAGTTGATGCGCAGAAAAGTATTCATGTATTTAGTAGAAATTCCGGGATGCAGTACGAATGGGAGAATTCCATGCTCGATGAACAGGCTCTTTGAGCTCTTCATGGCCTCTTCGATGGCTGAATTCATCGTTACAGGCCATTCTCCGTTAGACATGCGAAAATGGACTCTAACCAAAAGTTCAGTTGAAAGAGATATGATTAATATTATTAGTATCGAGGAAATAAGCACCTTTGCAAATTCTTTCACTTTATTCATACTTAATGCCTTTTCTGATTTAGAAATTTGACTTTCTAATTTGGAAACTCGCTAGACATAGTTGTGCCCTCACACGCTGTCACTCCGCCGAATGCCCGCTCAAGGAAGTCTAATCTGCTAAAAAAGAGTGTAAATAAAGGGGGCCAAACCCGTGCCGGACAAAAAGATAAGCAGAGAAAAAGCCAGCATCACTATTATGATCGGCAGCAGCCACAACTTCTTGTTTTCCCGCAAAAAGGTCCACAGTTCCCAAAGGAGGTTCCGATCGCGTTCGTTTGCCGCGATCTTTTCAAATTCGCTCCTCGGCAGTTTGCGCATGGCAAGAAGGTCCTCTCAGTACTGGCGAAAATAGCTGCTTATATCCTGCCGCGCAGCTTTCGGCATCCAGTAGCTGTCCCTGCCGGCGGCGGACTTCAGAAAGAGGGCATCGCGTCCGCGCAGCTTGAAAAGCAGCGCGATGGGAGTAATTATACAGTAGAAAAGGACGAGAAGTGTAAACTGAGAAATCGACCATCCGATCGGGAAAGCGGCGATCATACAGATGATATAGAGTCGGCGGACCATCCACGGCGCTACCAGGCCAGGCGCCCCGGCCGCCGCAAGCGCTCCAAGGAAAACAGCGGGCGTGAAGTTTTCTCGCATAAACAGGTGGTGCGCTCCCCAGGCAGAAAAGATCAGGACCCAGGCCGCTGCAAACTGGCGCAATGTCTTCTGCGACGGATTGAAATCCAAGTTGCTCATGAGAAAGCGTCCTCAGTCGAGTTCAAACTTGGCGAGGTGTTCCGAGCGCTGGGCTTCCGTAGACGTTCTCGACATTTCGCTCTTCAGCAAAAGGAAATCTTCCATCACCAGCGCATCCATGTTCGTTGCCATAAAACACTGGAAAGCGTCCTGAGGCGAGCAGACAATCGGCTCACCCCGCACATTGAAGCTGGTGTTTACTATGACCGGGCAACCCGTAAGCCGTTCAAATGCCTTCATAAGGCGATAAAAGCGTCCGTGGCGTTTTGCATCCACGGTCTGCACACGGGCGCTATAGTCGACGTGGGTGATGGCCGGGACCGTCGAGCGTGCAATATTGACTCGATCGCGCAGGTCATCGGCTTCCGACATTCTCTTCAGCTCGGCATCCCCCAACTGCACTCGGTGTCTTTCGAGGACCGGCGCAACCAGGAGCATATAGGGGCTTTCCTGGCCTGGCTTCATTTCGAAGTACTCGCTCGCCCGCTCACGCAGTACAGATGGAGCAAACGGACGGAAGCTTTCGCGAAACTTGATCTTGAGATTCATCGTGGCCTGCATGGATGGGTTTCGCGCATCGCCAATGATGCTGCGGGCTCCAAGCGCCCGCGGTCCAAACTCCATCCTGCCATGAAACCAGCCGACAATTTTGCCTTCAGACAATAACCGGGCGACTTCCTGCAGCAAATCCGGCTCATTATCGAACAGGTGGTATGTGGCGCTCATCTTATCGAGGGAGATCCGAATAGAATCGTTACTGAATCGCGGTCCAAGCAGACTGCCTTTCTGAGCGTCATGTCCTCCGGGTCGGCGGGGTCTGTCCATCAGCTGGTACCAGATGAACAAAGCGGCCCCCAGGGCGCCACCCGCATCACCCGCTGCCGGCTGAATCCAGATATCTTCAAAAGGTCCTTCGATGAGCAGCTTCCGGTTGGCTACACAGTTAAGGGCAACTCCGCCGGCCAGCACGAGATTATTCATTGCCGTTTTCTTTTGCGCTTCGCGGGCCATGCGCATCAGGACCTCCTCGGTGACCTTCTGAATACTTGCCGCCAAATCCATGTGGCGCGGTTCCAGCATGGATTCAGGGGCTCGGTTAGGGCCGCCGAAGAGTTCGTGAAACCGTCCGTTTGTCATGGTCAGCCCCTGGCAGTAATTAAAGTAGTCCATATTCATCCAGAAACTGCCGTCGGGGCGCAAATCCACCAGCTTTTCCAGAATAGTATCCACATAGACGGGATCCCCGTATGGGGCGAGCCCCATCAGCTTGTACTCGCCACTGTTAACTTTAAAGCCGCAGTAGTACGTGAATGCCGAGTAGAGAAGCCCAAGGGAGTGCGGAAAGCGCATTTGAGAAATTATGCGGATCTTGTTCGATTCACCTACGCCATAGGTAGCCGTACCCCATTCGCCAACACCGTCCACCGTCAACACGGCCGCCTTTTCAAATGGGCTGGGAAAAAAGGCGCTGGCAGCATGGCTCTCATGATGTTCCAGGAAAACAAGGGGCACACGCCGGCCGGTATTCAGTCGCTCCCGCAGAATGCGGCGCATATTGAGCTTGTCCTTGAGCAACTGCGGCATAGCGACACGAAAACTCCTGAACCCGGCGGGCGCAAAACTTAGATATGTTTCCATCAGCCGGTCAAATTTGACCAGGGGCTTATCATAGAATGCGATATAGTCCAGTGCCCCCATATCAAGTCCGCCCTCGCACAAACAGTAAGCGATTGCATTGCCCGGAAACCCGGGGTCGTGCTTTTTGCGGCTGAAACGTTCCTCCTGGGCTGCTGCAACTATGTCGCCATCAACCACGAGAGCAGCGGCGCTGTCATGATAGAAGGCAGATATGCCGAGTATTGCCGTCATGGCAAACAGATATCCTCAGGAATCCATTTTCGGGTTAAACGTCGAACCCCGGCTCCAGAAATCCTAAGCCGCGAACAGGCTGTCGACTTCATCCCGATTTGACGCTACGGCGGAGCCTCCTGCCGCACCGGTATTCTAAACGCTGACAGGTATTAGGGCAATCGCAAATGCTTTTCACGAATGCTATTTAAGGATGTTGTTCTCAAAGCGGCAGAGGACGGACTGGCCGGCTCCGCAGTCATGCTCTTTACCCAAGGCCAATCGAAGTGCGGGGTCCACCCTCAGATGATCGGCGTCATTGCAGTCTTCATAGCCTGCTGCTACCTGATAGACCCTCCGACGCATCTCGGAACTGTTTTATCGGAGCCTCTTTCCGAGGCCGAGTGAACATTTACAACCGAACCATTCTTATCGATAGTCCATTTCAGGGTAAGTCTCGAGGACGCGATACTTCCGAAGAAAACCACTTGAAGCATAGAGCAGTGAGTTTTGTGATAATCTGAAAAGGCAATAGTCACATTACACAGATGATTCGGGGTCCAAGGCATCGAGAGGTTTATTGAATGGGATATCGACTCAAAATACTGCTCATCGGGGACGATGAGGACGACCAGCTCATCATTCAAGACCTGGTCTCGGAGATAGCGCCAAACGGGTATCGGCTCGAGAGAGTCTCCACCTATGGCGCCGCTCTGGAAGCAATAAGGCGGCGTGGGCACGATGTCTATTTGCTGGACTGCCAACTCGGTGAGCGAAGCGGCCTGGAGCTCCTGCATGAGGTTGGCGCGGACTCCTGCCGGGCGCCCTTTATCCTTCTGTCCGCAGACGGAGACGATGAGCTGCAGGTCTCCGCATTGAAGGCGGGGGTAGCTGATTACCTGGTCAAGAGCGACCTCAGCGCCCCTCTGCTTGAACGCGCCATTCGCTACGCGGTGGAGCGCAGGCGAGTGCAGCATGGACTGTGAGCCGTAGAAGAGCGATTCAGCCAACTGGCTGAAAACATCAATGAAAAAACATGGAAGGCCTTCGAACCCATCATTTCCGATTATGCTTCAACGCATCCTGAATGGAGGAAGGGGTCCTTGTGTCTCAATGAGTTCTGTGAGGAGATGAGGGAAATCATCGAAGCGATTAAAATCGGTTCGGGCCGCATTTGGAGTTTGGTGAGCAACCTGAAGGATTTCGCACGCGGGGACGAAGGCATTGCGGCCAGGCCCGTCCAGATAAACGAGGTCATCGAGAAAACCCTGGCGATTGTCGGATCTCAGCTCAGAAAACAGTCTTACCAGGTCAACATGAGCCTTTCCGACAATCTTCCGAGCATCTACGGACATTCACAAAAGCTCGAACAGGTGATGGCCAATCTACTTCTCAATGCCGCTCATGCGCTCCCGACCAAAGACGAGGGGAAAATCTCCGTTACTACCCGTTATGTTGGAAGGCTCCGCTCCATTTTGATCGAGATCGAAGACAACGGTGAGGGGATAAAGACTGAGTTCATGAGCCGGATTTTTGAGCCTTTTTATACCACCAGGCGGACCAAAGGCGGCACGGAACCGGGCCTTTCGGTCTCCTACGGTCTCGTAAGGGAGCATGGAGGCATAATCGGCGCGCTCTCAAGGCCGGGGATCGGGAGCCGGTTTACTGTCTATCTTCCCGTTGAAATGCAGGCTGGGGTTCGGCTTAGTCCCATAATCCTTTGTGTGGACGATGATCAGGGGTTTCTCAACATGCTCAGAAAGATATTTATCAAGGTAAATACGGATGTCGAGACCCTGGAGAGTGCGGAAGCAGCATTGGGGTATCTGGAAGAGCATCCCGAGGTGGATATTGTTCTTTCGGACCTGTTCATGCCGGGAATGGACGGCTGGGAGTTCCTTGCGAAAGTCAAGGCAAGGTCCCCCTTGATTGCATTCATTTTGTACACCGGTCAACGGGATGCACTCCAAGGCAAACCCAAAGGAGTGCCCTTTCCTGATTACTTTCTCGAGAAGCCCTTCACGATTCAACAACTCACGCGGCTGGTAGATTCCATTGGCAGGCAGGTCCTATGAAGGTTTATTGTTACTAAGGGGTTGGTTGCACGGGGGATTCATCGTGCAGGACCCGCGCCTGATGGTCCTTTCCTGGCTGTCAACATCGCTTCCATCACGGGGTCCCTTTTTGAGAGCCAGCTCTTAAGACACGTCAAAGGAGCATTCACCGGGGCAGAGAGAGGCCACGCAGGCTGCTTCGGGCAGCCAAACGGGGGGACCCTCTTCCTGGACGAAATCGGGGAACTTCCTCTGAACCTTCTCGCTTGTAATCGCTTCACCGTGACGGCTCAGACGCTAAAAAGTCTTTTCAACTCCAGTTGCGACAAGCAGCATGACATGATAGACTAAAAAAGGAATTCGTTTGGTTCAAACACGCGTGACTGGTGCGCCGTGTGCCTGTCATGGCGTTTGGCGATACGTAGAATCTGGCGGAAGGGGGAAAACTTATGCTCAAGATTCTAAGGATCGACTCGGGAGCACCTGGAGGGCCGAAGGCAACTGAGGTCCCTACAGGAGAATACGCGGGATTGGGAGGCCGGGCGCTCACGTCCACTCTGGTGGCCAAAGAGGTGCCGCCCCTTTGCAGTCCCATAGGCGCCGATAACAAGCTGGTAATTGCCCCAGGTATTTTGGGCGGCACTATCGCCGCCATGTCCGGACGGCTTTCGGTTGGCGCCAAGAGTCCTCTAACAGGGGGCATCAAGGAAGCCAACGCAGGGGGCCAGGCAGCACAGGTGATGGCAAGACTCGGCTATGCGGCCATCGTTCTGGAAGGTAAGCCGGAAAATGACGATCTCTACAAGGTTTACGTAAATAAAGACGGGGTAAAGATCATCAAGGACAACAGTCTGAAGATGCTGCCCAACTATGATCTGGCTGAGAAGATGAAAGCGGAGTACGGGGACGGTGTGGCTATGATCTCCATCGGGCCTGCCGGAGAAATGAAACTGAGCGCGGCTTCCGTCGCCTGCACCGACATGGAGTTTCGGCCCACCCGCCATGCGGGACGTGGAGGATTGGGCGCTGTAATGGGATCCAAAGGGATCAAGGCCATCATTCTGGACGATTCCGGCGTGAAGATGCGCGCCCCCAAAGACCCCGAGAAATACAAAGAAGCCAACAAGAAATTCGTTGAGGGATTAACTAAGCATCCGGTGACGGGACAAGGCCTCCCTGCCTATGGGACCAACGTTTTGACCAACATTATGAATGAAGCGGGAGGCTATCCCACTTACAACTTCAAGCAGGGCCGTTTCGAGGGGGCTCACCAGATCAGCGGCGAGACCCAGGCCGAGACGGAAACAGCCCGAGGGGGTTTAGCCACCCACGGCTGCCACCGGGGATGTGTCATCAGGTGCTCGGGAACCTATAACGATAAGGACGGCCATTATCTGACCAAGCAGCCGGAATATGAAACCGTCTGGGCCCATGGCGGAAATTGCGGCATCTGCGATCTGGATGCGATAGCCATGCTCGATTTTCTGGACGACAACTACGGTCTGGATACCATCGAGATGGGGGCAACCATTGGGGTTGCCATGGAAGCGGGTCTTCTCAAGTTCGGAGACGCTGAAGGCGCCATCGGGCTTGTCAAGGAAGTGGGCCAGGGCACGCCTCTCGGACGCATTCTGGGCAGCGGAGCGGCGGTGACCGGCAGGGTCTTCGGCGTCGAACGGGTGCCGGTAGTTAAAGGGCAAGCCCTTCCGGCCTACGATCCCCGGGCTGTGCAGGGCATTGGAGTAACCTACGCCACTAGCACCATGGGGGCCGATCACACAGCGGGATATGCCGTAGCTACAAACATTCTTGGGGTGGGCGGCAAAGTCGATCCGCTCAAACCCGAGGGACAGATCGAACTCTCGCGCAATCTCCAGATAGCGACTGCGGCGATTGACTCAACCGGCATGTGCCTCTTCATCGCCTTTGCTATTATGGATCAGCCTGATACCTTTCAGGCGCTCATCGATCTGATCAATGCCTTCTACGGCCTGAGCATGACTGCCGATGACGTCGTGGCATTGGGCAAGCAGGTACTGAAGACCGAGCGTGACTTCAACACGAGGGCAGGCTTTACCAAGGAGCACGATCGTCTGCCGCGCTTTTTCAGCACCGAGAAGCTCGCGCCGCATAATGTAGTGTTCACTGTGCCGGACGAAGAGCTGGACAAGGTTTTTAACTGGTAGCCGTATTATAGCGGAGGGCGGATATCGAAATCTCCACCCTCCGCGAAACTCCTTTCCCTGATCTCGGTATCGGGAAGTGAACGCCGCCCCTGTTCGGTTCGCCATATTATGATGCTATGCCTTTCGCGTCACTTCCTGCTGCATCGCGGCCAGGAATTCAGCCCCATTTCGTATAACTTCTTCATCGACATCGAAGGTCGTGCTGTGATGGCCGCCGCCGACAGGGGTGCCAAAGAGAACGAACAACGCGCTGCCACCCCTGCTCTGAACACGCTCCATCATCACGGTAACGTCTTCGGACGCATTAAAAGCGGTCTCCTGTATTACCTGGACGGTCGACGGGAGTTTCTCCGCGATTGAGGTTCCCAGTTCTATCAACTCGGGGGAACTCTCGGCGCTGAGTGCTGTGGCCGCAGGTTTGATCTCGAGAGCCAAGTCGTACATCTTCGCGGCGCCTTCCAGCACCTCCCTGGCTTTCCGGGCCATGAACTCGTTTATCTCATTGGTCACGCCGCGCGTTTCCATGCGGAAGCAAGCCTTGTCGGGAATGATGTTCCAGGCCGTCCCCGCCTGCATTACTCCCACGTTGACGCGTGAAGCCCCATCGGCATGTCTGGCGATGGCGTAAAGATTGGTTACAGCCGCACATGCGCCCAGTAAAGCATTTTTGCCCTCGTTTGGACGCAGCGCCGCGTGTGCAGCACGTCCGCGATAAGTGACCTCGAATCGCGACAGCGCCATAAAACTTTTAACGCTCATTGCAATCTGCCCGACTTGCTGCATGTTTATGCCAACATGCCCGCCGAATAGAAAATCCAGGTCATCGAGCACCTTTTTTTCAACCATCGCCACGGCCCCGCCAAGGTTCTCCTCATTGGGCTGAAACACAAATTTAACCGTGCCCCTAAGACTTTCGCGGTTTTCAGCGAAATGCGCGGCCAACAGCAATCCCATGGCTGTATGAACGTCGTGGCCGCACATGTGTGCATAACCCGGGTTCTGCGAGATAAATCCTTGCGCTGCGGGCCGATGAGAGGGATCGCTGGACTCCGGAATTTCAAGACTGTCGATGTCGAAGCGGAAACCGACTGCGGGCCCGGGCAGGGCGCCCTTTAGAACACCGACTACCCCGGTATAGCCGCCCCTGGCGGGCGCAACGAACTGCTCCTTTATACCGGACCCGATCGCCCGATCGTATTCAGCCTCCAGGGTTTGCAGATCGGGTACGACCATACGCTTATCGGCTTCGATAATATCTTTGCCAAGCAACAGATCGTACCCCCACTCGGCGAGTTTTTCCGCTACAAAGCCCGTGGAGTAAAACTCCAGCCACGCCGGCTGCGGATTGCGGTGCAATTGGCGCCGCCATTGTACGGCTTCCTCATAATGGGCGGCGATAGTTTCTTCCGGTCTACGATCTAAGGGACTCATGCTTCGTATTCTCCTTTGATTATTCCTCTAAGATAGACCATGGATATATTCAAGAGAAAAGACCTTTTTGAGACAGAGCAGCAGCACAGGCTAACACACTTCAAGAAATGAAGCGCGCTCATGGCAGAAACGGCGCCGGCCTTTCGCCGCGCATAACCCTCCTATGATAGACTTATAAACAACCCTGTGCGATATACGCCGCGCAGCGCGAAGGCCGACCGCGGGATGGTCTGTCATGCGCGATGGACGTGCGCGGGAGGCATTGCCGGCCCGCATTGGATTCTCGACAGCCCGCCCGCCCACCCGCGAGGCGGGGCTGTCGGCCGGTGGCCACAATTCCTGCAACTCGTTTTTAATCGGACAATAGGATATCATAGAGGTAATTGGTCCTGCAAAACGGCGCCGGAAGCCGCAAAAGGGTCGGCATGAGCAAAATGGAAAAGGGTTCAAACAAAGGGGGCGAATATTGCGCTCGCCGCAGCGGATTTGAGCTTAGAAAACTTGTCCGCTCGATTCTCGAGTCGCCCGATTTTGAAGAGGCGCTCAAAAGGATCGATATCGCCCCGAAAAAAATGATAAACCCGATGCTCTGTTGCCTGTTCGAAACCGACGAAGTGATCAGGTGGAGGGCGGTCCGGGGGGTGGGGATCACCGTATCTGCAATCGCTGAAACGGCCCTGGAACCGGCCCGCACCATCATGCGGCGGCTTATCTGGAGCCTCAACGACGAATCGGGAGGCATCGGCTGGGGCGCACCCGAGGCGATGGGGGAGATAATGGCCGAAAACGAAGCCCTCGCCCGCGAATATTATCGGATCCTCATCTCATACATAGATGAAAATGGTAACCTGCTCGAAAACGACGAGCTTGAACGGGGAGTCATGTGGGGGATTAACAGGCTTGCACAGAAAAGGCCTGATCTCTTGCGCGAATGGACCGGTCCGGTCCAGGCGCAGTTGAAATCCCCCGACCCGGTGAAAAGAGGGCTTGCGCTTCGGACGCTGCTTCTCCTGGCAGCGGGCGCCTCGCGGAGCGTAGATATCTTGTCGGCCGCAAGGCGGGCGGCTGAACAGCCTTCGCTGCCGCCGGTGCCTGCCCCGGACGCTGATCCTGGGGCAGCGGCCAGCCTGGCCCGCGGTCCCGGTTCCCAAGCCCTGACGCCACTTCTGTTGTCTTTACTTGAGGACCAATCCGAAATTCGCATATTTCAGGATGGATCTTTCGCTGAGCACAAAATCAGCCGCCTGGCCTCGGAGCTTCTCGACCTTACGGTTTCTGCAAGATTGCAATTTGCTCCTGTATCTTCCGCCTAAGCTCAAGAGGGTCGGATATATTGTGGAATTGGTCCCTTGTGCCGCCGGTCCCACTTACCGTAATCGATCCATATCCAAGAATTCTGCCTAAAATATCCTGATTCACTCGAATTGTTTCAATCTTGCCGAGCAACACTTCAAGCGAGTTCCTGCGGATGAAACCTACTTTCGCTATAACTCGTTGGTTTGTTACCGCAAATTCGGAGGCCGAAAAGTTAATGAATGACGACATCGCTTTGGCTATAGCGATAAGGATGAATAAGCAACCGGCGGTGCCGGCAGCATGGCCGCCACGGCTAAAAAACATGATTGCGACAATAAACCATATTACAGGCCAAAGAAACATTACCCAGTGCAACCTGGCCCGGTAAAGTATGTTTTCGCCGTTCATTAAATTTTCTTCGATGTAACTCATCTTTCCTCCCTAAGCCGTTGTTTTTGTAAGGAAACATGATCACCGCAGAGAACGCGGAGAAAACAGTTGAACGAACAGACACAACTGAAAAGCAGTGAGCAGTGCAATTTTCCCGTTCACTCTTCACTCTTCACTGTCAACTCTTCACTGTTTTGCTGTGGCGAATGCCTCTGGCCCTGGTGATTTGCATGGCCAGGGTGAGACTGAAGAAAACTCTTGAGGGTGGGCAGGTTCCCCGCCGAATCATAAGGCAGATCGAACAATCTTTCACCATCGTAAGATTCTATCCGGGGTTCGTTGCGGACTGCCTCTGCCAGCGCACTGGAAACGGCCAGCCACTCCAGGGACTTCGTGTCCGAAATCCATGCGGCTCTCACGCGGTCGGAAGTCCAGATTCCTATGGTCCGGAAGGCGGCATCTATTGCTTCCCGATCCGATTCAAACGCCAGAGGAATACGTCCCTTCTCGGGTGCTGCTGCGCTCACACAGTTAGTCATGGTCGCATTGAAGTCGATCTTCTCGACAGCCTTGCGTGTGGTGTAGTCCGCAAGACCGATTCCTGTAGCGTTCCCACCCGACTTTTCGGAAAGATCTCTAACAACGATTCGCGTAATTCTCGGGCTCTCGCACTCCTTCTCATATACGTTCATAATACGGCCCACTACTTTCGTATCCATTCCGGTCCCTGAGATCTCCTTGCCGATCTCGTCTATGAGCAGGATGTCCAGTTCTTCGAAAGGCAGCTTCGGTTTGTAAATCTTGGATTCCTGCAGGAGTTGAGGTTCTCTGGCGAGAACCTCGCCTGCCGGGATGGCTTCCACCCTGCGCAACCGGTTGGAATGGTCCTCGAGGAGCGCGACTGCTCCAAGCATCCTGAGATTCTTGAAAAGAGAGCCGGCTATGACGTGTATGGCTTTGAAGTAGCTGATATTTACGGCGAGGCGGTGCATGGTTTCGGCGCCGGGTTGCCTCCCGAGTCCGACTACTGCCATCTTGAGAATTCCGGACTCGGTATCCCCGATGTATTCCGTATGTTCCTTGATGCGATTCACAATGAGAATGTGATCGGCATCTACAGCGGCTCTGTCCGCGTAGACCGGAACGGAATCCAATATGCGGTCGATCTCAACAACTTGGAGTCCAGGGTGGATCGGAGCACCGATGCTCGCGTCTGTAATACCCAAATGACTGAGCACCTCTATCTGGCCTTCGGCAGTTCCTTTTCCATGGCTTCCCATGGCCGGATAGAGGAACGGTTCGCCCCCGGCTTCTCTGACCGCTGCAACGCAGGTCCGGAGCACCTCGTTCATCGACTCGATGCCGCGGCTGCCGGCGGTAATCAGCACCCGATCGCCCTTCCTGATCCGGGCAAGGAGGTTCGACCGCTCCAGTTCCGATCTCACCATCCGGAAGACATCGGGGTAATTTCCTTTTTCGAACTTCTGTCGAATAAGACCAAACTTCGGATACTTCATTCGGGAGACACCTCCTACCCCTCTTCAGGAAATAGAGAATTGGCGTCCGGCGGAGATTTAGCCATTTCCGCACAGAGGTTGAGTACGTAGCATAACACAAACTTCTGCTGGTGTATGTAATGGCCGATCCACCAATTCGCAGCTAAAAGCTTCTTTGCCGGTTGACCGCTTCTGCGGCATCCTTGCCGTAGCCGTCGGCGCCGATCTTTTCAAAAGTTGCCGGCTATGGGTCCCGGCGCTACTCGATGCGCCCCAAAGCTGAAGGCGGCCTGCGCCGCCCCGTATAGAGGGCCAGGACCGCTAAGCAGGCTGCGTAAGGCATGACCAGAAAAAGCTGGTTCGGCAGGGCCGGCCATCTCACGGCAAGCCACTCCGAAACTGCTTCTCCACAGCCGAAGAAAAGGACGGCCAGAAGCACTCCGGCCGGCCTCCACCTGCCCAGGATGACCGCCGCCACGGCCAGGTATCCACGTCCATGGGTCATGTTCTCGACAAACTGCGACAGTTCGCCGATTGAGAGAAACGCCCCTCCCATTCCGGCCAGCGCTCCTCCGGCGCAGACGGCCAAAAACTGAATGCGCCAGACCACGAGACCGGCGGCCCTCGCCGCTTCGGGATTCTCACCGCACGCCCGCAGGCGCAGTCCGGGGACAGTCCACTTCAGGAAGGCCGTAACTGCGGTTACTATAGCCAGGGTGGCCGGGACCAGGACCGAGACCCCTTCGGCGAGGCGGCGTAGATTGACTGACACGCCGGCTTGCGGAAGAATCGACCCCAGATTGGGCAATGCCTCCACCCCCGGTGAAGTTCCATACACGTGGAATACCTGGTTTAATAAAAACCCCGTCAGACCCACCGCCAGAAGATTTACCGCAATCGCACAAACGATCTGGTTGGCCCGCAATTTAAGACTCGCGCCAGCGTGAACAGCGCCTATGAAGGCGCCGGAGAATATAGCGCAAAACAGGCCGATCCAGTGCGATCCTGTCGCCCATGTCCCCAGCACTGCCGCAAAGGCCCCAGAGAGCATCATGCCTTCCAGGGCGAAGTTAATCACCCCGCTAAGCTCCGAGAGCAGGCCGCCGAAGGCCGCCAGGAGCAAAGGAGATGCCTTGACGAGTGTCAGCGCAATAAGGTTGAGCAATTGAGGCATCTTTACGAGAACTCCCACTCAGCAAAGCTGAACCCATTCACCACAGAGGCGGGGCATAGTCCGGTCAAGGAGAGGACACAGAGAAAAGCAAGGCCCGACAAGGGGATGGGAAGATGCGCGGACGCGGCGAGGGTCTTGTCTCCGTATCTCCACGTCTCCGTGTCTCCCTGTCCCTCCCTCTCCGCGTCAGTCTTTACCTCTCCCTGCCCGGACTATGCCCCGTCTCCGCGGTGAATAGCTTTTCGAGCCAGGATCCTATTCGGCCCTGACCGGCGACCGCGAGCAGAAGAACGGCCTGGACCACCAGTATGAAATTCGGAGAAAGATTAAGGCCGATCTGGAGCCATTTGTCCGAAGAACGAAGGCTTCCCAGAAAGAGCGTGCTCAGCCAGAGCCATTCCGGGGAGCCGTTTGCCAGAAAGGCGGCGGTCAGCCCATCGAACCCGTAGCCCGGCGAAAAGGACCTGTAGAACCGGTGGTGGACCGCACAGACCTCGAGCGCTCCTGCCAGACCGGCGAGAGCACCGCTCGTTACAAAGATCGCTGCCTGCCACTTTGATGCGGGAATACCGGCGTTTGCCGCCGCATCGAAATTAGTTCCCCCGGCGCCCGCCTCAAATCCCCAGACTGTTTTTGAAAGCCAGACATACGCGGCAAAGCAAAAGGCCAGCGCCATCAGCGGCGCCGGGGTGAGAAAGAGCGAGCCGTTTCGCAGTATCTCCGGCATTTGGGCCCCGACCGGGATAAGCGGCGTTCTCCCCATAGCGGTCCCATCCCCGAGCGGCCCCGAAACCAGGTAACTGCACAGGTAGATAGCCATGTAGTTGAGCAGAAGGGCGCTGATGACCTCGTGCACACCTCGCCCCTGCCGGAGCAACACCGCCGGAAGCGCCCAGAGGCCCCCCGAAACTGCGCCTGCAACCAGGGTGAGGGGGAGGAGTAAAAAACCGGGCAAATTGGCCGCACCCACGGCGAAGGATGCGGAAACGAGAGCCCCGATTGTGAGTTGGCCTTCGCATCCGATATTCAGGAGCCCAGCCCTGTATGCCAGAGCAACCGCAAGACCCGTTAGAAGCAGAGGAGTCATTTTCGCCAGGGTGTTTATCGCCGCCTCGGCGCTGCCCCAGGACCCCAACCATACGGTCCGCAGAAGATCGAGCGGCCCCACTCCGGCCGCCAAAGCCAGTCCCATGCATATGAGCGCTCCGGCCGCCGGCGCGGGGATAAGAAGGGCTAAGGGTCTCAAGCTGATGTGCGCTCTCATATCGAGTCCAGAAACCCCTTTTCACCACGGAGGCGGGACATGGTCCGGACAGGGGGA
>Ga0187867_10001830_pt1 | contig 18122 bp, 14 predicted proteins | sample June2016WEW_13_1_FD_132976 | JGI IMG/M metagenome (GOLD analysis project Ga0187867, IMG submission 132976) | Peatland microbial communities from SPRUCE experiment site at the Marcell Experimental Forest, Minnesota, USA - June2016WEW_13_10 | ecosystem: Environmental > Terrestrial > Soil >...
CGGCACATTAGCTAGGGACACGCGGTTCGGCCAACGAGGTGGTCGGTCCAACACAGCTCCGGCGGCTGGACAGTTCTGGAAAGAGGCGTCAGTGCGATGAGCGAGGTGACGAGCGCGAGAGGTGATGTGAGCGCGCCCCACGTGCTGGCGGGCCGGCTGAGGCTGTCGATGGTCCGCCTCTCCCGTCAGCTGCGTCGGATGGACCCGTCGGAGCTCACGATCGCCCAGTTCTCCGCGCTCGCCACGGTGGTCCGCAACGGCCCGCTCGGTGTCGGCCAGCTCGCCGAGATCGAGGGCCTGCCCTCCCCGGCCGCGACTCGACTCGCCGACAAACTGGAGACGGCAGGACTGCTCGCTCGCCGGATGAACCCTGCCGACCGCAGGGGCGTGCAGCTCTTTGCCACGCCCGAAGGCACGGAACTTCTCGAGCGGCGCGCCCGGATCGGTAACGCCTGGCTTGCCGGGCACGTAAGTGCCCTCTGCAAGACGGACCGGTTGGCGCTCGAACGAGCTGTGACCCTGCTCGAGTCGTTCGCGACCGAACGCCCGGGGGAAACACCGGAAGTGACGGGGGGCCACCACGAACCAGAGGAGAAGCGAACGTGAGCATATTGACCTCGACCCGGTCGACTGTCGTGGGGCCGCGCTACAAGTGGCTCGTCCTCTCCAACACCACCATCGGAGTGCTGCTGGCGACGATCAACGCGACGAGCCTCATGATCGCCCTGCCGGTCATCTTCCGGGGTATCCACCTGAACCCGCTGCAGGCGTCCAATTTCCCCTATCTGCTCTGGATCATGATGGGCTACATGCTGGTGTCGGCCGCGGTCGTGGTGACCGTGGGGCGCATCGGCGACATGTTCGGCCGTGTGAGGATGTACAACCTCGGCTTCGCCTGGTTCACCGTCGGGGCGATCCTTCTGTCGCTCGTCTGGAGCACGGGCTCGAGCGGTGCCTTGGAGCTCGTCATCCTGCGGATGTTCCAGGCCATCGGCGGGGCGTTGCTGATGGCGAACTCGGCGGCGATCATCACCGACGCCTTCCCCTCAGAGCAGCTCGGACTCGCCCTCGGGATGAACATGGTCGCCGCGATCCTCGGCTCCTTCTTGGGCATCCTCGTCGGCGGGCTGCTCTCACAGGTGGGCTGGCGTTGGGTGTTCCTCGCGAACGTGCCGGTCGGGGTCTTCGGGACGGTCTGGGCGTACCTCAAGCTGAAGGAGATCGGTGTCCGCATCAAGGCCAAGATCGACTGGCTCGGAAACCTCTCCTTCGCCGCGGGCCTGGCCATGATCCTCACGGGCGCCACCTACGGCATCAAGCCCTACGGCCACTCCCTCACCGGCTGGGGGAATCCCTTCGTGCTGGAGATGATGTTCGGCGGTCTGGCGTGTCTCGTCGTCTTCGTCGTCGTCGAGCTGAGGGTGGACGATCCCATGTTCCGCCTGTCGCTGTTTCGCATCCGGGCGTTCACCGCCGGCAACGCAGCGTCGTTCCTCGGGTCGGTAGGGCGGGGCGGTTTCCAGTTCATGTTGATGATCTGGTTCCAGGGCATCTGGCTACCCCAGCACGGTTACAGCTTTACAAGAACCCCGTTGTGGGCCGGGATCTACATGATCCCGTTCATGATCGGCTTCGTAGTCTCCGGACCTATTTCCGGCAAGCTGTCGGACCGCTACGGCGCCCGTCCCTTCGCCACGGCCGGGATGTTGCTCTCGGGGGCGATGTACGCGGTGATGATGACCTTCCCGGCGAATTTCTCCTACTGGCCCTTCGCCGCGGTGATGTTCGTCTCGGGGATCGGCGGTGGCCTGTTCGCCGCGCCGAACACCGCCTCGATCATGAACTCGGTCCCCGCTCGCCACCGCGGGGCGGCTTCGGGGATGCGGGTCACGTTCGCCCAGTCCGGGATGCCGCTTTCAATGGGGCTCTTCTTCACCCTGCTCGTCGTCGGGCTGAACTCCAGGGTGCCTGCGGCGATGTACAAGGGCCTTCTCGCTCACGGGGTCCCCGCCGCCAACGCTGCCCAGCTCTCCCACGTGCCGCCCCTCGGCTACATCTTCGCCGCCTTCTTGGGCTTGAACCCGCTGAAGAGCCTCCTCGGCCCTGCGGTGCTCAACCACCTCGCTCCCGGCCAGGCAGCCGCCATCACCGGCCGGGCGTTCTTCCCCCACCTCATCGGCCCCCCGTTCAAGGATGCCCTGATGCTCATCCTCGGTTTCGCCGTGGTCATGAGCGTGATCGCAGCGACCGCCTCGGCGCTCCGGGGTGAGAAGTTCATCCACGTGGACGAGGAGTCGATTGCCCAGAAGGCACGCATGCACCACGGTCACGGCTTGAGGATCCACCACAGTGACGATGGGAAAACCGCCCCAGATCTCGTCACAAGCGTGGCTCAAGGGGGCGACGGGAACGGCGCGACAGACGGGAACGGGGCCGCCGAATCGCCCGGTGAGCTGATCGGATCGGGCCGTCCGGGACCGACAGCGCCCGCTGCGCGAGAGTAGGGCATGGCTATAAGGAGCATCGTCGTCGGGACAGACGGTTCTGATCCGAGCTACCGCGCCTTCGCCATGGCGGTCGGCTTGGCGGTTCGCGAGCAAGGCTGCGTGCACGCTTGTTTCGTTTCCCACGTGCCCGGGGCAGCCGCTCTCGGCGGGTTCTTTGCGCCCGTCCCGCTCGTCGGCGACGCCGAAAGCGACGACCATCTCGCACACTTCGTGACCCAGGAGCTGGGCCAGGCAAGCGTTCGGGGCGACTTCACCTGCCGCAGCGGTGAGGTTGCCACCGAGCTCGAGCTACTGGCGGAAGACTGCAAAGCCGACCTGGTTGTCGTGGGACGTTCAGCCCACCCAACTCTCCACCTCGGCGGCGTCCCGCGACAGCTGCTTGGGCGGGGGCGCTTCCCGATTCTCGTCGTGCCTTGAGCGGCTTCGCTTCTCGACCATTGCGCGGGCCGGGGGCGGTAGGCGACAACCTCAGCGCAGCGGAGCTCCGGGGAGGGGGCAGTGCAGGCAGGTAGCTCTGTTTCCTCGTGACGGCGACATAAGGTTGCCGTCACACCTCCACAACAGTCCAAGGAGTCGGCCGGATGCGCATCTTGTTCATCGGTGGGACCGGGCTCATCAGCACCGCGTGCTCTGGCGCGACGGTGGCCGCCGGTCACGAGCTGTGGCTCTTGAACCGCGGCCGGTCCAGGCTCCCGACGGTCGTGCCTCCAGAGCGCTTGCTGACGGCTGACGCCGCCGACGTGAGCCAGGTCAGCAAGGCCGTGGAAGGGCGTAACTTCGACGTCGTCGTCCAATGGGTCGGTTACCAGCCGAGCCAGGTCGAACAGGACATTCGGGTCTTCGCCGGCACAGGGCAGTACGTGTTCATCAGCTCGGCCTCGGTGTACGAGAAGCCGCCGTCGCACTGGATGATCACCGAGTCGACGCCCACGGTGAACCCGTACTGGCAGTACTCGCGCGACAAGATCGCATGCGAGCAGGCGCTTCGGCGGGCGTGTGGTGACACGGGGTTTCCGGCGACCATCGTCAGGCCGTCGCTGACCTACGGGCCTTCCCAGATCCCCGCTGTCATCGGAAGCTGGCAGCGGCCGTACACGATCATCGATCGGATGCGCCGGGGAGCGAGGATCATCGTTCCCGGTGACGGCACCAGCATCTGGACCTTGACTCACAACAGCGACTTCGCCAGGGGATTGATCGGGCTGTTCGGGCATCCGGGCGCCCTGGGCGAGGAATTCCACATCACGTCCGAAGAGAGCCTTACCTGGAACCAGATCTATCAGCTCGTGGGCAGGGCGGCGGGTGTCGAGCCGAAGATCCTGCACGTCCCGAGTGACGGGATCGTTGCGTCAAGTGCAGAGGAAGAGGGCAATCTGTGGGGGGACAAGGCGCACAGCACGGTGTTCGACAACTCGAAGCTGCGCAGGCTCGTGCCCGATTACAAGGCAACCGTTCCGTTCTCGGCGGGAATTCAAGAGACCGTCGCATGGTTCGACGCGGACTCGAGCCGCCAGGAGATCGACCACGCGGCGAACGAGCGATGGGATCGTCTCGCCCGCGTCTATGAGGAGGCGCTCTTCCGGGCTGCCGGCTAGCACGGGATCGCCCAGCTGTTCGAACGGGACCACTCGTTCCCGGCTGCCCGGGGTGCTCAGCGGTCCCCGCCGGTTCAAAAGCTATGGGTCTTGACGAACTCGACCACGTCGGGCAGCTTGGCCTCGGCGATCGAGACACAGGTGTCGGCGCAGCCGTAGTAAAGACGAAGCGTGTCGTCGGGTTCCATCACTGCAGCGCTCGGAAAGCACACGTTGGGGACGTCACCGACCCTTTCGTAGCTCTCGGTAGGAGCAAGCAGGTAGTCCTTGGTGCGGTAGAGAACAGTCCAGGGCTTGTCCAGGTCCAAGAGCGCGCCACCAATGCAGTACAGGTAGCCGTTGCAGCTTCGCCACACTCCGTGATAGATGAGCAGCCAGCCCTCGTCGGTTTCGATGGGTGCAGGACCGGGACCGGTCTTCAGGCCCTGCCAGCCGCCCATCGGTCCGAAGACGAACCGATGGCAACCCCAATGCACGAAGTCAGGGCTCGTCGCATAAAAAATGTCACCGAACGGAGTGTGGCCGCGGTCGGAGGGCCGATGGAGAATGGCGTACTTCCCATCGATCTTGCGAGGGAAGACGACGCAGTTGCGATTGGCCGGGGGCAGTAGGTCCTCGCCTTGGGTGAAGGTCTTGAAGTCCTGGGTAGTGGCAAGACCGATCTTCGGGCCCTGGGGACCGGCGTTGCACCAGGTGAGATAGTAAGTGTCCTCCAACAGCGTGAGGCGAGGGTCGTAGCTGTAGTTGGTGACGAAGACATCGGGATCACTGCTCTTTATCCGAGCTGGCTCAGGATCGATGTCCCAGTTGATCCCGTCTGGGCTGAATCCGACGTGGAGCACGAAGTCCATGTTGATCTCGTCCACGCGGAACACACCCGCATAGTCGCCTTCGCCCCTCTTGACGATTGCCGAGTTGTGGATGCTGTTGGCCCGGGGAACGGCGCTCGCGGTCACGATGGGATTGCCGGCATAGCGTGTGAAGACGGTCTCGTTAGCCATGGTGTGCCTTTCCTCTTGCGCGCCATTCAGAGCCAGCGCTCATGTGAACCGGTCCAGAGCCTACGGTCTGTCGAGGTGCCGGGTCCAAGAGCTCGACGGTCACCTTGGAAGGGAGACCGCTGGCGCCATTTGCTCCCGACTGCGGCCTCGCCCTCCACCGACCAGCTGCACGTGGGTCGTCGACCTGATCGGGCTACACTTTCTCAGCGACTTCAAGAAGGACGTCGAACTCATCGTGCTCGACCAGCCAGCTCGCCATCGTGCACTCCAGAGCCCACTTACCCGTTTCACCTCCCTCCCTGGTGACAGGCACCGACCATGACGGCCTCCCAGCACGCTGCTCCAACGTCGCCCGCATCCCGAGGTGGCGGACAGGAGGACGTACCGGTGAACCAGAAGACGAACCTCCACCGGGTGACGATCGCCGACATAGCACTTCGCGCGGGGGTTTCGAAGGGTGCGGTGTCGTACGCGCTCAACGGCCGGCCGGGGATCTCCGAATTGACCCGCCAACGCATACTCAAGATCGCCGACGATCTCGGCTGGTACCCGAACAGCGCGGCTCGGGCCCTGTCGGGGGCGCGGGCCGGTGCTTGCGGGCTCGTGCTGGCGCGGCCAGCCGAGACGCTTGCCTTCGAGCCGTTCTTCATGGAGCTGATAGCCGGCATCGAGATGGAGCTGTCGCGTCGCTCGGTCGGCCTCACCCTCCAAGTGGCCCACGACATCGAAGCCGAGATGGCCATCTACCGCCGCTGGTGGGCAGAGCGGCGCGTCGACGGCGTCCTCGTCGTCGACCCCCGCTTGAAGGACCCGAGAGTGGAGCAGATCGAAAAGCTCGGTCTCCCGGCCGTCGTCATCGGCGGCCCCGAGGGTATCGGCGGCCTCTCGGCAGTGTGGAGCGACGATGCTGGCGCTCTCGTCGACGTCGTCCGCTACCTTGCACGCCTCGGCCACGAGCGGATAGCCCGCGTCGCGGGCGTCCCGGAATTCCTCTGCACCGAGGTCCGGACGGAGGCGTACCTTGCCACCGTGAGCGAGCTGTCGCTCTCGCCACGGGTCGTCACGACGGACTTCATGGCCGAGAGCGGCGCCAGGGTGACCCGCCAGTTGCTCGCGGACCCGCTCCCACCGACTGCGATCATCTACGACAGCGAGGTGCTCGCCGTCGCCGGCCTGGGCGCAGCCCATGAGATGGGCCTCTCAGTCCCGCTTGACGTCTCCCTCGTCGCCTGGGATGACTCCACCTACTGTCAGGTGGTCCACCCGCCGCTCACCGCAGTGAAGCGAGACATCCCCGCGATGGGCGCCCACGGAGCGAGCGCGCTCCTCGCCCTGATCGACGACGGCGTCATCACCCGCACAGGTGAGCCGCGGGGTCGGCTCATGACCCGCGGATCCACCGCACGCCCACCCCACACGCCTGTCGCTTCGCCGCGCGGCGCCGGTGGCTGGGGTGCTTGAGCGGTTCAGTACAAACGCCTCCCGCACCGCGAGGGGCTCGAGAGGCGGACAAGTGGGCGAGCGTGGCCAGGGGCGTTCTTGGATCGGTGTCAACTTCTGGTCACGTACCGGAGGGCCACGGATGTGGGCTCATTACGACGCGGCCGTCGTCCGGGAGGAACTGGCGGTGCTCGCCGAACATGGCTGCAACGTCACCCGCTCGTTCTGCTACTGGCCCGATTTCGTTCCCGAGCCCGAGCACATCGATCCGTCCGTGCTCGAGCGATTCCAGGACTTCCTCGACGCCCACGTGGAAACGGGCCTCGGTACGATCCCCACTTTCATCGTCGGCCACATGTCGGGCCAGAACTGGGATCCCCCATGGCGAGCGGGCCGCGACCTCTACCGCGACGTATGGCTCGTTTCGCAGCAGGCCTGGTTCGCCACCGAGATCACGCGCCGCTTCGCAGCACACCAGGCGGTGGTCGGGTGGCTGATCAGCAACGAGATGCCGCACTACGGTGGGCCGGCCACGACCGATGAGATCACCGCATGGGCCCGCATATTGGTCCAGGCCGTGCGCGCCGGAGGCGGGCACCAGCCGGTCTCACTCGGGGACGGAGCGTGGGGAATCGAGGTCTCCGGCCACGACAACGGTTACTCGCTGCGGGCTCTCGGCCCTCTGGTGGACTTCATCGGTCCGCACGTCTACCCGATGTCGGACGACCTCGTACGCCAGTCCATGGCGGCAGCGCTCGCCTGCGAGCTCTCCGGGTCGTTCGAGCGCCCCGTCGTGCTCGAGGAATTCGGTCTGAGCTCGGACTTCGCCTCGGACGAGAACGCGGCTCACTACTACCGCCAGGTGCTGCACACGAGCCTCATCGCGGGCGCCAAGGGATGGCTCGCCTGGAACAACTGCGACTACGACGACCTCTGGGACCAGGACCCCTACCGGCACCACCCGTTCGAGATGCATTTCGGCCTCACCGACAAGAACGGCAAACCGAAGCCGCAGCTGGCGGAGATCGCCCGTTTCTCCCGCCTCGTAGCCGATCTCGACGAGACGGGCTGGGAGCCGATCGCCGGCGAGGTGGCGATCGTGGTACCCGAGCACTTCGAGCGGGTCCTCTTGTTCACAACCGTGGATTACCGCAAGGACATCCGGGACAACCTCCTGCAGGCCTACATAGCCGCCCGAGAAGCCGACTTGCCGGTCACCTTCGTTCGCGAGCTCGACGGCTTCGGCGACACAGCGAAGCTCTTCCTGCTCCCGTCGGCCAAACTGCTCATGGCTCCAAGTGCCGAACGTCTCGTCGAGCTCGCGGAGGGAGGAGCAACGGTGTACCTCTCCTACTTCCCGGGCAGCGCCCCCTCACAGATCGGTCCCTGGGTGCCGTGGCTCGGGGAGCTCTTCGGGATCCGTCACCAGCTGCGCTACGGGCTCGTCGACCCGATCGAGGACGACGAGGTGGTGTTCACCTTCGTCGAGGACCTCGGCGATCTCACAGCTGGCGACGAGCTCCGTTTCAAGGTGGCGGGCACCGAGAGCTCGCGTGCCTTCCTGCCGGTTGAGCCCGCCGGCGCGACCGTTCTCGCGCTCGACGGGCACGGGCGCCCCGCGCTGTTACGCCGACAGATCGGCGATGGAGCCATGGTGCTGTGCACCCACCCGATCGAGCACATGGCGGCGCGTGCACCTCGGGTCAACCCGGAGAGCACGTGGCGCTTGTACTCGGCGCTCGCCACTTCGGCAGGCGTCGACAGGCCACTTAGGCTTGGCGATCCGCGGGTGATCACTGGCCGCCTCCGCACCCTCGCCGGAGAGCTCGCGGTGCTCGTCAACGCCTCGCCGGACCGCGTCGAGGTGAGCCTCACGACGGTCGGGGCGGCGGCCTACGGGCGAAGGGGAGCTGAGCCCGGCGAGGTCCTCACCCAGCTGACGCTCGCACCGTTCGATGTCGAGGTGCTTTCGAGGCTCGCCTGAGGCTGTCAGCGTCACCCGGTTCGAGGTGACGTGCCCTGACCTGGCGCGGGAAACCACAAGACCGTCTCATGCGTGTGGGTCGCCCCACGCGAGCACGGCAATCCCGTCCTCCGACAGGGCCACGTCGAACTCGAACCTGTCAGCTGAGTACCTGGGCACCCCGGCGCTCCCCTCGGCTAACGACCATACCTTCTGGTCACCCAGGAGCTCGCGGCCGCCGCTCACGAGGACGTGATCAATAGACGTATCGGCGGTGACGAACAGCAGGCGAGAGCGGCCGGACAAACCGGACCGCCACTGCAGGAGCTCACCGTCGGGAGGCGAGACCGTCAAGGCAGGGGCCACCCCCGCAAGCACGGCTGCTCCGCGGGCAAACGCCTCGAGCCCTTCGTGCCGGCCTCGCGAGTACCCGAGGCCGGCGAAGGTGCCGAGCGCGATGACGAAGCCCGCGCCGAAATGACGCCGGGTAGCCACCGTGTCCCCGGACGCAGAAGTTCCGAGCACCTCCGCATTGCCCGCATCGAGGGCTTCGAGCCACACCGCTGAGGGAATTGCCACCCGATCGGCGCCGGCGCCTACGAGCAGGGTGCTCCCATCCTCGAGACTGCGCCGTCCGAGGCTGCGGATGCCGAGTGCCGACGCCATCGGCCGGCCCTCGGGATATCGATAGAACCCCCGCTCGTCGAAGGCGTCGAGCTCGGACTCGGTGGCCAGGATGCCTCCTGCCCTCACCCAGTCGACTATCGCGGCCGCCATCACGGGCGGCACCACGAGTGGCCAGGGCATGATGAGGAGGCGGATGCCGTCGAGCCCGCTCGGCCGGTGACCGTCGACGACCGCGTACGGGAGCTGGACCCGCTCGAACAAGCTGAGCCACCCGGTGACGCTGCCGCAGGCCTGCTCGGCGCTGCTCCCGTTCTCCGCCCAGTCCAACTGGTAGCTCCCCTCCGAGAACAGGACACCGATCTCGGGCGCGTCGGGACGGTACGCATCGAGCAGCGCTTCGTGCTGCCTCAAGGCAGTCCCGGTGCGGGCCAGGCGTTCCAGCCGGCCGGCACTCTGCCCGTCCGAGCCCGTGATCCCGAACCCGGAGGACTCGCGGCCGAACACCTCGTCCCGCCAGCTCCAGAACAGGACTGCTTTGATCCCCCGTCCGTAGGCGCCCCACACCCAGCGCTGTTGTGTGCCCGGATCGACGACGGGCCACACCCCGAAACCGGCGCAGGAGCGCCCGCCTTGGAGCTCCGACACCCAGGCCGGCTTGTTGCCGGTCGCAGAACGGGTCGCCTCGATACGCGTTCCCAGCTCGCTTGTCGAGATCTTCTCCCAGGCAGGAAAGTGCGAGCACCCGAAGCCGTCGAGGACCTCGGCCAGGTCGAAGTCGTTCCCGCGCGACACTGCCTGCTCGTAGTCCATCCCGCTCGAGTAGACGGCCGGCTTGCCGCAGTGAGCGAGGACCGGGTGGTTCGGGTCGGAGCGACGCAGGCACTCGGCCCGGAAGGCCGCATGCCCGGCGGCACGGAAGGTGAGGAACGCCTCGAACTCCACGAGGTCGGTGTAGGGACGACCAGGCTGCTTGCCCGGGACCACGTCCTCCCACGAGGCATAGCGCCGGTGCCAGGCCGCGCCGAGCCCGTCAAGGTCGCCGTAACGCGCCGCGAGCCATCTCCGGAAGGACTCCACCGTCGCGTCGCAGTGGCAGAGGTAACCATCCCCGTGGACGGCCCACCGCGTCTCGTTCCAGCAGTCCCACGCAACGAGCGTTTCCGAGCTCGAGTAGCGGCAACCGAGTGCCGTGAGGAACGCGCCCATTCGCTCCCTCAAATCGGGGTGGTCGAAGCAGGCCCCGGGCGTGAGACCCACGTTGCACTCCCTCCTCGGCGAGGAGCGGACGGCGTGGCCCATATGGTCGACCAGGTGTGCACCTGGGACCTCACGGTGGATCCAGAACGGCTGGATCTCGGCGATCGTGCTGATCACCACACGAAGACCGACAGCGGCCGCCGCCTCCAGGAGCTCGTCGTAGTCCTCAAATCGGTAGCGTCCGGGCTCTGGCTCGATCCATCCCCAGCAGGCCCAGAGCTGGACCGTGTCCAGCCCGGCCGCCACCATGCCGGCTAGGTCGTTCCGCCACAGCTCACGCTCTGGGAAGGGCGGTCGGTAGTACTGGGTACCGAGAATCATCACGAGTGTCCAGAACGGCGCCTCGAGGCGATCTGCTGTTCGGCGTCGGCGAGCGTTCTCACCACCGAAGCGCCGAAATGCACGTCACAAGGGTGCGAGCGCTCGCCGGCCGCGACATTGCTCAACAGCTCCCTCAACGCGACCCCATACGCGTCCTCTGCGGTCGAGCCACCGTGTGGCATGGTCGCCAGTCCGCTCGGTCCCCAGAGCGAGAGCTCCACGTTGATCGCGCCTGAAGGAGCGTTGAGCGTCAACGTGGCGGTGCTCGTGGCCCCGTTGGCGTGGTGGAAGATGAGGTGGACGAGATCGCCCGTCCCGCCGTCGGCTGTCACGGCTTCGACGCGACCGAGCGCCGCGGTCAGCACGGACAGGACGTGCGGACCGACGTCCCAAAGAGCACCCTTCTCCCTTCTCCACGGCGAGTTGGCGTAGGGGCTCTCGGGAGCGAATGCCGACACGATCCACCGTGCCCAGGCGCCCTCCCAGGCACCTCCGCCCACAGTCTCCAGCCATTGACGGTTGGTCTCGGCAAAGCGTGCGGTGAAGAAGACCACCGTGGAGACGCCAGCGCGATCGACCGCCTCGACCAGGCGCTGCGCGTCGGCGACGGAGGTCGCGATCGGCTTGTCGAGGAGCAGATGCTTGCCTGCCCCGGCAGCGCGGGCACCGAGCTCGGCTTGGACGTCCGGCGGCACGGCGAACGCCACCGCGTCCACGTGGCTCAGGAACTCGGTGAACTCCGTGTACGCGCCTATGCCGAACTCCTCGCCGAGAGCCGCCGCCTTGTCGGCGTCGCGTCCCCAGACAGCTGCAAAGTCAACCCCGGGCTCACGCGCCAACACGGCGCCGTGCGTCACACGGGCCCAATATCCCGTACCTACAAGCCCGAACCTCAAGCGCTCCTCCTGATCAGCTCCCGAGCAGTTCCTTCGCGAACGACTCGACGATCCCTAGGTCGTTGTCAACCGTGCTCGTATCAGACTGGCCAAACGGCCAACCGGGCGACTGTGCAGATACCCGGGTCTCAGTTCCGCTGCCAGCAATATGGCGCCGACAACTCCGGCGGCTTCCCCGAGCCCGGGCGCGACCACAAGCTCCTCCATTCGACTTGCCTCCGGGAAGTACCTCTCGTCGAGCAGTTGGCGCGTCCTGTTCCGGATGCTGGGCAAGAGGCCGACCTCACGCATTACGCCTCCACTCAGGACGACGCGCTCGGGACGATACGCGGAGATGAGGTTCACGAGGCCGAGGGCGATGTACTCGCTCTCCAGCACATGCGCGTCGGGCGGCTCCAGATCGGCTCGAGCCCAGAGCGCTGCCCGCCGTGCTCTTGCGGTGCCGGACGCCAGGCCTTCCCAACAATTGCCGTGAAAGGTGCAGCTCCCGGTCCATAGCTGTTCGGGAGCACCCGGCTGACGATCACTTGAATGCTGGGGAAGCCGCATGTGCCCCATCTCGGGATGCGAACGTCCGTGAACCACTGCCCCGTTTACTATCGCCCCCACGCCGATCCCCGTGCCGATTGTGACGTACAGGACGTCAGAGCATCCCTGAGCGGCACCCCAGGCCCGCTCCGCGAGCGCGGATCCGTTGACGTCGGTGTCAAGCTGCACAGGCACGCCGAGAGCCTGTTCGAACTTCGCGCGAACGGGCCAACCCCGCCACGCGGTCTTCGGGGTTGCCTGGGCGATGGCGCCGGTCTCACGATCAAGGGGACCAAAGCTTGCAACTCCCATCGACACCAGTGAGCCCGACCTCCTCTGTACATCGCGGAACCAGTCGATGGCCGACTTGGTCGTTGTCTCCGGATCGGTCGTGAGGATGACCGTTTCGGCCCAAGCGTCGTCGGAACCGTCGCCCACCGCGCAGACGCATTTCGTCCCTCCGAGCTCGATGCCGCCATATGTAGCCACGTCGTGTCCCTTCCCCAGATCAGCCGGCACGCATCCGGATCAGATGCCGTTCCAAATCACGTCGATCGAAGCCTTTGCGCGTTCATGGGTGCTCGACTCGGTCCCGACGAGCCCGCCAGGCTTCGGGTCCACCGCCGTGGTTCGCTCGAGATCTTCCTCAGAACCGCCATTTCGAGCCCAGCGCCGGGGCCGGCGCTCAGGATGAAGCCACCCGGACGAGCGGCTTCAAGACCGAGGGATCGCGACGCGCGGCGGTGAGTGCCTCCTCGCTCGACTCGAGTGAGAACCTTGCATCGACGAGCCCTTCGAGATCGATCGCGCCTGAGGCGATGAGCGCGATCGCCTCAGGATAAGTGTTCGCGTAACGAAACGTGCCGGTCACGCGGATCTCTCTGTTCTGAACGGCGGAAATGGGGAAGGACACCTCAGAAGATGGGCACATTCCGACTAGCACTGCAGCTCCCGCCGGGCGTACGCACCGGATGCCGTCGAGGATCGCAGCTGGCGAGCCCGAGCAATCGATGAAGACGTCCGCGTCCACCGCCTCTTCCGCGAGGCTCGACGACGAGGTGTCCACGACGGACGTCGCGCCGAGTTTGACAAGGCGCGCCCGACGCGCGGGCACCGGGTCGCTGATGATGACCTCTGTCGCTCCAGAAGCCAGGGCGACGAGGGCGACTGCGGCGCCGATCGGCCCAGCGCCAGCGATCGCGACGCGGGTCCCGACTGTGATCCCCGCCTTACGGCAAGCCCATAGTCCGACCGAGAGCGGCTCACAAAGAGCGCCGGCGTCATCGGTGACATGGTCGGGCAGCCCGAACGCGAAATCCTCGTGGATAGTCACGTAGCGGGCGAGCGCACCGTCGACTGGCGGCGTGGCGAAGAAGACCACGTCCCGACAGAGGTTGTAGTGGCCGGTTCGGCACTCCCGACACGAGCCGCATGGCACGCCCGGCTCGAGGGCGACTCGCTGACCGAGCTCGTGTTGTCGCGCTGAGTCCCCTCTGGCGACGACGACCCCGGAGGCCTCGTGACCGAGCACCATGGGTGCACTCACTACGAAATCCCCGATCCGACCGTGCTCGTAGTAGTGGACGTCTGATCCGCAGATGCCGACCGACGCCACCTCGACGAGGACCTGCCGGGGACCTGGAACAGGCACGGGCCGGTCCTCTATCCGGAGATCACCTATGCCGTAGAGCACGGCCGCTTTGTTTGACATCTGCAGCATCGCTATTCAGGTCCTTCCTGGCCAGAGCGTATTTAGAGACTAGCTCCACGTGACACAACTGACTCAGGTGCCCGGGTCCGACCGACTGGCTCAGGAAGATCCTGCGACCCTGTCGGCGGGCCAGTTCTCAGGGTGCTACGCGGTCCTCGCATTCGTGCGCGAGGTCCCGATCGCTCCAGGGACGATCACCGCCTTCATGCAGGACGGATCGTTTCGCAACGCCTCGAGGGCGCGGTCGTAGGCGTCAAGGTGGAACTGGTGGGTGACAATGCCCTCGGTCCGCACGCGACCAGACCGGAGCACACCGAGAGCGCGGTCGAAACAATGAGTCTGAGCGAAAGAGCCCTTCACCGTGAGCTCGCGACGGAAGATCTCGTAGGGATGAACTGACAAAACGGCCTTCTCGTCGGCCATCCCGTAGATGAGGACAGTGCCACCATCGCGGGTGAGCGGCAAGCACAGCTCGCCGACCGCCAAGGCGCCAGTCGCCTCGACGACGACGTCGTAGCCGTCCGGTGCGCCGCCGCGCAGCGCGTCAAGCGATGCTCCTGGACTCGCCCGATCGATCTGCACTGTCGAATCGACCCCGTACTCGCGAGCCAGAGCCAGCTTGAACTCCGTCGGCGCTGCTACGGTCACCCGGGCGGCGCCACCGTGCACGAGCAACTGTGCCAGAACGAGTCCTGTCGGGCCCGCTCCGAACACCAGCACGTCCGAGCCCGGGCGCAGGTTGAGCACGTCCATTCCGTGTATGGCGCAGGCCGTCGGTTCGATCATGACCGCGGTGCTCAGACTCAGGTCGTCGGCCGGGAAGCATTTCTCCGCACGCACGACGACGAATTCGGCGAATGCTCCCGGCCCGTTCACTCCCAGTGAGTAGAAGTTGCGGCAGAACAGCGGCTCGTCGCGCCGACAGGACGGGCAGTAGCCGCACAGGACCGTGTTGTCGGCTGCAACCTGCTGGCCGACCGCGAGCCCGTCGACCGCGTCCCCGACCGATTCGACCCGACCGACGATCTCGTGGCCAGGCGTCAACGGGTACTGCGAGAAGAAGCCCCCGTCGTGGATGTGGAGGTCGGTTCCGCACATGCCGGCCATCTCGACGGCGAGGCGGACTTCTCCCGCGCCAGGCTCCGGCGTCGGAACAGTCCGTACGTCGAACCGCCGCGGAGCGCTGTAGACGACGGCTCTCATCTCCCGAACGCTGCCAGCGCAATGTGGGCAGCGAACGCAGTCACCACCTGTGTTGGTCTCGTGTTCAAAGCCTATCTTTCGAACGCTGACGAGCCGGGGCCTGTGTCGGACGGCACGCGAAGACCCGGAGTCCCACCACGCGTCGGAGACCACGTCGATCAGGTCTCCACGCGACAGCACCCCCGAGGGGGGGATTCGGGGGCGCTGGGCACTGAGGGACACGATCGCTCAGTCGCACCGAAGACCGGCCGCCTGATTCGCGATCGCTGTCTACCTATGCTCAGGATGCACCCGGGACGTCGGGTTACCTAGGGCCGAAGGACACATTCTCGCTTGGCACTCCGTGGATGGGGTGTCAAGCGCGGAGGATTCTCCGGACGACCGGAGCGGGCGCGTGGAATCGTGCCGACCTGCAACACCCCCCGGTGTACACGAGGCGGCTCAGTACTGCGACACTGGCGAACCTCACACCCGAACACCCTTCTTGCACTTCACTTCGCGTTCTCCGGTGCGCAACTTGGCGAGCAGTGCCTCTTTGCCACCTTGCAGGAGAACCCCGCGCAGCTCGAACGCATCCTCAGCGGTTTCTCGTGGTCCTTGAAACAGCCCGGCATCGAATTGATGTACCGACCACCGGTCGATCTCTATCTCGACGAATGGGTCTATGCCCTCTTGGACACGATCGAGCGCACCGGGGCGACACGAGTCGCAATCGACAGCCTCGGTGATCTGCGGTCAGCGTGCAGAGACGAATTGCGATTCCGTGAGTACATGTACTCGCTCTTGCAACGCTGTGCACTTGGGGGAATCAGCCTGATGATGACCCAGGAGGTGCCCGAACTGTTCGGGCTGACTCGCCTGTCGGAGTACGGGATATCCCATCTTTCTGACAACGTGGTGCTGCTCCAATTCCTCCGCGGAGACTCAGAGGTGAAGCGGGCGATCTCCGTCCTCAAGACTCGGGGAAGCGCACACGATCCGCGTATCCGCCAGTTTGAGATCACCTCGGACGGGCTGTCTCTCGGCGACCAGTTCCTACCGGACCAGAGCCTGCTCTAGCCCCGTTTTCCGCACCGTAACAGGGTTACTCCTCCCCGCTCTCCGGCCAGGGTAGGGGAATGTTGAGCAGCGCGAGGATGACCCGCTGGACCTGGCTCAGCCGGTCGAGAACGAGGCCGCTCGAGGTGTAGTTGACCGAGAGTCCGTCGAAGGCGGCGAGCGCAGCACGGGCGGTCGGCTTGGCGGCCCGGCCCTCGGGGAGGATGCCCGGCAGGGGTGCCCCCTCGCCGAGCGCGGCGCGAAGCTCGGCCTCGATCAGCCCGAAGATCAAAAGGGCGATGCCGATCACGGCGATCAGCGCCTCGATGCGGGCGTCGTTGTGCAAGAACACCGGCCGGACGTGAAGGGTCTGCTTCAGGTCGCGGTGACGCTGCTCGTCGACCCACTGGTCCTTGTAGATCTTGAGCACGTCAAGGGCCGAGAGACGCCGGCCCTCCGGGTCAGCGAGGTTGGTCGCCAGGGCGTAGAGGCCGTCGAACGCCCCGGCAGCAGCGATCGCTTCCTCGTTGCGGCAAAAGGTGATGGTCGGCCGGCCGTCGCGCTCGCCGGTCTCGATGTTGATGAGCGGGGCGACCTTGTCGGTGACGATGGTGGCGACTCTGGCGTCGACTTGGTCCTTGGTCTTGTAGTAGCGACCGCCAAGGCCGTTTCGGATCCGCTCGAGGGCCTCCACGGCGCTTCGCAGGGCTCGCTCGCGGGCGTCTTTGACCGAGGCCGCCTCCTCGGAGGAGAAGATGTAGGCGACGCGCAGGTCATGTGAGACGCCGTCTTTGGAGCTGACGGGGAAGGCCCGAAGCAGACCCTTCCACACCGTTCGCCGTCCTTGTTGTAGCCGCTGCTCGCGCTGTGAGCAGTGCGACAGGGACCTGAGGGCTCTAAGACCTGTCGGCACTTCGTCTCTAAAGCGTGCTTGCCAGCCAGTGTCGGCGCGCAGGGGCACGACGAAGGACACCTTGGAGGAGTCGAGGGCTAGGAGGTTCTCGAGGTAGCCGAGCCCGGAGTCGGCGACGACGACAAGTCCAGGCGGGAGCGAATGGGCGAAGGTGTCGATCGCCGCCATGAATGCCGGCAACTCGTTTTGGGCGCCCTGATGGGGGCGGAAGTAGAGCGAGACCCCAGAGGGCGTGGAGGCCTGCAGGGTCTTCACCTGCCGCTTGATCGTCCGATCCGCCGCCCAGCCCTTCTTGACGAGCCCGGAGTTCCCGTAGTGGCCGGCAAAGCGCACCGCTGTGAGGTCGAGGTGCAGGCGGCTTGCGTCGACACTGAATCGCTCGAGGGTGGTGAGCAGCAGCCTGGCGCGCAGGTCCTCGCCGTGGGGCGCGATGGCGTCGAGCCCACGACCGAGACGGTCGTCGTTCAACAGCCCGGCAGGAACCCTGAACAGCTCGGCGATCGCGGCCGAGGAGGCCCAGGAGGCGACGTCGTAGAGGGGAGCGGGGCCACAGAGTCGGTTGGCGACGAGGACGGCGATCACCTCGCCGTTGGTGAGAAGTGAGCGCCCGCGCATCGGGGCGGTCTCATCGACGAGGGAGACGAGGCCCAAGCGGCGAAGGTAGTGAGCGACGACGAGAAGCGGGCCGACCTCCCGGCGGGTGCCCAAAGGCGGCGGGTCGAGGCGGGCGAAGGAGGCGGCGAGCTGATCGAGTTGGCCCGACGCCTTGAGCTCGTCCTCCCGCCCGAGGGTGTGCAGCAGGCGATGGCGCACCTGACCCTGCTCATTGCGGTAGGCCTCGACAAGGCGCAGGTAGACGTACTCCCGGCCACCCTTGTGCACCGTGTGCCGCTTGACGTACATGCTCGCTCGCCCCTGTGTGTGGTTGGTCCTACGCTATACCACCACCTCCACGTATTACAAGCATGTCTTTCGGGAACACGGGGTACCCAAGCGACGTCAGTTGGCCCTACAGACGTGAGCGGACTGGTCCTGCGAATACGACGCTGATCAGCAGTCACGGACGATCCGCGCCACGAAGGCCAGACCGTGACTCCTTACGGTGCGGAAAACGGGTCTAGC
>Ga0187867_10001832_pt1:2500-5000 | contig 18116 bp, 8 predicted proteins | sample June2016WEW_13_1_FD_132976 | JGI IMG/M metagenome (GOLD analysis project Ga0187867, IMG submission 132976) | Peatland microbial communities from SPRUCE experiment site at the Marcell Experimental Forest, Minnesota, USA - June2016WEW_13_10 | ecosystem: Environmental > Terrestrial > Soil...
AACTGGGCGGTCCTGTTTGGTCAAATACCTAGCGACAAACTCCTATGTTCCTTTCATTACGGTATTTCCGAACAAGTTCCTGGATGACAAGCCTAAAGGTTATCTTATTGATGATATCGATATTGATGATAGTGACGATATCGATATTGATGATAGTGACGATATTGATGATGACCTTGATACGGAGCTGCTAACTATGACGAATGTGCTAACTATGTATATGACGCCGAAAATAGACCGATTTGATATCACCCTTCAATTCGAATTAGCAAAAGCAATGTCTCCTTGCATAATATGGATTCCAAACATTCATGATCTGTATGTGAATGAGTCGAATTACTTATCCCTCGGTCTATTAGAGAACTATCTCTCCAGGGATTGTGAAAGATGTTCCACTAGAAATATTCTTGTTATTGCTTCGACTCATATTCCCCAAAAAGTGGATCCCGCTCTAATAGCTCCGAATAAATTAAATACATGCATTAAGATACGAAGGCTTCTTATTCCACAACAACGAAAGCACTTTTTCATTCTTTCATATACTAGGGGATTTCACTTGGAAAAGAAAATGTTCCATACTAACGGATTCGGGTCCATAACCATGGGTTCCAATGCACGAGATCTTGTAGCACTTATCAATGAGGCCCTATCAATTAGTATTACACAGAAGAAATCCATTATAGAAACTAATACAATTAGATCAGCTCTTCATAGACAAACTTGGGATTTGCGATCCCAGGTAAGATCGGTTCAGGATCATGGGATCCTTTTCTATCAGATAGGAAGGGCTGTTGCACAAAATGTACTTTTAAGTAATTGCCCCATAGATCCTATATCTATCTATATGAAGAAGAAATCATGTAAGGAAGGAGATTCTTATTTGTACAAATGGTACTTCGAACTTGGAACGAGCATGAAGAAATTAACGATACTTCTTTATCTTTTGAGTTGTTCTGCCGGATCGGTCGCTCAAGATCTTTGGTCTTCACCCGGATCCGGTGAAAAAAATGGGATCACTTCTTATGGATTCGTTGAGAATGATTCTGATCTAGTTCATGGCCTATTAGAAGTAGAAGGCGCTCTGGCGGGATCCTCACGGACAGAAAAAGATTGCAGTCAGTTTGATAATAATCGAGTGACATTACTTCTTCGGTCCGAACCAAGGAATCCGTTAGATATGATGCAAAATGGATCTTTTTCTATCGTTGATCAGAGATTTTTCTATGAAAAATACGAATCGGAGTTTGAAGAAGGGGAAGGGGCCCTCGACCCGCAACAGATAGAGGAGGATTTATTCAATCACATAGTTTGGGCTCCTAGAATATGGCGCCCTTGTGGCAATCTATTTGATTGTATCGAAAGGCCCACTGAATTGGGATTTCCCTATTGGGCCGGGTCATTTCGGGGCAAGCGGATCATTTATCATAAAGAGGATGAGCTTCAAGAGAATGATTCGGAGTTCTTGCAGAGTGGAACCATGCAGTACCAGACACGAGATAGATCTTCCAAAGAACAAGGCTTTTTTCGAATAAGCCAATTCATTTGGGACCCTGCGGATCCATTCTTTTTCCTATTCAAAGATCAGCCCTTTGTCTCTGTGTTTTCACGTCGAGAATTCTTTGCAGATCAAGAGATGTCAAAGGGGCTTATTACTTCCCAAACAAATCCTCCTACATCTATATATAAACGCTGGTTCATCAAGAATACGCAAGAAAAGCACTTCGAATTGTTGATTCATCGCCAGAGATGGCTTAGAACCAATAGTTCATTATCTAATGGATCTTTCCGTTCTAATACTCCATCCGAGAGTTATCAGTATTTATCAAATCTCTTCCTATCTAACAGAACGCTATTGGATCAAATGACAAAGACATTGTTGAGAAAGAGATGGCTTTTCCCGGATGAAATGAAACATTTGATTCATGTAACAGGAGAAAGATTTCCCATTCCTTAGCCGTAAAGATATGTGGCCATGAAAAAGGGATTAAGTGGAACAGAATTGGCCGGGTGGTAGAGTCGTGGAAACACTTGTTTATTCCATATTTTGGACCTTAGCTCCATGGAACAATATGCTACTGCTGAAGCATGGAAGAATTGAAATCTTAGATTAAAACACTATGTATGGATGATATGAACTGCCTAAACAAGAATTCTTGAACGGTGAACAACCAGAGCCTATTACTCACTACATCAAACAATTTCCATTAACGAAACCATGGAAATCCGTCGGAAAATCAAAAATACGCATGTCCGATGAAATGGTTGTTGCTATCTGCTCCAATAACGAATCATTGGTTTAACTAAAGAAAATAGATAGACCTTTCTCTTCGTCTCAGGTCGATGGATCTTCTCAATTGGAAGATCTCCCATATGGATAATACATATTCCGGTTGACCGAGCCTAATTTGAATTGTTTTGTTCCGAAGCAAAGATATCCATGTAGGCGGTTCATCCTATTCAGATATTCACGACCAAGAGGTACTGGATTCTCTTTCGGATA
>Ga0187867_10001835_pt1 | contig 18105 bp, 16 predicted proteins | sample June2016WEW_13_1_FD_132976 | JGI IMG/M metagenome (GOLD analysis project Ga0187867, IMG submission 132976) | Peatland microbial communities from SPRUCE experiment site at the Marcell Experimental Forest, Minnesota, USA - June2016WEW_13_10 | ecosystem: Environmental > Terrestrial > Soil >...
GACGACCTTGACGGGGTCACCCTGGCATCGATCCATGCCGTGAAGGGCCGGGAGTGGCCACACGTCGTGGTACATCACGCCACCGCCGGGTTGATGCCGCACCGACTGGCCGAGGACATCGAGGAGGAGAGGCGGGTGTTCCACGTCGCCTTGACTCGCTGCCGGTCGAGCACGTCGATCATCCCCGGGTCGCCGCCGTCACCGTTTCTCCTCGAGCTAGCACAACCCGGCAAACCGGTGGCTCGTGACAGGAAGCCGGATGTCGCGGCGACACGAGCGACCCGGGTCCAGGAGGTGGGTTCTCGACCGGCATCGGTGTCTCGTCAGGCGACAGCTAAGGCCGAGATGCTGATGGCCGCGGTGGGATCGCGCTTTGCCCACCGCGGCCACGATTGCGAGATTGTCGAGCTGACCATGAACGGAGCTCGAGCGCTGCTCGGAGGAGGTCCGGCAACCACGACTGTCGCGTTCGGCGCGTCCGTGACTGTCGAAGGCCGTCCGGCCGTGCTAGCCCATCCCCTCTTTGCAAAGGCGTGGGAAAGCCTGCGGGCCTGGCGAGCAGAGCGGGCGAAGGCGGCCGGCAAGCCCGCATTTGTTGTGTTCGATGACAAGACCCTGCGGCTAGTCGCCGCCGTGTTGCCGACCAGCGAGGCAGGCCTGCTCGTGATCAGCGGGATCGGCCCGGCGAAACTGGAGAGTTATGGCGACGAGCTCATCGCGATCGCCGAACAGCTTCGGACAAGCTAAGGCCGGGTTGGAAGTTCTGAGGTGAACGAAGCTCATTTTCGCCGTCATTGGCGACTTCTGCCCATCGCTGAAACCGTGTTCGGCTTCGTTCATCGACTCGGCGGCACGACAAGACATCACAAGGGCGGCAAATGCCACTGCCCGAGCAAAGCGACCTATGCGGCCTCGTTCTCGGCTTCGGGCTCGAAAGCCTGCAGGATGGCGGCTGCGCTCTTTTGAATGCGCTCACAGGACGCCTTGATCCCGGCGACTGCCTGGTCGCCATCACCTGCCCAGGTTGCGACGTACCCGAAGGAGTAGTCACCGGAGTCGATCCCAAGTACCTGGCAGACGACGTATGCCGTGGACTCAGCCTCCAGCTCGGCGAGCGCCCGGTCGTCGTAGCTCGCGTGGAGCAGGGCGTGGGCCAGTTCGTGTACGAGTGTCTTCACCCGCTGCGCGGGTGTGTTGGTCGTCTCGACCCGTATGTGGTGATCGTCGTGGCGGCAATCGCCATTCGCGCTGCCGTTGAATTCGTGGTCCTCGACCGTGAAACCGATGGACCGGGCGACTGCCACGAGCCGGGCGTAGAGACCTTGGGGATCGTCACCTTCGAGCCGGTCGCAGATGGACGGCAGCTCCTCGCCGTCGGTCTGGGCGATGTCGAATACCGGCACGTATTTGAAACCTCGTAACACTCGATCGGTCTCGCCGTCCTCAGCGTTCTCGTAGATCATGGGAGCGAGAACCCAGATGGCCTTTTCTCCCTTGCGGACGAAGCGGTTGAGCTTCCGCCAGGCGTTGAAGCCCGCCACCCGAGTTGCCTGGTGACACTGGGCGGCGACGAGGAGAACGTTCCCGAAGCTGTAGTGGTAAAAGCGGCTCTGGAGCTCGAGGTAGCGCTGCCATTCCTCGGACGATGTGAGGGCAGTGACTCCCTCTGTCAGCTGGGCGACGAGCTCCGGGTGGTAGTTCTTGGCCGTCATTCCTGTCTCCTCCGTGTGGTGCCGATGGGTGCACCTGGTCAGCCCGAGAGAGGCCCGGCGGATAAGTACCGAAGGACACAGGCCAAAGAGTTCAGGGCTTGCAGCCCGCAGGACGAAGCTCTGGCCAGGTGCGATACGCTCAGCGGCCTCGTGGCAGGGGCGAGAGACAGCACCAGCGACCCGGTACAGCCTGGAGCGGACGGGCTAAGAGGGGATCACGACGTGATCCGACGGCACAAGACGCTACAACTGCCCTGTAACGCCGCCTCTTGGGATCGGACTGGGCCTGCTTGTCTTCCGACCCGGGCGCTACGCGTCGACGAACCCAGACCTGATGAAGGTTCTCGGGCCGCTCATGACACCGCCGCCTGGGGCAGTGTGAGCGTCCGCAACTGCCCCATCGCGTACCCCATCCACGGGTTGGACTGGTGGTCGGCCGTCCGGGCCGAGCAACGGGTAAGGGCACACCGAGAGCGGGGCCCGGCCCGGTACCGCGGTGGCGGTTCTCAAGCGACCTCACCGACCTGCCGATAAGTGTTTGGTACTAATGAGCTCCATGCGAGCGGTGGTGACCGATGCAACAAGCGACCCGCTTGGATCCCCTTCCCTTGAACAGCCTGCTTGAGGTGTTGCCCGAAGGGATCGCCTTCGTCGACGAGTACGGCGTGATCTGTCACGTGAACGAACGCCTTGAGGCTCTGACCGGCTACGCGCGTGACTTCCTCGTCGGCCAGGCCGTCGAGGTGCTCTTACAGTCCCGGTACCAAGATGCTAACGCTGCGCGTCGCCGTGGATTCGTCCGGGACCCGCCCTCGCGATCGCAGGCGATACCGGGCGAACTGAGCTACTCGCTCTTGTGCCAAGACGGCCGCGAGCTCACAGTCGACGTCGCCCGCGCCCCGTTCGCACTTGACGGCAAGACGTGGGCCGTCGTGGCAATCCGCGACGACGGCGCCCAGAAACCAGCAGGGCACGTCCCCACCAGGGCCGAGCTGCGTGTGATCGCCACCGAACTTGCTGGCGCCGAGGCGCTCGCGAATAGCGAGCAGCGCTTCCGCCTCGCATTCGAGAACAACATGGCCGGCATGATCTTCGTCGACGGTGAAGACAGGGTCCTGGCAGTCAACGACTCGTTCTGCGAGATGGTCGGACGCAGCAGGGAGGAGATCGTCGACAAGGGCGCGTCACCGTTCACCCATCCCAAGGGCCACCGCAACACCAAGGGGGTCGACAGCCGCCTGGCCTCCGGCGAGGCTGATCAGGTGAGCTACGTCGACCGCTATGTGCACAAGGACGGGCGGACAATCCTTGTCGAGGTGTCGAAGTCCCGTGCGCGTGACGCGGCGGGAGCGACGCTCTACTTCCTCATCTCGGTCCGGGACGTCACCCAGGAGCGGGCTCTCAGTGCGCAACTCTCCCACCAGGCACTTCACGACTCGCTCACTGGGCTCGCCAACCGGGTGCTCTTCGAGGACCGGCTCTCCCAGGCGAACGCGAGGACTGCTCGCCGAGGCGGTTGGAACGCTGTGTTGATGTTGGACCTCGACAACTTCAAGGCGGTGAACGACACCCTCGGCCACCACGTCGGTGACCTGCTGCTCGTAGCGCTCGCGCGTCGCCTCGAGGAGGTGACTCGCTCCTCGGACACGCTGTGTCGCTTGGGGGGCGACGAGTTCCTCTACTTGGCCGAAGGACTGACTTCCCCGGCTCAGGCCGAGGAGGTGGCCGAGCGCCTTCTCGGCGTGGTCGCCGCGCCGTTCTCCCTCGCTGAGATGCTGGTCGAACAGCACGCGAGTATTGGGGTCGTGGTCTGGGAGGGGACGAGCAAGGACTGCACCGAGCTCCTCCAGAAAGCCGACGTCGCCATGTACGAGGCCAAGCGCCAGGGCGAGGGCCGCCATGTCGTCTTCACCCCCGCTATGTACCAGAACGCGGACAATCACTTCGCGCTCAGCCGTGAGCTTGGGCACTCTCTGCAGTCAGGTGAGATCTCGATGCACTACCAGCCCATCGTCGATCTCGCCACGAGCGAGGTGGTCGGCTTCGAGGCGCTGATGCGCTGGGAGCACCCCGAGCGGGGACAGGTGCCCCCAGGAGTGTTCATCCCTCTAGCCGAGCAGAGCGATCTCATATTCGAGCTTGGCTCCTTCGCGCTGCGCGAGGCCATTTCCGAGGCGAGTTCCTGGGAACGAACGGGTGCTCGGGCCAGCCAGCTTTTCATCACGGTCAACCTCTCCGCGCGCCAGTTCCACGACCCGGACCTGGTGTCGATGGTCGAGGAAGCGCTCACGGCGAGCGGACTTGCACCAGAGCGCCTCGTCCTCGAGATCACAGAGAGCGTGGCGCTAGTCGACGTCGTCTGGACGACGAGCGTGATCGAGCACCTCGCCCGCCTCGGGGTGGCCATCGCTCTCGACGACTTCGGCACCGGGTATTCCTCGCTCTCGTACCTCGCGCTCTTGCACCCGATGATCATCAAGATCGACCGGTCCTTCGTCAGCCCATCACACGAGAGCGCCTACAACGACACCGTCCTCGAGGCGATCGTCTCGCTCGGCCAAAAGCTCAACATGACCGTGCTCGCCGAGGGGATCGAGACCGAAGGGCAGCTCGAGCACCTCCGCGCCCTCGGCTGCGAGGTCGGCCAGGGCTACCTGTTCTCACCCGCCGTACCGGCTGGCGAAGTGGCCGCCATGCTTGGCCGGAAGTCGCGTCGCTGGGGGCGGAGGTTGGCACTGCTGACCGCCGCTGACCCTCCTCGTGCTCGGAATGGGGCAAGACGTCTCGGGTCGTAGCGACGCTGCTCATCGGAATCGGCTGACGCCGCGGCGTCCGTGCGACGGCCTGTCTACACGGTCAGTTTCGAGGAACCCGAGCCGCTGGAGCCACTTAGGTTGACGTCACCGCCATAGGTGGCCGACACCGGGTACGAGCCCACTGCCAGGGCAGAGTCGGCGATTGTGCAAGTACCCTTGCCACCCGTGAGCGCCACCGTGCAGCTGGTAGAACCGACGTGCACCGTCACAGTCTCGGCATTAGGCACTGCCTCGCCATAGTGGGTCGCGGCAGTGACGGAAAAGACCGACGCCGATTCATGGCCGTAAGTGACACTGGTCGGTGACTCCGAGACCGTGGTGCTCGTGGCGTCCTTGTTAACCGTCAGTTTCGAGACACTCGTCCCATTAGAGCCGCTCAGGTTGGCGTCACCGACATAGGTGGCCGACACCGGGTACGAGCCCACGGCCAAGGCGGTGCTCGTGATCGTGCAAGTCTCCTTGCCGTTCTTCAGCACGACTTTGCAGGTGACAGAACCGACTGTCACTGTCACCGTCTCGCCGTCGGGCACTGTCTCGCCATAGTGGGTGGTGACGGCGACTGAGAAGACCGCCGCTGTCTCGTTGCCATAGATGACACTGGTGGGTGACTCCGAGACCGGGGTGCTCGTGGCGTCCTTGCTCACGGTCAGTTGCGAGAGGCTCGCGCCGCTGGACCCACTCAGGTTGGCGTCGCCTCCGTAGGCGGCCGACACCGGGTACGAGCCCACCGCCAAGGCGGTGTTGGCGATCGTGCAAGTTCCCTTGTCGCTCTTCAGCACGACTTTGCAGGTGACAGAACCGACTGTCGCGGTCGCCGTGTCGCCGTTGGGCACTGGCTCGCCATACTGGGTTGCGACGGTGACTGAAAAGACCGACGCCGATTCATGGCCGTAAGTGACACTGGTCGGTGACTCCGAGACCGTGGTGCTCGTGGGGAGCTGTTGCTGGAAGTACCCGAAAGCGTCGATCAGGATGTTGATCGTCGCGCCGTGGCTGTTGTAGATCTCTACGCTGCCAGTGCCCCTCGTGTCTGCGACCGTGAAGTTAGGGACCGCTTGGGACCCGTGTGCGGCCCAGTTCACATCGGAGGCAACCGGCACTGTCGAGTCAGACGAAGGGTAGACGGTGAGGTAACCCGGAGCGCCGCTCGGCACGACCGTGACGTTGGTCGCCACGGCAGCAGCAGTCGTTGGGATCCCGCTGACGGCGGTGGAGAGGTTGAACTCCTCCGAGGTGTTCGCTGCGCTCGGCGTCCCGTTGGTGGGCACACGAGTGTCGGTGAGGCGAACCGGGGTGATCGGCACAAAGGCTGAGCCGGTGCCCCCCGTGCCGGTGTAGTAGCCGTCCACGTCAATGTCCACCTTCACCGTGCCGGTGTGGTTGTAGACCTCTATCCGACCATAGGTGCCGACTCCGACCGTCACGCGGTTCGCGACGACCTGGTCAGTCACAAAGTTGACGTTCGATGCGGTCGGCATGGTCACCCCTGCTGGGTAGACGGTGAGAAAGCTCGTCTTCGTCCCTAGGGCAGCAGTCGCGTTGACGACAACGGCGGTCGCGTCGGCAGGGACGGCGGTGGCGGTCCCCGTCACTGTGACGGCTTGACTCGTGTTCGGCCCTATCGCGATACCAGACGCCAGGGTGCCAAGAGCACGCACGGGGGAGAGCGAGTTGTACAGACCGCGGCCGTTGACCAACGGAGCGCTGGTGTAATAGCCCTCCACGTCGACTACGACGTTTGTGCTACCGGCATGGTTGTAGATCGACACCATGCCAGAGGAGCTCAGCGGCACCGTGACCAGGTTCGCCGCTGTCTCGCCGGGTGCGAAATTGAGATTGGAGACGGCCGGCATCGTGATCCCTGCGGGGAAGACGGTCAGGAACCCGGAGGCCGCCGGGGCGACCGCGGTCACGTTGAGCACCACGGCAGCAGCTCCAGCGGGTACGGGTGCAGTACCCACCCTTGTGACCTGGACATTCAGCGTGGAGTTGGCGGCCAGGGACTTACCAGCGTTCGGCTGGCCGGAGTTCGGCCGGGTGTCGGTGATGCGGAAGGGCGTCACTGTGACGTAGGAGCCCATGACGGGTGACGTCGCATGTGGAGAGCTTGCAGCCGAGGCGGCTAATGCGAGTGGGCCGACGAGCACGCCGAGGACGGCGATCAGGGCCGCTCCCAACCGGATCGGCATGCGCCTGTCCGTGTTCCGGCGCGGCGACGCTTCACTGAATGACCTGGACATGTGGTTCTTCCTCCATCCTCGCAACGGCGCTGAATAGTTCCAGCTCGGCCCATCACTTGGGCCTCCGTCTTGTTGCCGTAGCTCGAGGCCACATGCAGTCGGCGACGAATATTGTTACTGTACTCTAGTTTTAGAAAACTAGCAAGTTGTTTCCAGAATGAACTATACTAGGGCCATGGCAGACTGGAGCTTTCTCACGAACCACGCCAGAGTCCTCGTTTGCATAGCGCAAGATCCCGATGTGCGCCTTCGCGACATTGCTGCTTCTCTGGGCATCACCGAACGCAGCGTCTTTGGAATCGTCACCAACTTGACCTCAGCCGGCTACGTGCTAAAAGACAAGGACGGCCGTCGAAATCGTTACCGCGTCCAGGTTCACGTGCCTTTGCGACAGGGCATAGTTCGAGACCAGACGATCGGTGAGCTGTTGGCGGTGCTCGTCGACAAGAACGCTCGTCGTGAGCTTCAAGGGGCCGGTGAAGTCACTGCTTGATGGCGCAGGCAGAGTAGTGCTGGCTTGGCAGTTTGCTTCATGACCAGCTCTGGAGTTATCGCGCTGAGCGAGGCGACCCGGTCTTTGGTCGCTCGCCTGTGTCGATGAGGTCTTGGGCGACTTCTCGCAGCTTGACGTTGAGATGCTGCGAAGCCTGGCGCAAGATGTGGAAGGCCTGGTCTCCGGTGATCCGCTCGCGTTCGATCAGGATCCCCTGTGCCTGGCCGATCAGCTCTCGAGTGACCAGGGCGGCATGAAGGTTCTCAGAACGTCGTTCCTCGTCCTCGTGAAGGCGCGCGGTGGAACAGGCGAATCCGGCCATTGACGCGAGAAGCAGGCCCCGAGCCCGGTCTATGACCCCGAAGGCCTCGGGGTAACGGGCATAGAGGTTGATGGCTCCGGATGTGCCGGGCGCCGCCATGGGGATGGCCAACAAGCTGCGCATACCTAGCGAAGCAGCGGCCGGCCCGAAGTTCGGCCAGCGAGTGTCAGTCCCAAGCTCGGAGGCGTAGGAGGGCAACCTGTGGGCGACGGCATCGAGGCACGGCCCCTCGCCGGTGCGGAGTTGAAGCGCGTCGACCTCGGCCACGATCGAGTCGGTACAGGCTCGAGCAGTGACCTCGTCTCCTTCGAGGAGGAAGGCGCCGGCGAACTCACAGGCCTCGATGGTGACGACGGAGAGGTCAACTGTCCGCGTCAAGATGTCCTCGACTCTGCCGGCCAGGAACAAGGCCCGGGCGACTTCGGTGAACGCGTTGGCCGACGCGATGGCGGAGTCCTCGATGGTGCTGGTCTCGTGATCAGTTGAGTCCACGGTGCCTCGCTCAGTCGTTACCCCAGTGCATAGCATTTCACCAGGAAGATACTCAACTGTCTCCTTGCTACCGCGGCATCGAGGTGTAGGGTAGCAATCACCTTCGACAGTGAGGGGCGTCGCAGGCGGCGTGAGTGATCAGCCGCCATTCGGAGGCAACGACTTCGTGTCCAGTCCCGTACCGTCGCCCGAAGCGTTCTCAGCGTCGCGTGCTGGCACTTTGCCAGCCTTTTGGAGGATGTCCCATCCGCTGGCAGTTGCCTTTCGTAGTCGCCATCAAGCCCACCCTCGACCGCGCTGCGGAAGGCCGTGATGTCGAAGTGACCGCTCCCAAGGATCTTCTCGGGGAGTGTGCGGTCTCCATCGGCTCTGTGAACGCACGCGCGGTGCTCGCTGTCCACAGCGAGGTGGATCGCGTCAACGCTGATGATGCCTACCACCATGCTCTGTGACTACTCGCGAAGGTCGAACCGGCCGTTTCGGGAGCAGGCAGAAGACGTAGTGGCCTCCACTCAGCGGCTCCAACTCGACCCCGAACCCGGACCGAGGGAAAGCCGCCATGCCTGAGACATCGGCGGCTAAGCAGCCGGCCGACCTTCTCGACCGGTATCGCCTTAACGCCGGTCTCTCCCACGGCGATCTGTGGTTGCGCTACTTCGAGCTGGGGGGTATGAGCAATGCACTCGAGTTGGAGGCGATCCTTTACGGGGCCATCCAGCCGAGCGCGCACGATCGGGAAGTGATCGCCCATGCCCTGAACGAGCGCTTCGTCGAGATCGGTGGGAACCGTCCCGTCCCTTATTCCGAGATCGACGCCGAGAGGCGTCCGGAAGAGAAGCAGGAGCCATGACATCACAGCAGCAGCATCCGTTGAACTGGCCAGGCCCCTCAGCGGGCTGAGGATCAAAGAAAGAGGTGGTGCTGATATGACCGAAGATCAAGACCAGGCGAAGTGGAACGTCGCCGAATGGCACGGCAGGGTGCTCGTTGACTGCAACGGCGAGAAGATAGGCAAGCTTCAAGATGTCTACGTTGATGTCGAGACCGACGAGCCGCAGTTCGCCACAGTCAAGGAAGGCTTCATCGACCGTCACTTGACCTTCGTGCCGTTGGGCGGCCTTCAGATCGGCCCCGATGACCTACAGGTCACTGCGACGAAGGACCAGGTCAGGTCCGCGCCCGATATCGAGATGCATGGCGAGGAGCTGACTCAGGCCGACGAGTCTGCCCTTTATCACCACTTCGAGATGAACTACACACCGATCAACACCGAGAGCGGACGCCGGCTCGCTCGCCGCTGATGTTCGCCAACGCCTGGCGTTACACCATGGTCGGCGTCTTCGTCGGCTACCGGAGACGAAGCGGTGAGATCGTAGCTGGAACTAGGTCGATGCCCTCGAAAGTCAGGAACAAGCCGCGGGTCTGGCTGTAGTCAGCCGGCTGCGGCCATCTCATGCCACAGCCCGCCGTTCAAATTGATGTTGTTACCGGTGGCCTCACCGGGAGCACCATCGCCGACATAGGTGTAAAGGGGATGGCGGTCATAGGTGACCTGCGTGACGCCGTCTGAGCGTCTGATCGTGCCCAGCTTGCCGGTCACGCCCGGGCCGGCGGCGGGGCTCCCGGTCACCGGTGGCCAGTACACGGCGCAGGTCCCGTAGCAGGTCGACTTCGTCGGTGTATCGGGGGCAAACCAGTACAGGGTGAAGCCTCGGGCATTGGTCAAGACCGACACGCCACTGATCGTCGCGATTTTGAGAAGCGCTCTCGACGAGCCGGAGCCCGTTGGTGTTGGTCCTGTGGCTGCCAGGGAGATGCCCAACAGCACCGAGGCCAGTACTAAGAGCGCGCCGGCTGCCCACCGAGCGCCCGAGAGGCTCGCCTGCAGCCTGTCCCGCAGCCTGCTGACGTGGGTCATCGGCCCGGCGGGATGGGGCTGCGCGCGTAAGCCGAGGGCGAGCGCGGCCAGCGCCGCGAAGGCACTCACCTCTATTACTCCGGCCACGATCCCTGCAGAAGTGCGGACCTCCCGAAATCCGAAGAGGTCGATCCGCAGCGACAATAGGTAACCACCAAGGGTCGAGAGGGCGAACCCGGCACCCGCCGCCGAGGCCAGCCGGCTACCGGACGCAAGGACGATTGCGCCGAGGCCAAATGCGGCTATCACCTGAAACAGGAACAGCCAGCCGATCGTGGGGATCGTCCGATAGCCGGTCAGGTAAAGGTCTAGGTGGATCGCCCCAGTCGCAACCAGTAGCCCGGCCCCGATCACCCGTAGTACGACCCGTTGCCAGACCGGTTCCTCCCGCTGTGCTTTCTCCACGACTGTTCCTACCTCCAGGTGCCCGAGCAAGTGGCCGCTCGAGCGGATCGGCTCATCGTGTGCTCGCGATATCGAGCGCATTGGTCCCGTCGTTGACGAAAACGAGCTCGCGGCCGCCCGAGGCGACGGTCGCTCCGAAGAGATCTCCGGCGCCATTGGTCACAAGCGTCACCTTTGCGACCTGATGACCCTGAGGACTGATCTCAACCGCGTTACCGTCGTTTCCGTTCATGGCAATGACATCGCCGTTCGGAGCGAGCGTCACGCCGAGAGGTCCGTTCAGCCAGCCGCCCACGGACAGCGTGCTCCCCCCGCTTGGGACCGCCGCCGTCCGCGTCATCGCGTCCGGGATCTTGCTGACGCGGTTGGTGACGGTCTCAGCGACATAGAGCGTGCCATTGCTGGAGAGTGCGACGCCGGTCGGCGCCTGGATGAACGCGGCCTTGTTCGCACGCCACACGAAACCCGACCCGACGACAGTCGAGCTCGTCAACCGCGGCATCTGTCCGGCCGTCAGCGAGACCTTGATGCGCACTACCGTGCAGAGGCCGCTCGGCGGTGTCGTCTTCAGACCCTTCGGTCTGCTCAGGTGTTTGCGACGAACAGATCGGCTCCTTCGCGTGTCGGAACGGTAGTCATGTCCCAAGGGTGCGAGGGCGACCATGAGCGACGACAGCGTTGCTCGAGGAGACAGTTTCATGGATTCACGTCCTCTTGTCTCGGCGTCGAATGAGACAGCTCGCGAGCTGTCAAAGAGACATACGGCGGAGCAACGTCCAAGGATTCATCCGACCCGGAGCGCGCGCGCCCAGCTCCTCCGACGCGGCAGCCGCAGTTATCTCGCAGCCGACCACGCGGAGTACCCCGCGAGAGTGAGGAGCACCACGGCAGTCACTGTCCGGATCGTCACCACGCTCACAAACCGGGGCATGCCTTTGCCGCCGATGACGGCGATGGCAGCGACGGTCCACAATGCAGCAAGTGCTCCAACGCCAACCGAAACGGGCGAGTGATAGTGCACCGCGAGGTTTGCTGTCAGTATCTGGGTCAGATCTCCCCACTCGGCGATGAAGATGACCGCGAAGGCAGTGAGCGCCGCTTGTCGACGAGATGTGACCTCGGTCTCGACGAGTCGCCTTCTGCCGTCTTGCCCTCGCCGTTCCCTCGCCACCTCGTTCAGGGCAACAAGTGCGCCGAAGAAGAAGATGCCGGCGACGAGGCCCTCAATGGCCCGATGCGGCACGACCCGGAACAAGACGACGCCGACCGTCGTCGCGATGACGACGTGAACGACGAACGCACCGGCTGCTCCGAGCCAGATCGCCATCGGCCTTCCCCGTGTCGCCAGTACAAGAGACGCGAACATCGTCTTGTCGGGCAGCTCGCCGATGAAGATGATCGGGAACACTGCTGAGGAAATGGCGAGGTTCATCAGAACCTTTCCAGCCGGAACGAAGGGTGTCCTCGCCCCGGCCATGTTGACTACACGGCTGAGACGAAGGTCTCGCCCGCCCGCATTCCTGCAGACCCGGCAACCGGGCGCCTCTCGACGCCAGCATGTCGATTACCGGTCTTGGGCTACTCCCCTTCGACGTCTCACGATAGTCGGACGGGATGGTGCTGGTGGCAACACCGGCTGACACGGCCTGATGGCAACCTCGTGGGAAACGAGAGAGGGCCGGCCAGCACGACACAAAGTGCGGACAAGCATGGGAAGACGACAGCGGAAGCCATTCAGCCAGAGCGTCAGCGTGGATCTCGCCAGCCAGCCAGGACCGGGGCAGGGAGCCGCGAGAACACACTGGAAAGATGCGACGCTTTCAACCGGAACTCATGAGATGACCACGCCCTGCCGATGATGAGGTAGCAGGCTTGCACGTGAAAGGCGTGCCCAAAGAGAGACTTTCGTGTCGCCGAGACCTTCGACTAGCAAAGATGCACTGCCGCCTGGAACTGTGTGCGGCCTCGTCGGTGGTTGCCCCGCGTGGACGGCCCGGAGCTCACTGATCCCCAGGTGGGTGCTCGGTGACTGAGAGCGATGAGCTGGCCTTTGTCCGAGGCGAATTGGACCGTTACCGGATGAAGCTCAAAGAAGCACAAATCGAAAGGGACCGCCTACGCGCCGAGCTTCGAGACGCTCTCAATCAGCTTGAGCGCTGGCACACCCTTGCCGAGTACCGAGAAGCGATGCTTGACGAACAACGGGGGAACACAGACAGGCGCAGCGAGGATCCGTCGTCGAGGCGCACGGCTGCACTGTCGTCTCGGCACCGACGTCGAATCACCTAGGCCACCCAACAACGACGACGCCACCCGGGCAAGAAGAGGGGGGGCGAGAACTGGTGTTGCGATCAGTGCCTGTCTCTCTGGGGCTCAGTGAACGTGTTCGCGGGTGGTCCGCAGGCCCCAGGGCGTGAGTTCGCTCACTCCGCTCGAAGCACGAGGGCTGTCGGCGCGCGGGCTGCGTATCTCCCGGGAATGGCTGCGACGATGTTCGCGAGCACGAGCGCACCGAGGCCTACACAGACGAGCGGCAACGCCGGAACCGTGGCCAACGGCACGGCATAGATCTCATGAGCGAAGAGGACCCAGAGCCACCACCCGAGAACGATGCCGAGCGGTATCCCGACGATGACCCCGATCACGGCAACGATCGATGCCTGCCAGGCGAGCGTGGCGGTGAGCTGTCCTCGGGTGAAGCCGAGCGACTTCAGCAAGGCGAGATCGCGGCGGCGGCGCCGGACCGACGCGACGAGCGTGAGGCCGAGTGCGATGACGGCAGCGGTAGCGAGCCCGGCCGCGAGAAGCAAAGGCGTGGCACCGATGGATCGGTAGTTCTCGATCTCAGCCGGATACTGGACCGGCAACACCTGGACGCTCGCTCCTGCCGCCCCACCGTTCGGGACGGCGAGGAATGCCTTGTTTCCAGCATCGGCAATCTTCTGCAAGTCCGCCAGCCCCGCCGCAGGGTTCACACCGGCACGCAGTCGGACGAACACCATTGTCGGGCCGTTGAGCGTCGGGTTCGGGCTGTGGAGGAACTTCTGGAAAGCCGGTGGCTCGATCCCGATCGGAATGACCGCTCCGGTTCCCATCGAAGTGTGAAGGGTTTGAGAGCTCCCGACGGCTGGCAACGTCGCCGTACCGACGATCCGCAAGAGCGTCGGAGGAACGTAAACAGGGGCATCTTGGGGCGTTCCGTAAGTAGCGACAACAGTTTCGCCGACGCGCTTGTGCAACTGAGCAAGTGTTGCCGCGCCCAGGACGATCTGGTTGTTCGCTTCGAGGGCGTGCCCGGACAGCAAGGGAACGGTGACCGAGGCATGTGCGTTTGCCAGGATGATCGGCACGGTCAGGCCGTCGATCTGGGCGTTGGCGAAGCTCACGCCACTCCAGGCGGCAACGTCCGGGTCCTTGTCGAGAAGGGTCCAGGACTGGGGAGGAACGAGGTAGTTCGACGAGATCGCGTAGCTCCAGTTCCAGCCGTAGAGGGCGGGATGGGAGACCAAGGTGTCGAGCCCGCTGCCGAAGGTGAGCGTGCCGACGACGATCAACACGGCCAGCGCAGTGCCGAGAAGCGCCGAACGGACCGGCACCGCGGTTCGACCACGGCCGGGCTCGAGAGCGAAACGGACGCCAGCGACTGCCGAGACCGATGCCCCGGCGTTCGCGGCAAGTCCCGCCACGCCCGAGGTCCGCGCGGCTCTTGTGGTCCCCCTTTGGCGAGCACGGCCTGGTGCCGATCGGTAGGCCAGCGCAACAGCGGCGCCTCCAATGGCGCCAACTAACACAAGAACCCCGAACCCGAGCACCGTGAAGTCGAGCGCCACCCCAGGTGTCGGATAGACCGCGCGCACCGGGCCGATGGGAGTCAGCGGCGAAAGGCCGATCGCGACTCCGGCTGCGAGCAGCGATCCGAGAACGACGGCGCCGACTAGGCCGAAAAGCCCGTCGCCCACGGCCATCGCACGGCTCGCGCCGACGACGCGGAGCACCTCGATGTCCTCCTCTCTGGCTTGGAGTTGGCGGGCGATCATCTGCAACGCGATCGACAGCGTGGCGAGCAAGGCGATGACGCCGAACACGCCGAGGGCGATCGCTTCGGGCTTCACGGTGCGGTTGACCTGTCCCTCGACTATCGAGGTGACATGGAACGAATACGTGGTGTGCCTCGGGAGAGCCGCGATGATCTCTCGCTCGACAGCCGAGACCCCGTTCGCGCCATCCCGGAGCTTGAGCCCGTATTGCACGTACTGGTCGCCAGTGTCGAACGTCCCCGTGAGCGCCGGGGTGAAGAGGGCAAATGCCGGGTAGCGATCGACCTCGTCGAGGACGACCTCGTTGTTGAACATGACGGTCCCGACGAGGGTCATGTCGAGTCGAAGTCGCGGCTTCACCTTTGCCGTGCCGAAGGCGGGCAGCTCGCTCTGTTCAACCGTGTAGAAGCCCATCGGAAAGACCTCTCCGACTTGCCAGCCGAGGAGTTGTTCCGCCTGCGCGGTCGTGACGAACTCGTCCGCGCGCCTCGGATCGGCCATGCGGCCCTGCGTCACCGTGACCCGGTCCTGATCGAAGTACTCGCCGTTGATGCTGCCAAGTGTCGATGCCTCGCCCGACAAGAACGCCGGATCGATGATCGGGGCGCCGGTACGTCCCAGCGGGAACGCGGTGAGGCCCATCGCGGCCTCGACTCGCTCAACACTGGGAAGGTGTGCCAATTCCTTGGTCAAGTTCGGCCCGTACACGCCGTTGAGGTTCATGTCGGAGGGGTTCGTGCTGGCGAGGAACGTGGAGAACGAGGACTGGGTGCGCCGCGCCGCGGCCAGAGAGCCCATCCCGATCCCGCCGGCCAAGCCGATCAGCAACACGATCGACAGGTAGCCGCCCCACCTACGGCTGAAAGTAGCCCAAAAGCGGTACCAGGCAACCTGCACAACCTGTCCGGGCACGGCGCAGATTCCCCCCTAATGCGGCCCGACGTCCTCGCCGCACACCGAGTCTGGCTGATTCCGAGATTGCCGCCAAGGTGGTCAGCCCATCCGTCTCCCTCGTGTTAGCACCCGTCAGATCACTTCGATGCCCAGAGCTGCCAGCTATTGGCCCGTGGGGGTGGTGACTGGCCGGTTACGAGTGGATCGCCAAACTATCTGAAATCAGTCTGCGTCTCAGCCACGCCTTCCTGGGTAGGAATTCCTCAGCGCGGGCTGCCACGAGTGGCGCCAGATGGGGCTCGTATGGCTTCGACGTCCAAGTCCCGGCTCATCACCTGCCTCGCCACCTCCGAGAGCAAGAGTTTGTGATGTCGGGCATAGCCGCGCAGCAAAGCGAAGGCTTCGTCCACGTCCGTGCTGGCTGCCGCGGCGACGACACCCTTGGCCTGCTCCAGGACGGCCCGGGCGTTGAAGGCCACCTGCAGCTGCTCGGAGACCTCCTCGCGCTGGCGGATGAAGCGTTCGTGGAGGATGCCGATGGTGGCGACGTCTGCCATGGCTTGGGCAACAGCTTCATCGGGCTCGATCAGGCCGTAGGCCTGGTTGGCGAAGAGGTTGAGGGCACCGAGACGCTTGTCGCGAAGGCGCATCGGAACGGCGTACGCAGAGAGGAAACCAGCGGCCAGGGCCGCTGGAGCGAAGACTGGCCAGCGTGCCTCGGCCCCTGTCAACTGGTCTTCGCGTACCGCCTCGCCGCTGCGCCAACAGTCCAGGCAAGGGCCGTCTTGGCGTTGTACCTCGATGAGCTCGATGAGACGCATCCGTTCGCTCGAGGAGGCCAGCGGCCGGAGCTGGCCCTCCGAGCCGACCAGCACCACTCCCGCCTCGGCCACCCCGAGAAGTGACACGCACCGCTCGGCCAGTCGATGGAGGAACTCGATCTGGTCGTAATTCTCGACCAGAGTGTCAGCCAATTCCACGAAGGTCCGTGACAGGAGATCTTGTCTGGTCACGACATCGTCACCTCCTCCGCGCTCGGACCGCTACCGAACAAACTGAATCTTCGTGCAAACCAAGGATGAACACAACCCGTGATGGCACCAAGCACCGTCAAGGGTCAAGACGGAGCCTCCGCGAGACCACGTCAGCGGCCACCTCGCACACCGGTCGGCCGACGGCATAGGCCCGTGCCCGAAGGACAGCGATAGCCTCCTCGGGACCGACGCCCAGCTGCACCATCATCATGCCCGTAGCCTGGTAGACGACGGTCCGTTCTGTGGCGAGAGTCTCGATGACCTCGTGCAGGGAGCCGGGGGGCACCCGGGCCTGCAGGCGCAGCGTGATCTCGCAGGCAACGTCGGCCATGGCCATCGCGTCGACGAGGAAGGCATCGCCCAGTGGTCCAGGCCGATCGCGATAGAACGTCAAGACCCCAAAATTCGCCGCGCCGATCTGCAGAGGCAGAGCGAACACCGCCGCCACGCCTGCTGCTACCGCCTCGGGGGCGAAGGCCGGCCAGCGAGTCGTGGTCGCCAACTCTGGCTCGAGCACCGGTCGTCCATCGCGGTGGGCGTCAATCGTCGGCCCCTCCCCGGAGGTGAACTGCAGGTCTACGACAAATGAGGCCCGTTCGTCAGAAGTGGCGATGTTGCCAGGATCGTTGCTGTTCGGGACGAGCGCCACCGCCGCCCCGCTCATTCCCAGCTCGTCCGCACAGGTGCGGCACAGCCAGTCGAGCGATGCGTCGGGGTCTCCGATGTGCCCCAGCGAACCTACGATCGTGGCCAGCTGGCGCGTCACCGCAATCCCGGCCCGGCGGGTCCGCCCTTTCCCGAGCGGACCGGAGGCCCTCCGACGTCATCAAGGCGATCCTCGATCCCCACGTGCAGATCCTTCTGTCGGTTGCCGGCCGCGGCCACGGAGGATGCCATACCGAGGTCCGGACGGAGCATCGGTGGTCCACAACGATACGCCGCGTGCGAAGTCTGAGGCGTCGTCCGCGCAGGCTCGGGTGTCTGTCACCGCTCGACGGCAACCCGGACGACGATCAGTAGCGATACTTGCTCGTGGTCGTTGTCTTGCTGGACCCGCCTACGGCGGACACCGTGACGTAGACGGTGCCGGAGCCGGAAGGCACGGTAGCCGTGATCTCAGATGACGAGAGCACGACTACGCCCGTTGCCAGCTTCCCACCGAAGCGCACCGACACGGTCCCGACGAAGTTGCTGCCCTGGATTGTCACCTTCATGCCGCCCTTCGTGGGTCCGAGGGCTGGTGTCACCTTGGAGACGGTCGGCGCGGCCACGAAGGCGTACCTGGCCGTGGCAGTTGTCTCGTTGGACCCACCGACGGTGGAAACGGTGACGTAGACGGTGCCGGACCCCGAGGGCGCGGTCGCGATGAGCTCAGATGGCGAGAACACACGCACGCCCGTTGCCAGCTTCCCACCGAAGCGCACCGATACGCTCCCGACGAAGTTGCTGCCTTGGATTGTCACCTTCGTGCCGCCTCTAGCTGGTCCACTGCCAGGTGTGATCTTGGTGATCGCCGGGACGGGCACGTAGGTGAACTGGTCGGCCAACGAGGTGGTGGAGGTGCTGCCAGGAGAGCTGATGGTGACATCGACTGTGCCGGCCGATTCACCTGGCGAGGTGGCGGTGCAGCTCGTTGTCGACGAGCAGATCACTGCCGAGGCCGAGACGGTACCGAAGTCGATCGCTGTGTCTCCGGCGACGGTGGAGAACCCGGTGCCGGTGATCGTGACCGAGGTGCCCCC
>Ga0187867_10001837_pt1 | contig 18097 bp, 13 predicted proteins | sample June2016WEW_13_1_FD_132976 | JGI IMG/M metagenome (GOLD analysis project Ga0187867, IMG submission 132976) | Peatland microbial communities from SPRUCE experiment site at the Marcell Experimental Forest, Minnesota, USA - June2016WEW_13_10 | ecosystem: Environmental > Terrestrial > Soil >...
CGATCCCGCGAGTTCCGTCGCACCTTTGAACCACTCGTCAGGATCGGGCGGCAGATCCTCGTTGATCCAGTGGTTGTATTTGCCGCCGTCGGGCGAGTTGACCACACCGGCGATATGTCCTGACGCCGCCAGCACGAACCGCTTCGGCCCACCCAAAAGTTGCGTGCCGCGATAGGTCGATTTCCACGGCGCGATGTGATCTTCCCGGGTCGAAAGGAAATACGCCGGGGTGGTGATTTTTCCCAGATTGATCGGCACCCCGGCGAGCTCGATCCCGCCCGGCACGCACAGCAAATTCTCCTGATACATCTTGCGCAAATAAAAGCTGTGCATCTTCGCCGGCATCCGGGTCGAATCGGCGTTCCAGTACAGCAAATCGAACGGAAACGGATCATTCCCGAGCAGATAATTGTTCACCACGAATGACCAGATCAGATCATTCGCGCGCAACATATTGAACGTCGTCGCCATCTCGCTGCCCTCGAGATAGCCGCGCTTGTTCATCTTCTCTTCCAGCGCGCTCAACTGCTCCTCATCGATGAACACGCCCAGTTCGCCGGCTTCCTTGAAATCCAGCATGGTAACGAAGAATGTTGCGGTCTTGATCCGATAATCGTTCTTCGCTGCCATCCACGCCAGCGTTGCAGCCAACAAAGTGCCCCCGAGGCAATAGCCGATGACATTCACCTCGCGCTCTCCGGTCGCCAGTTCGATGGCGTCCAGCGCGGCCAGATAACCCTCTCGCATGTAGTCTTCGAAACCTTTCTCGGCTAGTTTCTCATCCGGATTGACCCAGGAGATCACGAATACCGTGTGGCCCTGTGCGACCGCCCACTTCACGAAACTGTTGCGTGGCCGCAGATCGAGAATATAGAATTTGTTGATCCACGGCGGTCCGATCAACAACGGCCGCTGCAACACCTTCGCCGTTGTCGGATTGTACTGAATCAGCTGCATCAGATCGTTTTGATACACCACCTTACCTGGCGTGACGCCGATGTTCTCGCCCAGTTTAAAGGCGTCCATGTCGGTCATCTTGATGCGGAGTTTGCCTTTGCCCTGTTCCAGATCCGTCAACAGGTTGTTCAGGCCCTTCAGCAGGTTCTCGCCGCCGGTCTCGGCTGTCTTGCGCAGTACCTCGGGGTTGGTCAGCACGAAGTTCGACGGCGACATCGCATCGACGAACTGTTTGGCGTAAAAGTCGACCTTTTGAGCAGTCTTGTCGTCAAGCCCCTCGACATGCGTCACCACGTCCTGCACGTAACGCGCGCTCAGCAGGTACGACTGTTTGATGAAATCGAAGATTTCGTTGTCTTTCCACGCCGAATCCTTGAACCGCCGGTCGCCTGTGGCGGAGTCGATCACCGGCTCGGTGTCGATCCCCAGCATCCGGCGGGCGGTATTCTGCCACAGCGACATGTAGTCCTGCCAAAGCCCAAACTGCGCCTGCATCAGATGGGCGGGGTTGGCCATCAGACGCGCGGTCATCTCCATGAACGCGCTGCCGATATTCAGCGGATCGGTGTCGTGCTCCTCCTTCGGCATGCGCTTCAGCCAATCGGCCACAATCCGCTGTGAGCGCTCGGCAATATCGGCCATGGTATGCCCAAAGACGGCCGGGTCCGGCATCTTGAAGTCAGGGTCGTTGGGCTTATTAGGCTCGCTCATGAACGGTATCCTTCGCGCCGGCCTGGTCTCCGGCTACCACTGGCGCCGGCAAACTGGGCGGGTCCAGCTGATGACGTCTTGCGGGAACGGCGGGCAACCTAGGGACGCGGCGGCTTTCATTCAAGCTGCGTTCATTCCGGCCCGGCTCAGGCGCATGCCGGTCCTTGTGCTGGCGTGTGTCCTGACCGTTGGCGGCTGCTCAGATAGTCCCACGTCAGGTCCACTTGCCTGGTGGAACAACGCGGTGGGCGGCAAGATCGCCGAGCAGCGCCCGCCGCCCCCGGGAAGCAATGACCCGTATCCGAATTTGGCCACCGTGCCTGCCAAACCGGCGGCGGCGAACACCGCCGAGTGGAACCGGCGGACAACCGGCCTGGTCACCGACCGCATCAATGCAGACCAAACTGCGGCGTTGGCGCCAATTCCCGCTCCCGCATCCGCTTCCCGATCCTCTGGTACAGGACCGCAATCGCCTACCGCGCCAAACCAGGAGCCGGCGGCGAGCGCGGCGCTGGTGGGTGTGACACCGCCTCAGCCCGGGAACCGGCCGGGACCTGCAAACGCGGCCGCCGGCCAGACGGCGAAGGCTCAGCGGGGCACGAACGCGCAAGCCGGGGCTCCTGCGAGCGCATCCGGCCCAGGAGCGGCCGCTGCCGGCACCGTGCCTCCAACCAGCGCCGCATTCAGCACGGCAGAACGTGTGGCGAATGGGCAGCTCCCGGCCCTGCCGGACGAGGCGCCGCCACGTCCCGGTATTGCACCGCCACCACCACCGCCCCTTGTCCCTGCAACCATCACACCTCCATTGGCAACGTCGCCACCCGGTGCCATCGTTGATTTCTCGGAAAATTCCGCCACGCTGAACGATCCAGCATTGGCAGAGGTCAAGGCGTTGGCCGCCGACCGGGGTGATCACGGGATCGCCATTACCGGTTATGGGGGCGCCACCTCGTCCGACCCGGTTGCGCAGTCCGACGCTCTCAGCCTCGGTTTATCGCGTGCACAGGCGCTGGCGACCGCCCTCGTGGCGCAGGGTGTCCCGTACGCAATGTTGCGCCTGAACGCCGAAGCTGCGGGTCGCGGCGCAACTCTCCGTCTGCTACAATAGACGTCTCAACCCTGAAAGGCTGTCCATGAGTTCCGAGTCCTCCGGTGAGTTCCACCGCATCCGCCGTTTGCCGCCTTATGTCTTCGCCGAGGTCAATTCGGCAAAGGCCAAGGCACGCACGGCAGGCGAGGACATCATCGACCTCGGGATGGGCAATCCGGACAGCCCGACGCCACGCCACATCGTGGAGAAGCTGATCGAGACAGTGCAAGACCCGCGCTCGCACCGCTACTCCGTCAGCGCCGGCATCCCTGGTTTGCGCCGAGCGCTGGCCACTTACTACCGGCGACGCTTTGACGTGGACCTCGACCCGGAGACCGAGGTCGTTGCCACACTGGGCTCCAAGGAAGGACTGGCGAACCTGGCGTCCGCAATTACCAGCCCAGGCGACACCATCCTGGTGCCAAATCCGTCGTATCCGATCCATCAGTTTGGCTTCATCATCGCCGGAGCCGGCGTGCGCAGCATTCCTGCCTCGCCCGATGATGAGATGTTGCGCGCGCTCGACCGGGCGGTGCGGCATTCGGTGCCCAAGCCGACGGCGCTGATCGTCAACTTCCCGTCGAATCCGACTGCACATATGGCCGATCTCGATTTTTATCGCGAGATCGTGGCTTTTGCCCGGCGGCATGAGATCTGGGTGATGTCGGACCTCGCCTATGCGGAAATCTACTTCAACGACAAACCGCCGCCGTCGATCCTGCAGGTGCCGGGCGCGAAGGATATCGCGGTCGAGTTCACCTCGTTATCGAAGACCTACTCGATGCCTGGTTGGCGCATGGGGTTTGCCGCGGGCAATCAGCGCCTGATCAAGGCGTTGACGCGCATGAAGTCATACCTGGACTACGGCGCGTTCACGCCGATCCAGGTGGCGGCAGTTGCGGCGTTGACCGGCCCGCAGGAGTGCGTCGCGGAGATGCGAGCATTGTATAAAGACCGGCGCGACGTGTTGATCAAAGGCCTGCTTTCAGCCGGCTGGGACATGCCCGTGCCCGAAGGCTCCATGTTCGCCTGGGCGCCGATCCCGCCGCGTTACGCTTCGCTCGGCTCAGTTGAGTTTTCCAAGCTGCTGTTGGCACGGGCCAAGGTGGCGGTGTCTCCCGGGCTTGGATTTGGCGAGCAGGGCGAGGGGTTTGTCCGCATCGCGCTGGTGGAGAACAACCATCGGCTGCGCCAGGCCGTGCGCAATATCCGTGGATTTCTGCAAGCAGGGTCGAACGTGGCGGAAGAGGCGGAGAGCCGCGTCGCCGCGAAGTAACGGCGAAACCGTCCGCACACCTCCCCGGTCGCTCCATACGAGTTGGTCCGTCAGGTGAGGGACCCGCCGCTCCGCGCCTGGATTGACGAAAATACCGCAAATGCTTGTGGCCGTGGGGCAGGCCATGAGCCCCGGAGCGGGTGCATTACGCCTGACGAGAAAGGCGCAACGGTCACCACATCAAGTCAGGTCAGCGCGCCTTTTCCAATGCGGTGACCCGATTGGCGAGCCGACTGTGTTGCGAGTGCATCGCTCGGACCTCACGCAACAGGCCGCTCACGGTGCCGTCGATGCGCATGACGATCGCCAACAGGACGGCCGCATCATCGAGCATGGACCCGAGCTCCTCACGGATCTCTGCCTGCCCGTCCAGACTGCGTTGCACAAACGCCTGCAGCACTTCAGGAGTCACAGTGGGGTTTGGATTGTCGCTCATGGTGCGATCATATGGTCGGGGCCTGGCTATCAGCAAACCATGTGGAGCCTCACGGCCAGGAATCCAATCGGTCATCGCCTTTGCTATAGACGCGGGGTCAGGCCGCCCTTGACCCGTCCTTCCAGATTGTCGATGACGCCCCGAACCCAAAGCCCGCGACGGAGCACTTCCATGACCCGCCCGCTTTCTGTCGCCGTCGCCGGTCTTGGAACAGTCGGCGGTGGTGTCCTCAAGCTGCTGCGCGATAACGCCGATATCGTTGCCGCCCGTGCCGGCCGGCCGATCGCCGTCACCGCCGTTTCCGCCCGGGATCGCACGAAGGATCGCGGTGTCCCGATCAGCGGATTGCGTTGGTATGAGGATCCGGTGGCCCTCGCCGCCGATCCCACCGTCGACGTGATCGTGGAACTGATCGGCGGCTCCGAGGGCCCCGCGAAAGCCCTCGTCGAAGCGGCGATCGCTGCCGGCAAACCGGTGGTCACCGCGAACAAGGCGTTGCTCGCAGTGCACGGCGCCGAACTAGCCGCCATGGCCGAGGCCCACGGCGTCCCTCTGGCGTTCGAGGCAGCCGTCGCCGGCGGCATCCCCGTCATCAAAGCGATCCGCGAAGGCCTCGCCGGCAACCGCATCAGCCGCATCGCCGGCATCCTGAACGGCACCTGCAACTACATCCTGACCCAAATGCGCGAGCGCGGGCGGGAATTTGCCGAAGTCCTCGCCGACGCCCAGAAGCTGGGTTATGCCGAGGCCGACCCGACCTTCGACATCGACGGCATCGATGCGGCGCACAAACTGGCGATCCTGGCGGCGCTGGCGTTCGGCCGGCCAGTGGCGTTCGACGCGGTCTATGTCGAGGGCATCCGCCGCATCTCGGCGTTGGATATCGTGTTCGCCAGCGAGCTCGGCTACCGCATCAAGCTTCTGGGCATCGCAAGCCACGGCGAGGCCGGGATCGAAACTCGCGTCCACCCCTGCATGGTGCCGCAATCGGCGCCGATCGCCCGGGTCGATGGCGTGTTCAATGCGGTAGTAGCGGAGGGCGACTTTGTTGGCCGGGTGATGCTGGAGGGCCGCGGTGCTGGAGCCGGGCCGACCGCATCTGCCGTCGTCGCCGACCTGATCGACCTCGCGCGCAATCGGGCCACTCCGGTTTGGGGCGCTGCGGCCGAGGCACTGTCTGCCGCCCCGTCGGTGCCTATGAGCGCGCATTTTGGGCCGTACTATATCCGCCTGATGGTGGTGGACCGGCCCGGTGTCATCGCTGACGTCACGGCTGCGTTGCGCGACCACGGGATCTCATTGGAATCGATGCTGCAACGAGGCCGCAGCCCGGGAGAGGCGGTGCCGGTGGTGCTGGTGACGCATGAGACGAAGGAAAGCGCCATGCGCGAAGCCGTGGCACGCATCGCCGCGCTGGACACGGTGATGGAGGAACCCACACTGATCCGCATCGAGGTCGGCTGACCTTTACGTCATGGCCAGTCCGCCGAGCGATGGGATCAGGGCCAGTAACAACCGACCCACTATCACCGGACTTTTCACCGGCTTCTTCATGATCGGCGTGCGCGGCTTTGGCGGCGTCCTGCCATGGGCGCGCCGGACCATCGTCGAAGAACGCCAATGGCTGTCTGCTGCCGAGTTCACTGAGGTCCTCGGCCTGTGCCAGTTCCTGCCCGGCGGCAATATCATCAACGTCTCGGTTGCCGTGGGCTCGCGGTTCCGTGGCGGACCAGGAGCTGTCGCCGCAATCCTCGGACTGATGCTGGCGCCGGTCGCGATCGTCATCGGCCTGGGCGCAATATACGACCAGTTCGCCGAGCAACCGGTCGTACGTCGCGCCTTCGCGAGTCTGGCGGCCGCTGCCTCGGCGTTCGTGTTGACGGCGTCGCTGAAAATCGCAGCGCCATTGCGAGGACGATGGTTGGCGATGGCAATCGCCGCCCTGACATTCGTGGCAATCGCGGTGATCCGGTTGCCACTGCCGCTGGCGATGCCGGTATTGGCCGTAGCGTCGATCCTGCTGCTGTGGTGGTTCGAGGTATGACCGCTCCCGCGGCGCACACGGAACGGTGTTGATCGCCGCATGAACCATCCGCTGCTGCCGCTGTCGCTGCTGTTTCTGCAAATGTCGCTGTTGGCGTTCGGTGGCGCCAACTCGATCCTGCCGGAACTGCAACGGCAGGTCGTCGATGTGCACCACCTGATGACCCCGCATACGTTTGCCGCGCTGTTCGCGCTGGCTCAGGCTGCCCCAGGGCCGAACATGATGGTGATCAGCCTCATCGGCTGGAATGTCGCCGGACTTAGCGGCGCCATTCTGACAATGGTTTGCGCGGTGACTCCTTCCTCGGTGCTGACGTTTCTGGTGGCCCGCGCCTGGTACCGGTTTCGTGACGCACCGTGGCGTCGGGCAATCCAGAGGGGCCTACTGCCTGTCACGGCCGGTTTGTTGCTTTCAAGCGCTGCACTGCTGATCAAAGCCACCACGCTGGATTGGAGTTTGGGCCTGTTGACCGCGGCGGTGACGGTGCTGCTGCTGACCACGCGGATCCATCCGATGCTGGTGCTCGGCGGCGCGGCGGTACTGGGCGCCGTTGGGATGGTGGGATAGCCGCCTGCGTAACGTCGCGGAACCTTTCGCACCCGATGTTCGTTGGATCGGGTCAGGCCGTCACGGGAGTGGGTTTTGACCCGGCAATTCGCGTCAACGTTCCGCCGGTGGCCGATCGCCATCGTGCTGGTTTTGCTCGCTCTGGGCGGTTATGCCGGTTGGCATCATTTCCATGTCAAATCCGCTGCGGCGGCGGCGGCGCAAGGCCCGACGCCGGTCCCGGTGACCATCGCGCAGGTGAAAAGGGCCAACTTTCCGGTTTACCTGACCGGTCTCGGCACAGTGCAGCCTTATGACACGGTCACCGTTCGCAGCCGCGTCGACGGCCAGGTCACCGAGGTCGGGTTCAAACAGGGGGAGATGGTCAAGCAAGATCAGATACTGGTGCAAATCGATCCACGACCGTATCAGGCCGCGCTTGCCCAGGCGACCGCGAAGAAGGCGCAGGACGACGCGAGCCTGAGAGATGCGCAGTTGAATCTCGCGCGGTATGGCGCACTCGCGAAACTGGATTTCGCCTCCCGCCAACAATTCAATACCCAGCAGGCGACGGTGCAGGGGCTCATGGCACAAATCCAGGGTGACCAGGCGGCGATCGACAACGCGCAAACGCAACTCAGCTATACGATCATTCGGTCACCACTCTCGGGTAAAGCGGGGTTCCGTCTGGTCGATCCCGGCAACATCGTCCATGCGACGGATACCACGGGCATCGTTACCATTGTAAAGCTGCAACCGATTTCCGTGGTCTTTACCGCTCCGGAGGAGGATGTTCCGGACATCAACAATGCGCTCGCAGCCGGGACGGTGCCGGTGACCGCATTGAGCACCGATGGCACAAAGGTGCTTTCGCAGGGCCATCTTGCGCTCGTCAATAATGCAGTCGATCAGGCGAGCGGCACCATCCGCATGAAGGCCACGTTCGAGAATACCGACAACGTATTGTGGCCGGGTTTGTCGGTTTCCACCCGGTTACTGCTCGATACATTGAAGCAGGTGATCGTCGTACCCGATCTGGCGGTCGAGCGTGGTCCGAATGGGCTCTATGCGTTCGTCGTCGGGGCCGGCAACAAGGTTGAAATGCGCAGCGTGGCGGTGGGCCAGGACGGCGATGGCGATTCGGTTATCACGCAAGGCCTGAACCCCGGTGAAAATGTCGTGGTCTCAGGTCAATACGAATTACAGCCGGGCACAATTGTGGCGCCGCACGATGCCAATCCACAGGTTGCTCAAACAGCGGCAGGGAGTGCCACCGTGCAGGCGAAATAAGCGTGGAAGGCGGGATCTCAGCGCCGTTCATCCGGCACCCGATTGCCACCTCATTACTGATGGTCGGCATTTTGTTCATCGGCATTGTCGCGTACCCGCAACTGCCCGTGGCACCGCTGCCTCAGGTCGACTTTCCGACCATTCAGGTCTCGGCGCTGCTGCCCGGCGCCGGCCCGGACACCATGGCGTCGGCGGTGGCCCAACCGCTGGAAACGCAGTTTGCCCAGATCCCTGGCGTTTCCGAAATGACGTCAATCAGCACGCTGGGTGCCACGGCGATCACCATTCAGTTCGACCTCAACCGCAATATCGACGGAGCGGCGGCCGACGTACTGGCCGCCATCAATGCGGCGGGCGGCCAACTGCCAAAGAATCTGCCCAGTCCACCGACGTTTCGAAAAGTCAATCCGGCCGATTCGCCTGTTTTGTTGCTGGGGGCTACGTCCGATACGTTGCCTCTGAGCGTCGTGGACGACAACGTCGAGACCAAGCTCGCGCAACGAATTAGCCAGATCCCCGGCGTCGGCCAGGTGCTGGTCGGCGGTCAACAAAAACCGGCCGTCCGAATTCAACTGGATCCCGCAAAACTCGTGGCGAAAGGCGTATCGCTGGAGGATGTACGAGCTCAATTGGCGGTTGCCACCGCGGATGGTCCCAAAGGCTCGATCGAAGGTCCCAAGCGCGCCTTCACGATCTATACCAATGATCAACTGACGCAGGCGAACGTCTGGAATAACGTCATCGTCGCCTATCATAACGACGGGCCGTTGCGCGTGCGTGACATCGGTACAGCCATCGACGGCGCACAAGATACCACCCAGGCCGGCTGGGCTGACGGCAAGCGCGGCGTCTTCTTGGTGATTTTTCAACAGCCGGGCGCCAACGTCATCCAGACCGTCGGGCACATCATGCAGGAGTTGCCGCAACTCGAGGCAACGATCCCGCATGCGATCAAAATATTCACGCTGAGTGACCGGACGCAGACGATCCGGGCGGCGGTTAGCGATGTCCAGTTCACGCTGCTGATCACCATCGCCTTGGTCGTGATGGTCATTTTCCTGTTTCTGCGCAGTGTGTGGGCGACGGTCATCCCGAGTATCACCGTGCCGCTGGCATTGCTCGGCGCCTGCGGGTTGATGTGGGCCGCCGGCTACAGTCTCGACAATCTGTCGCTGATGGCGCTGACGATTTCGGTTGGCTTCGTTGTCGACGACGCCATCGTGATGCTGGAAAATATCACTCGTTATATCGAGGAGGGCGAGGCACCGCTCGCCGCTGCCCTGAAGGGCTCGCGGGAAATTGCGTTTACCATTGTGTCGATCAGCATTTCGCTGATCGCCGTGCTGATTCCGCTGTTGCTGATGGGTGGTATCATTGGCCGGCTGTTTCGTGAATTCGCCGTCACGTTGGCGATGACGATCGTTGTTTCGGCCGCTGTCTCCCTGACACTGACGCCAATGATGGCGTCGCGGTTTCTCAGACCTGAGAGTGAGGCGCATCATGGGCGCGTTTACGCATGGAGCGAACGCGCGTTTGACCGGTTACTGGCAGGCTATGAGCGCGGCCTCGACTGGGTGCTGAAATTTCGTTTCATCACGCTGTTGGTGTTTCTGGCCACTCTGGCCTTGTCCGTATTCCTGTTCGTGATCATCCCGAAGGGTTTTTTCCCGCAACAGGATACCGGACTGATCACCGGCATCTCTGAATCGGGGCAGGACGTTTCCATTCCGGAAATGATGCAGCATCAGGAGGCGTTGGGTGCCATTGTGCAGAAGGACCCGGCTGTCGCTCATGTCGCGATGGCCATCGGCGGGTCCGGCTTCGCGCTCAACACCGGCAGGATGTTCATCACGCTCAAACCACGCGATCAGCGCACTGCGACAGCCGACCAGGTGATCTCGCGATTGCGTCCGCAACTGGCCAAGGTCGAGGGAGCGGCCCTTTTCCTGCAGGCGGCACAGGATGTACGGGTTGGTGGACGCGTCTCACGCACACAGTACCAGTACACGCTGCAGGGGACTGATTTCAATGAACTGAACCAATGGGCCCCAAAAGTGCTGGCGAAGTTGAAGTCTTTGCCGGAACTGCGCGACGTTGCCACCGATCAGGCGACCGCTGGTACGACGTTGACCTTGGTCACCGACCGCGATCAGGCGTCTCGGTATGGTTTGTCGGCACAAACGATCGACGATACGCTTTACGATGCGTTTGGCCAGCGGGAGATCGCCCAATATTTCACGCAATTGTCAAGCTATGAAGTCATCATGGAGGTGCTGCCCGCGTTACAAGGCGACGTTACCACTCTCGATAAGATCTTCCTTAAATCGCCGACGACCGGAGGTGAAGTTCCGCTCTCTGCCTTCGCGAAATGGTCTACGACGCCAATTCAGCCTTTGGCGATCAGCCATCAGGGGCAGTTCCCCGCTATTACGATCAGTTTCAATCTCGCTGCGGGTGTATCGCTGGGCCAGGCGACCGAGGCGATACAGCACGCCCAGTCCGAGCTGAAACTTCCGGCGACGATCATCGCGAGTTTCCAGGGCAACGCTGAGGCGTTTCAGGCATCGTTGTCGACGGTGCCAATGCTGATTGTGGGGGCGTTGGTGGTGGTTTATCTGATTCTCGGTATTTTGTACGAGAGCTATGTTCATCCGCTGACGATCCTGTCGACGTTGCCGTCGGCCGGTGTTGGCGCTCTCGCGACGCTCATGCTGTTTGGGTTCGATTTCAGTCTGATCGCATTGGTCGGAATAATCCTGCTGATAGGAATTGTGAAAAAGAACGGCATCATGTTGGTCGATTTCGCGATCATCGCAGAGCGGAACGAGCAACTTTCGGCGCATGACGCGATCCGGCGAGCGGCGCTGCTACGCTTTCGGCCGATCATGATGACGACGATGGCGGCAATGCTCGGGGGCGTGCCTTTGATGCTTGGGCAGGGGACGGGATCGGAGATCAGGCAGCCGCTTGGCTATGCTATGGTCGGCGGCCTGATCGTCAGCCAGGCACTGACGTTGTTCACGACGCCGGTCATTTATCTTTACCTCGACCAGGTGTCAGACTGGATCGCGCGCCGGCGATCGGACACCCCATCCACAAGGTCGTCAGGTGGCTCCGGTCGGGGATCGCCGGGGTCCGTGTTGTCGTCTCCTGGTTCCGTTGTGTCATCGCAGCGCGCCGATACGTCGTCGCCGGGCATGGCCGGGAGATGACTTGCCGGGCAGGAGTTTGTATCCCGAAGCAAAACTTAAGGGCGGTGCCGAGCATGGGGAAATCGCAAATCGGGTCATGACGAAATCGTGCGCCTCAGAATAACCGACCGCATCATTCTCGGCTTGCAGTCTCCGGCATGCCGACGGCGAAAACGATCGTGGCGACGGTAGCCACGACGCCAAGGGTCAGGAATGTGGTGGTGTACCCGAAACGGTCCACAATCACCCCGGCGAGCAGGCCGCTTAGCGAGGCGCCTATCCCCTGCACGGTAGCGACCGCGCCCTGTGCCAGGTTGTACCGCCCAGTACCGCGCATGATGTCGGCGATCACCAGCGGAGTGAGGGCGCCAAAGATCCCTGCCCCCACGCCGTCGAGCACCTGCACCCCAATCAACCAGGCGCTGTTGTTGGACAACGTGTAGAGCACGGCACGGATCGGCAGCACTGCGAACCCAGCGAGAAACAGTGGCTTGCGTCCCCAACTGTCTGCAGTCTGTCCTACCAACAAGGCGATCGGCAGCATCACCAACTGAGCCGCGATGATGCACGCCGACATCATGGCCGTCGCTTCCCTGGGCCAGGCGGCCGCCAGCTTTTGTCCCACCAGTGGCAGCAACGCCGCATTGGCGAGATGGAACAGCATCACACACAAACTGAAAACAATCAGCGGTCGGGACTCGAAGAGCACACCGAAGCCGGCGGGAGTTCCATCCGCCTCTCCATTCAGATCGCGCGCCCGCTCGTTGTCGATGGCGGCAGACGGGATGGAAAGTACCGCAGCGCACGCGAGTACGGAAAACACCGGGACCAGCAGAAACACCGCGCGTTGCGAGAACACATAGCCCACCGCACCCGCGGTCAGCGCGATTGCGACATTGCCGGCATGGTCAAAGGCGGAATTGCGGCCCATGCGCCGGGCCAACTGGCTGCGCAGGTAAAGTCCCAGAGTGATGGCGGCGATGGCGGGGCCAAGGACGTCGCCGGCAATTGCAATCAGAGTATTGGCGATAGCAACCGGCCAGAAGCGTGGCAGCGCGAAGATGACGGTAGCGCCAACGGAAAGCACAGTAAGGGCGAGGATAACTGCGCCTCGTTTTGCACGAGTCACGTCGATGGCGGCACCGATCGGTGTTTGCACGGAGAGTCCGAGCAGACCGCCGACGGTCGTAACCAATCCGACTTCGGCCTGGCTCCAGTGTTGCTGGGTGACCAGGAAGACGTTCAGGTAGGGACCGAGCGCACCACGAACGTCGGACAGCAGGAAATTGACTGCATCGAGCGAACGAGGCCGAAAGCCCGCTTGCTTTGCGGCCGGCGTCACAGCCACAGCCATAGCGTGCCGATCACCAACGTGATCACGGTCAGCGGCGCGCCGACCCGGAAGTAATCCCAGAAACTGATCTGAACCCCGCGCGCTTCGGCCTGGCGCACCACGATCAAATTGGCGATTGACCCAAGGACGGTAAAATTCCCTGCCAGAGTCGATGCCATCGCGATGGTCAGCCACGCAATGTCATGGTTTGCCAGAGGTGCGACGAACGGCTTCAGCATCAGCACCGCCGGGACATTGCTGACCAGGTTCGACAACGCAGCTGTGACCAGGCTCAGGATTGGCACCTGATCCAGATGCAGGTGCCCAACCGCGGCGGTCACGTCCGGGGTCAGCAATGCCCGTTGCGCGCCGGCGACGATGATGAAAAGTCCAGCGAACATCAACAGCAACGACCAATCGATTTCCGCGTAGACCCGCTCGCTTTTGACCCGCCGTGTCAGCAACAACAGCGCGCCGATAACGATCGCCGCCTCGGCAGGTGGCTGCCCGGCGAAGAACAGCACGATCATCGCTGCGGTTGCCAATAATGCGCGGGCCACAAGAACGCGATTGACGCGGATGCGTGACTTCGCCTCGGTCAAGGTAGTGCCGCCGGTAAACTCCTGACGGTGCAACAGGAATACCAGGCCCACCGTGATCGCCAATCCAGCCAGCGCCACTGGCCCGAGCGTCTCCGCGAATGTTCGATAGGGAATTCGCGAGAAGCTACCGATCATAATGTTCTGCGGATTGCCGGTAATGGTCGCAGTCGAGCCAACGTTCGATGCCATCGCCACCGCCAGCAGATACGGCAGCGGCTGGCGCCCCATCCGCCGTGTCAGTTCCAACACCAAAGGCGCAAGCACCAGGCAGATTGCGTCATTGACCAGGAAGGCTGAGAACAGACCTGAGGTAGCCGTTACCGCGCATAACAGAACGCTCGGGCGCTTCGCGTGATCCAACACCCAGGTCGTAACGATCGCGAAGAAACCGGAGAGCCGGAGACTGGCCACGACGATCATCGTGCCAAGCAGCAAAGTGATGGTGTCGAGGTCGACGGCCTGGTACGCCTCGGCAGGTGACAGAGTTCCAGATGCAACCATCAGGCTGGCGCCCACCAGCGCCACGCCCGCTCGATCGATGCTAAGCCCGGGGATTTTTCCCAACGCGAGGGCGAGGTAGCTGCCGGCGAAGACGACGGCGGCGGCGATTTTCCGGATATCGCCGGCGAATGTGGCGCTGACCGGCGGCAAGTGTGGCGTGACGCCGGCGATGAGGGCCACCGTTACGACAAGGCCTGCCGCCACAACTCCCGCGACTTTGGTCCAATGCCGCGATCCGGTGGCCGCGTTTTGCGTTTGAAGCCGTCGTTCAGGCGAAGGTGTCATTGCACCGGTTTGCTTCTCATGCATGATGTTCATTACCATGTCGTCTGGATTTGGTTCCGTTCCTCGGCATCGTCCGAGCGAGCCCTCCCGTCCGCACTGGCATGAGATCGTGCCGGAAGGCCCGGTCGAACCTGCCGGCGGTGATTGCGAAGACCGCCGCAACAACGCAATCTGCGCGCGCCGACTGTGCGGCGTTTGGTGCATTGACTCCCCACCGCGCCGGCGCAAATTCGCGGCCACCGGATCTGATGAAGCAATCATCCTGTCACAATCCAGGGGAGAAGACACAAATGCGGGCAATGCTGCTGACCGGCCATGGTGGACCAGAGATGCTCCGCCTCGGCGAGGCGCCGGACCCTTTGGCCGGACCCGGCGAGATCGTGGTCGATGTTCACGCCGCCAGCGTCAATGCGGCCGACTACAAAGTTCGCCTCGGCGGCTACAGTAGTCTCAAATTTCCCTATATCCTGGGCCGCGACTTTTCCGGCGTGGTTGCTGCGATCGGCGAGGGTGTTGCTGATTTTGCAATCGGCGACGCGGTCTTCGGTGTGCTCGACGCCGGAAAGGAAGGCGCCTACGCGGAGAAACTTGCGATCAAGGCCGCGATTGTTGCGCGTAAGCCGGATCGCCTGTCGCACGCTCAGGCTGCCGCAATGGCTTTGACCGGCATCACCGCAATCTGGGCTATAGAGGACACTGCTCAGCTCCAACGTGGCGAGACAATTCTGATCCAGGGCGGCGCAGGCGGTGTTGCCGGTTTCGCGATCCAGTTGGCGAAATATCTCGGCGCCACCGTGATCACCACCGCCAGTGCCGCCAATGCTGATTATGTGCGCGGCCTCGGTGCCGACCGGGCGATCAATTATCACACTGAGGATTTCACCAAAACGGTATCCGGTTGCGATGTGGTGTTCGATACGGTTGGCGACGATGTGCAGGTGCGGTCGTACAGCGTGTTGAAGCCTGGCGGGCGGCTGGTTTGGGTCGCACCTGCACCGGCGGGATTCAAGCCGTCCCGGACCGATGTGAAAGTGCTGCGTCCGGCGGTGTCGCGGGATCGTGCGCATCTGGAACGGATTGTCGCGCTGCTCGAGGCCGGGGCAGTGGCGCCGCCGCCGATCAAGCTGTACCCGCTCGCCGATGCGGCAGAGGCGCACCGTGTCAGCGAGGCACGTCATCTGCGCGGCAAACTGGTACTTGCGGTGCGTTGAGTGACGCGGCGTGATGGTTCGGCGACTGAAACCATTACGTCATCTCCGAGCTCGACCCGGTGATCTGTTGCGGCACGTGCGGCGAGAGATGGCCGACCATGACGGAAGCAGCGTTCGTGCGAAGCGTCAATCGTTTGGGGCATCGGCACAATTCGGCATTGCGCAAATGCTCCGAGTGGGCGAACGTGCGTAAAGGACAATATTAGCGAGGATGCCATCGCATGAGTGGGAAAGGCGACTTCTCATGACGACGACCGCGGCTGTCGAACCAGCACCAACTCCGGTGTGGACGCCTGTGCCCGTTCCGCAACAGGCTCCGGCGCGTGAGGCCGTTGCCAAACTGCCGGGAACCAGGTTGTGGTACTGGGATACCGGCGGAACTGGGCGGCCGGTGATCCTGATGCATGCGGCGACCCATAGCGCGGCCGGATGGGTGTATCAGCAGCCGGTGCTCGCGCAGGCGGGATACCGGGCGATCGCGTATTCGCGGCGGGGATATTACCGATCCGATCCGGGCGATCCGGCAAATCCCGGGTTTGCGGCTGATGATCTCGACAATCTGCTGCAGCACCTGAATGTAGGCAGCGTGGATCTGGTAGCGGCCGCGCACGGCGGCTTCTTTGCGCTGGATTACGCGCTGGCGTACCCGGGCAAAGTGCGCAGCCTGACGATCGTGTCCTCACTCATGGGCATTACCGACGCAGATTACGAAGCGGTGACTGCCCGTCTGCGCCCCACAATTTTCAACAGCCTGCCGCACGAGTTTCGCGAACTGTCACCGTCCTATCGTGCCGGCAATCCGGACGGCGTTGCGGCCTGGCTGGATCTGCATCACCAGGCGCTGCAAGGCGATCGCCTCAATCCCTTCGCCAGGCAACCGCTTACCTGGGCGCGGCTCGAAACGATCCGGCAGCCGACATTATTGATGACCGGAGAGTCCGACATGTACACACCGCCGTCGCTGCTCCGCATGCAGGCGCTGCACATGCCGCACGCTGAGGTCGCGACGATCGCCGAATCTGGGCATAGCCCGTATTGGGAGCAACCAACGGTTTTCAATCGTCTTCTACTGGATTTTCTCGCACGGCACTAAGCGATGCGGGCCTTCGGTCTGGCCCGCTTCCCGTCACGAACGAAGCGATTCCCGACCGTATGGCCCTACTCGGCCGCCAGCTTCTCCGCATCCGCGGCGCGCTTCAATTCGGCGGCCTTCGCTTCCACCAGTTCAACGATGTGCTCGACCATCGTCGAGCCCTCGATCGTGTGATCGGTTTTGCCCGCGCTGTAAATCATGTGCCGCCCATTGCCACCGCCAGTCACGCCAAGGTCGGTCATCAGCGCCTCGCCCGGTCCGTTCACCACGCAGCCGATAATCGACAGGGTCAGCGGCGTTTCGATGTGCGCGAGCCGGTCTTCCAGGATTTGCACCGTTTCGATCACGTTGAAACCCTGCCGGGCACAGGACGGACACGAAATTACCTTCACGCCGCGATGGCGAATGCCAAGTGATTTCAATAAATCCCAACCGACGCGGACCTCTTCCTCGGGCTCGTCGGACAGCGACACGCGCAACGTATCGCCGATGCCGGCCCATAACAGCGAGCCAAGGCCGATCGCAGACTTGACCGTGCCCATGCGCCGCCCGCCGGCCTCGGTAATGCCGATATGCAGCGGGTGATCGCATACCTCGGCGAGTTGCTGATATGCCGCCACCGCCAGGAAAACGTCGGACGCTTTCACGCTGATCTTGAAGTCATGGAAGTCATGCTGTTGCAGGATGTTGGCGTGATACAATGCACTCTCGACCAGCGCCTCGGGATTTGGTTCGCCGTATTTCTCCAGCAAATGCCGCTCCAGCGAGCCGGCGTTCACCCCGATCCGCATCGAGCAGCCGTGATCGCGCGCTGCCTTCACCACTTCCTTCACGCGTTCGTCGCTGCCGATATTGCCCGGGTTGATCCGCAGGCAGGCGGCGCCGCTTTCTGCTGCCTCGATCGCCCGCCGATAGTGGAAATGGATGTCGGCGACAATCGGAACGCTGACCTGTGCGACGATGTCTTTCAGCGCCAAGGCGCTTGGCTGATCGGGGCAAGAAACCCGGACGATATCGACACCCGCCGCCTCGGCGCGACGGATCTGTGCCACGGTGCCGGCAACATCGGTGGTCAGGGTATTGGTCATGGTCTGCACCGAAATCGGTGCGCCGTCGCCAACCGGGACCTTGCCCACATAGACCCGCCGCGAGGTGCGGCGATGGATCTCCTGGTAGGGGCGATAACTCATTCGCAGACTCCCAATTGCATCGAGACGTCAAACTCCAAATGCCGGACGTGCGTTCCCGGCCACAGCGTATGTCCAGTCTGTCGTCTCACTGCGCAAGATAAGTCAGCCGGCATTGCTTCGCCAGGGACCACGTTGTTTGAAACCACAATGTCACAGGCCGGGTTGCCAGGACAGGGCGTCACCGATGCCCGGAAACCGGGACGGCCGGGCCAGCCATAAGCAGATCTGGATCCAACGGCACATCTTTGCGCACCGATCCTGGTCCGCCGATCGGCGGCACGTCGGACCCATCCACCAGGATCTCGATACGCCCGGCGTTGCCCGTGTTCAGTACCAAATTA
>Ga0187867_10001838_pt1 | contig 18095 bp, 10 predicted proteins | sample June2016WEW_13_1_FD_132976 | JGI IMG/M metagenome (GOLD analysis project Ga0187867, IMG submission 132976) | Peatland microbial communities from SPRUCE experiment site at the Marcell Experimental Forest, Minnesota, USA - June2016WEW_13_10 | ecosystem: Environmental > Terrestrial > Soil >...
GACCGCTCCGCCCACCGCGGCGCCAAACTGGTTCTGCGTGAAGGGCACCGGCTTGTTCGGGGTGCCAGCGTCAACTTCCGATTGCTTATTAAAGAACTCATTGGCATTCAGCACCTTGTTTCGTAGGTATTCATACCCTTCGCCATGCCAAGTGTTCGTTCCGGACTTGGTGCTCATGTTGATGACGCCACCGGCAAACTTTCCCCAGTCCGGTCCCAGGTTGTTGTCCTGAACCTTGAATTCAGAGATCGAGTCCTGGGTCGGTACCAGGAACGGCAGGTTGATGTAGCCGATGTTCAGGGGTTGACCATCCAGGTACTCCGCGCCCTCATTTGCGAAGGCGCCACCAATTTGGTAGTTCGCGAAATCGAATGGATTCTTGCCAACCACGTTCCCTTGCGTGCTGCCTTGCGGGATCACTGACGGAGTGATCGTCGTCAGGTTGAAGATGTTTCGACCATTCAGCGGGAGCTCGTTGGCTTCGCGCTGATCGACGACGGTGCCCAGCGAGGAGCTCTCCGTCTGCAGCAGCGGAGTTTGCGACGTCACTTCGACCACCTGGCTGACTTCGCCAACCTGGAGGGCCGCATCCACACGCGTATTCTGCGCCACGTCAACCGTGACATCGCCGCGGACGAAGTGCTTAAACCCCTGTTTTTCCACGTCGACCCGGTACTGCCCAGGGAACAAGTTCACAAAATTGAAGAGCCCGTCAGCCCCGCTCGATTGGGTGCGCTTTTCCTGTGTGCCCAGGTTGGTCAACGTCACTTTCGCGTCCGTGATTGACGCACCCGATGTGTCCGTAACCGAACCGGCGACCGAGCCGTAGGTAGTTTGGCCGTAGAGAGTAACGGAAGCTGAAAACAGGAGGGCTATCGACAGTAGCAGCGCGAAGAGTTTGCGACTTGGCATGGGTGGCTCTTTCCGGTGCACAAAATTTCGTACTTAGATTGCGCCCGGATTCTTGACCACCTCATGAGCCGTTGTCAAGAATAAAATGCGATCCTCCCCATCAGGATTATCGTTAAACCATAATTTGGATAAACGTTAACTCCAAAAGTGATATGCTTCCCCGTCATGCCCGCGACCATGATGGACATTGCGAAGGACCTCAAGGTCTCGGTCGTCACTGTTTCCAAGGTACTTCGAAACCAGGGCCGCATCAGCGATGCCACCCGGAAGCGAGTTTTGCGGCGCGCCAAAGAGCTCAATTATCAGATGAATTGGGTGGCGCGCAGCCTGGTTACCCGGCGCACTTTCACCATCGGATTGCTTCTTCCCGAATTCGCCCACCCCTTCTTCGCCGAGATTGCCCGCGCCGTCGCTCGCACCGTGCGCCCACACGGCTATCACGTCGTCATTTCGTCGTTTGAGGAGGATCCCGATCTGGAGGCCAGCGAAGCTAACTCCTTATTGGCCCGGCAGGTGGACGGCTTGATTATCGCCTCCTCCCAGCCTCCTCGGCAGCTCGCCATGTTCAAGCACGTGCAAGAGCGGGACATCCCTTATGTTCTGATTGATCGCCCTGTCGCCGGCCTGCGAGCCTGCTTTGTCGGAGTGGATAACCACGCCATTGGCGAGCTCGCCACCAGGCATTTGATCGAAAGAGGGTGCTGCCGCATTGCTCACTTACGCGGACCCGAATTAGGAATCGCCGCTGAACGGCTGGAAGGTTACCGCCGGGCTCTTTCCAAAGCCGGTTTTCATCACGATCCACGATACATTGTTGAGGCCGGCCACAGGGACGACACAGGATACGAGGCGATGCGGCATCTGCTCACCGTCCGGCCGCTTACCGACGGCATCTTTTGCTACAACGATCCCGTCGCGATCGGTGCTATGAAAGCCATCCTCGAGGCAGGACTGAGGCTTCCCCGCGACATTTCGATCGTGGGCGCCGGCAATGTGCACTTCTCCGACGTTTTGGCCGTACCCCTCACCACCATCGACCAGGGAACCAGTCAAATCGGAACACTCGCAGCCGAACTCCTGATCACGCGGATCGGGTGCAAGCGTTTCATGCGCCCGCAAACGATTCTGATTCCGCCCAAACTGGTGGAACGGGAATCGACTCGGCAGCCGCCGTAAGCCATTGCCAACTTCGGTCGCGTTGAAGGATCCTGGCGCTCGTGATCGAAGGTGCTGGGTCGTTTCTTACAGGTCGTCTCTTGCAGGTCGTCTCTGTACGATTTGGAGAAGCTTTTGCTCGAGGATGCGGCGCACCCGTGGACGCGATATGCTGTTGGACTGAAGGATCTTTCCGTTGCTGAACACATGGTTGCGCGTATTCTGTATCTTGACCCCGGTGCTGGGGGCCGGAAACCTCGCAGCTCCCGTTTTCGATGTCAAACTGCCGCGTGGCCTGGATTTCACACTGCAGAATTCTCCCACTCCTCAGAAATACTTGATTGAAACTATGCCTGGTGGAGTCGCTCTCCTCGACTACAACAACGATGGATTGCTGGACGTATTCCTGGTGAACGGCGGGCATGTCGGCAGTCCGATGCAAGCCCCGGAAAATTTCGATCGTCATGACCCGCGTTATTGGAATCGTCTTTATCGCCAGAATAAAGATGGAAGTTTCACCGATGTTACGCAACAAGCTGGCCTGGCGAACGCCGGCGATGGCAACTACGGCATGGGTGTCGCCGTCGGCGATTACGACAACGACGGCTATCCCGATCTCTATGTCACCAACTACGGCAAGAATATCCTCTATCACAACAACGGCGACGGCACCTTCACCGATGTCACCGCCAAAGCTGGAGTTGCTGGCGGAGGCTGGTCGGAGTCAGCGGGTTTCTTTGACTACGATAATGACGGCAAGCTGGACCTTTTTGTAACGCGCTACATGGATTGGGATACCAAACATAGTAAAGATTGCGGCGGCAACTACCATACTTACTGTCCGCCGGAAGAGTTCCCTTCCACCACCAACATCCTCTATCACAACAATGGCGACGGAACTTTCACCGACGTGAGCCAACGCTCCGGCATCAGCGCCAAGAAAGGCCGCGCTTTAGGCGTCGCATTCGCAGACTACGATGGTGACGGCTTTACCGACATCTTTGTCGCCAATGACGGTATGCAGCAATACCTCTTTCACAATAATGGCAATGGAACTTTCTCGGAGGTTGGACTCGAGGCCGGCACTGCGCTTTCCCAGGATGGACGCCGTCTATCTGGCATGGGTGTCGTTTTCCAGGATTATGACAATGATGGCCGTCCCGACGTGATTGTGACCGAGTTACCTCGGGAAATTTACGGTGTCTACCATAATGACGGCGATGGTTCCTTCACCTACCGCAGTCTCGAAACCGGTCTCGGTATGCTCTCCAGCGGAAGTTCAGGCTGGGGTGTCGGCCTGGAGGATTTCGACAACGATGGTTGGAAAGACTTGTTCGTCGCTCAAGGTCACGTGCTGGATAACGTGGAGCAAATCGATCCCTCTCTTCATTATCTCGAACCGCCGCTCGTGGCGATGAATCGCAATGGCCGCTTTGAGCGCGTTGAATCGGGAAGTACGACTCCAGCCGCCGCCCGAGGGGCGGCCTTCGGTGATCTCAATAACGATGGCTGGCAGGATGTCGTCGTAACCACTCTCGGCGGACATCCTCAGGTCTTCTTCAATCACGGCGGCACGCTGCATTGGCTCGCCATCACCCTTCGCGGCACCCGCAGCAATCGCGATGGCTTCGGCGCCCGCGTGCAAGTGAATGGACAGACGCGGTTCGCCACCTCGTCCGGCAGCTATCTCTCCGCCAGTGATAAGCGCCTCCATTTCGGCCTCGGCCGGGCGGAGAAAGCAAAAGTGGAAATCTCTTGGCCGTCCGGTATTCACCAGACCCTAAACGATGTTCGCGCCGATCAATTTCTCGAAGTGCGTGAACCGGAGAAGCCGTGATTCGCGCAATTTTATTCCTCTATTTAGCTTGGCAGATCGCGCCCCCACAGGCCGCCGAGCATATGCAAGCGGGCATCGCGGCTGACAAGGAACGCAAATTTGATGTCGCCATCGCAGAGTTTAAAGAGGTTACCGAGCTCGATCCGTCACTGCCCGATGGCTTTATCAGTCTCGGCCAGGCTTACATGGAGAAAGGTGATTACGCTTCCTCGATCCCTCCGCTGAAACACGCGCTGGAACTGAATCCGGATTTGCCGCCGGCTCACCAATTACTCGGCTATGCGCTGCTCACCCAAGGCTACGCGAGCGAGGCTCTTCCGCACTTGCAACGCGGGTCTGATAAGTCCGCATTGGGCATCGCCCAAATTCAAACTGGACACCTGCCCGAGGCAGTCGCCAATCTGCAGGCCTCGCTGGCGGAACATCCCAACGATCCTGATCTCCTCTTTTATCTTGGCCGCGCCAGCGGACTGCTCGCCAAACAATCTATCGACAGCTTGCTGGCCGCGTATCCAGACTCGCCACGCGCCCACCAGGCCATGGCGGAAAATTACTTTGTCCTGCGGCGCATGCAGGATGCGGAAAAGGAGTATCGCGAAGCCTTACGGCTTCGTCCCGGACTGCCCGAAGCTCACCTTGCCCTCGGAGAGGTATATGCTGGCGCGTTCCAATGGCCTAAAGCGGAGGAAGAGTTTCGCTTGCAGGTGAAGCTGCAACCGGGCAACGCCGAAGCCGCCTACCGTTTGGGAGAAGCGTTGCTGGAGCAAGGGAAAGCTCACGAAGCGCGGGCAGAACTTTTACGCGCCGATCGTTTGCTGCCCGATATGCCAGAGGTTCTCTATTCGCTCGGCAAGGCAGCTTCCCTGGAAGGCGACGCCGCCGCCGCGGAAAAAGCGTGGACCAAACTTCTTTCCGTCGAGAAGCAAAGCTCGCTGGCAGCGCAGGCGCATTTCGGACTGGCGGGAATTTATCGCAAGCAAGGTAAGACGGCTGAAGCAAAGCATGAAATGCAGGAGTTTGAAAGCCTGCAGAACAACGCCAATCAGCCGCAACCATCTGCACAACAGGATTCACAGCATTAATAGCAGTCAGAATTCGAAAATCAGGAGCACTTATATGGAATGGATGCGGACAGGATTTCCAAGTCGTCTGTCTACCACCGCTTTTGTTCTTCTCAGCTGTCTCCTCCTGTGTTTGCTGGCCGCAATCCCACTGCAAGCCGCCGAGCCTTCCGCGCGAACCCTTGACTCTGGATGGCAGTTCAGAGCGGCTGCCAATGCCGATCGAGCCGACGTCCAGCAGTGGCATCCCGCACAAGTTCCCGGAGTCGTTCAGACCGACCTGCTGAACAGCAAGCTCATCCCCGACCCATTCGATCGCGATAATGAATTCCGTCTGCAATGGATCGGCTTGGCCGATTGGGAATATCAAACGACATTCCAGCTCGACGCCGCCGCTCTGGCGCACGATCACGTCGACCTAGTTTTCGATGGCCTGGATACCTTTGCCGACGTCTATCTCAACGATCAGCCCATTCTTCACGCCGACAACATGTTCCGCCGCTGGAGAATTCCTGCGAAAGCCGCGCTGAAGTCTGGTTCGAATACGCTTCGTATCGTTTTCCATTCCGCGATTGAGAAGGTGATCCCTTACGTCAAGTCGCTGCCTTACGTTCTGCCCTCCGTCACAACGAATACTCATGGCAACGAAGAAAACATCGCCACCGCTCCCTACACCCGCAAGGCTCCTTATAACTATGGATGGGATTGGGGACCGCGCTTCATGACGGAAGGCATCTGGCAGCCGGTGCGTCTCGAAACCTGGGATGCCCTACGCATTGATAACTTCCATATTCATCAGCAGTCAATCGACTCCGGCCTCGCCAACGTCGCGGCGGAGCTCGACATCGATGCCAGCAAGCCCACCACGGCCACTCTTACGTTGGGTCACGACGAATTGTCCGGGCCGCAGACCTCCGACGGTACGCAGACACTGCAGCTCAACGCGGGCATGAATCATGTTTCTTTTCCCTTGCGCATCGTTTCGCCGAAGCTCTGGTATCCGGTCGGTTACGGAGCTCAGAGTCGCTACCGCTTTTCCGCATCGATCCGCATCGGTAAAGAAGCTGCCGCTCACGCTGAGACCAAGACCGGATTGCGTTCCGTAGAACTCCGCCGCGTTCCCGACCAATGGGGCAAGAGCTTCGAGTTCGTCGTGAATGGGATCGCCGTATTCGGCAAGGGCGCGGACGTGATTCCATTCGATAGCTTCCCCAACCATGTCACTCCAGAAATTCATCGCAACATCCTTCAATCTGCTCGCGACGCTCACATGAATATGGTTCGCAACTGGGGCGGTGGTTATTACGAATCCGACGACTATTACGACATCTGCGATGAACTGGGAATCATGGTTTGGCAGGAATTCATGTTTGGCGGCGACATGGTCCCCGGCGATGTTGCCTTTCAGGAAAACGTTCGGCAGGAGGCCATCGACCAGATTAAGCGCCTGCGCGATCACCCCAGCATCGTGATCTGGTGCGGCAACAATGAAGTGGAAACTGGCTGGTACCACTGGGGAGATCGCCAGGAATTCAAGGAGGCCGTGTCCCCCACGGTGCGCGAGAGAGTCTGGCAGGATTACGTCGTTCTTTTCAGCGACATTCTAAGACACGCGGTCGCGCAATATGCTGATCCCGTGCCTTACACGCCCAGTTCCCCCAGCGCCAACTTTGAAGAGATCCCCGACAACCAGCACAACGGCGATATGCACTACTGGCAGGTATGGCACGCGCGAGCGTCGGTTTCGGACTATAACCTGCAATTCCCGCGCTTCATGACGGAATACGGATTTCAGTCGTTTCCCGAGATGCGCACCATCCAGACCTTCGCGAACCAACCCGAGGACTTCGACATTCGTTCGACCGTCATGCAGGCGCACCAGAAGAACAAGGGCGGAAACGAAACCATGCTTACGTACATGCTGCGCGAGTATCGCCAGCCCAAAGACTTTACGTCGTTCGTCTATTTAAGCCAGGTGCAGCAGGCGGAGATTATCAAAATTGGCTCCGAGCATCTGCGCCGGCAACGCCCGCGCACCATGGGCGCACTCTACTGGCAACTGAACGATTGTTGGCCAGTCGCTTCCTGGGCCAGCATCGACTACTACGGCCGCTGGAAAGCGCTGCACTATTACGCTCGCCGCTTTTACGACGATGTGCTGATCTCTCCGTTCCTGCACGACGATAAAGTGGATGTGTATGTCGTCTCGGACAAGCTCCAGCCGCTTTCCGGCAAGATCCACATGCGTCTGCTCGATTTCTCGGGAAACTCCCTGCTCGACCAAGCCAAAGATGCTCAGATACCCGCGCAATCGAATGCAATTTACTTCACCGTCGATAAGGCATCTTTATCGGCAAGTGCCGACCTGCACAAAAGCGTTCTGGTATTTGATCTGGAAGTTGGCGGGCAGAGAGTGTCGCGAAATTTGATCTTCTTCAGTGCGATGAAAGACCTGGAATTGCCGGTCGCACCAAAGATTGAGACCGCTCTCAACAAAACCGGAGACGACTACAGCGTCACTCTTCAGTCTTCTCAGTTAGCCCGCAGCGTCTATCTATCGTTCGGTGATCTTGACGTTCAAAGCTCGGACAACTATTTCGATCTGCTTCCAGCGGAAACCGTGACGTTACATCTCAAGTCCCCGGCGACGCTGGAGCAGTTGAAGGGCGCCCTGAAAACAATGTCGCTGGCCGAAGCTTATAGGCCGAAATGAACTCCCATGATTTCGAAGAGCCAAAAAAATCGCGCCGGCGGGCAACCGGCCTCGTCAACGGAGGACGACCAGAGAGCTTCAGCATCGACCACTTAACAAGTAGCAGAATCCTCGGCGCTCATGTAGTCTCCGTGTTCAAGTGCGAACATGATGGACGTTATTGTCATTGTTGGCGGGATCCTGCTGTTGGTTCTGTTCGGTCCCTGGCTGCTGGTCTGGCGAGTAAACGTCCGGCGCAAGCGCGAACGTGACGAAGATCAAGGGCGATGGCGGGAATTGACCTCCCGCATTTTTGCGTTGGAGCAAACCGCACAAAGACTTCAACGCTCTGCTTCCGTCACGGAACAGGCCGCGCCAGCCGGGATTTCGCCAACCTCATCCCAGCCCCTTGTAGAGGCGCCGCACTCGCCACCTCCCGCGCCGGCCGTTGTTTCGCCACTGCCATCGCCGCCGATCTTTCAGCCTGTCTCCTCAGCACCGCTCTCCGCCGCATCCAGCCCCGATCGAGTCGCAGATCAACCTCACGTCCCAATCATTCCGCCATCTCAGCGTGCCGCAACCGAGCCCCAACCGTCGCTGGCCAAGCGGTTTAAGTCGTCGCTCGATGTGGAAGAGATGCTGGGCACAAATTGGCTGAACAAGCTGGGCATCGCATTCGTGGTCCTTGGTATCGCATTCCTTCTCGCCATAGAGCTCAAGACGCTCGGCCCCGCAGGCAAAATTCTGGTGGGGATCGTGACGGCTGGGGTGATGTTAGCAGCGGGAATCTGGTTTGATCGGAAGGAGCGTTACCGCATTCTGGCGCGCGCCGGCATCGGAGGCGGTTGGGCGCTCCTGTTCTTCACTAGCTACGCCATGTATCACGTTCCGGCGGCGCATGTACTTTCCTCGCAGCCCCTCGACCTCGTGCTGATGCTGGCGGTCGCGGCGGCAATGGTGGCGCACACTCTCCGCTATCAATCTCAGGTTGTGACTGGGCTCGCCTTCTTGCTTGCCTTCTTGACGGTCACGATCAGTCACTCCAATGTGTATAGCCTCTCGGCAGGCACGGTGCTGGCAGCAGGATTGGTGGTCATCGTCGGGCGCACGCAATGGTTCGAGCTGGAAGTATTCGGAATTCTCGCCAGCTATCTGAATCATTATTTATGGCTGCGGCCAATCATCGTACCCATGCACGGAAAGCGGCACCCCTTTCCGGAATTCGCTGCCAGCGCGGGAATCCTCACCTTGTACTGGCTGATCTTCCGGGTCTCCTATGTTTTCCGGCGACCGACAGCCGAACCGCAAGAGCGCGCCTCCACCGCAGCCGCGCTGCTAAACACCGCTCTTCTGCTGGCGCTGTTCAAATATCAATCGACCCATCCCGAGTGGGCGTTCTGGGCGCTGCTGGCGATTGGAGCCATTGAAGCTCTGCTCGGACAACTGCCGGTCACCCGGCGCCGGCGCAGCGCAGTCATCGTGCTGAGCACGCTGGGCGTGATTCTGTTGATTGCAGCATTCCCCTTCCGCTACTCCGGCGAGCGCCTCTCGGTGCTGTGGCTGCTGGAGGCCGAGGCGCTGCTGTTGATCGGAGTGTGGTCAAAAGAAATTATCTTCCGCAGGCTTGGCATGCTCGCGGGCTTGCTGGTTTCAGGCCAGATGATTGCTGTGGATGCGGCGGTCATCTTCGGCAGGCGCATGGATGGCGCTGACTTGCGTCCCGATTATCGACTGGCGATTGTGTTCATCGTAGCCGCAGTTGTGTTTTATGCCAACGCCTATTGGGTTCTGCGCCGGTGGCCCGACCTGTTTACCAAAGAGCTTGACCGCCGCGTGATGCAGCGCCTGTCGTATGCCGCGGCAGTCATGTTCCTGATCGCAGCGTGGATCGCCTTTCCCGAATCTTGGACGGCCGTCGCTTGGTGCACGTTGGGTCTGGGACTGGCGCTGGCAGCACGCCGCTGCCGCTTCCTTGAACTTAATTTTCCAGAGCTGGATTACCAGGTAAACTTTCTGGCGCTTGTGTCCGTCATTCGCGTTCTGGCGATCAACCTGGAGGCCACTGACAAATATCACGGCCTCTCTCTGAGATTGCTGACGATCATGCCGGTTTCGGTTTTGCTATACATCACATCGGGCTGGAGTGGCACTCCTGATCGAACTCGCGGAACTGTTAGAGGAGGACGTCTTTTTTCTTCCGCGCAACTTTCGAACGTAGCCTACACCTGGTCGGCGTCGAGTCTGCTCGCATTGCTGGCCTGGTACGAATTGCGGCCAGTGGGCGTGGCCGACGCATGGATGGTTGGCGGTTTAATCCTATTTGAACTCGGCTTGGCCAGACAGAAGCTGAGTTTGCGATTGCAAGCCTATGCTGCATTTACCGCCAGCTTTCTGCGCATCTTCTTTGTGAATCTGAATGCCACGGGAAACCCGGGCGAGATCAGTCCACGGTTCTATACTGTCGTTCCGCTGGCGCTGGGCTTCTTCTACGCATACTGGCGGCTGCAAGAAGGCAGTCATGATCTCCCCAAGAACAATCTGCCGGAAAACGCCCTGCTGAAAGCGGAGGGGCGATTCCGAGTGGCTGAGCTCTGCTGCTGGCTGGGCACCATCACCTTCGCCGCTCTCATGCGTTTTGAACTGGAAGCGGACTGGGTGTCTGGCGCGTGGGCGGCTCTGGTATTTGCATTATTCGTAATCGCCTGGCGCACTGGGCGCAGAGTATTTCTGCATCAAGGATTGGTGGTCACCGTCGGTGTGCTGTTCCGCACCGTCATGCACAATTTCTATGAACGCAGTTACTTTTCAGCACCCGCGTGGGAAAGCCGCTGGATCACCGTGGGAACCGCCGCCGCGCTATTGTTGGCAGCGCTGCCATTCGCGTTTCAACTTCGCAAGAAGAACAACGAAAATCGAAAGACCGGACTTCTAGGCTTATTACAATCGATAGTCCGGCGCCCCGAACAACTCTTGTTTTTCATTGCGGTTGGCCTGCTGACGGTGCTGCTGGCGGTTGAGATGCGCCATGGCATGGTTACTCTTTCCTGGGGAGTGGAGGGCTTGGCGGTTTTTGTGCTGGCCCTATTGCTGGCCGAGCGCAGTTTCCGGCTCGCCGGATTAGGATTGTTGCTTCTGTGCGTCGGAAAAATTTTGCTCGTGGATGTTTGGAGGCTGGACCCTCGGGACCGCTACCTGACATTCATCGTGCTGGGCGGAGCTCTGCTGCTGGTCTCCTTTCTCTACACACGAAATCGTGAGGCGCTGCGGCAATACTTATGAAGCGTTGGATCCTATTCGCGGGCGTTTTAGTTTTGGCCGTCGCCTCCGTGATAGTGAGCGAGCGCCAAAAGGTGGATGTGCCCGCCAGTCCAGCCGCTCTGTTATATCTGGTCGCCGACACCGAGCAGGAACTCACCCGAATGCCGGTGAGTTTCGCGCGCATGTCGGACGTCGACGAGATCCGCATCGGAGATCAACTGGCACGCACTTACTCCAGCCGCGAACAACGACAGAGCACTTCGGAGGCAGCCATGGTGCAGCATTACATCACGCGGGTCGGCACCGAGTTGGCCACTCACGCGCATCGCAAACTGCCCTACCGTTTCCATTACATCCCCAATTCCAATTTCATCAATGCTTTTGCTCTGCCCGGCGGACATGTTTACGTGGGTGCAGGGTTAGTCGCTCTGATGGACAGCGAAGATGAACTGGCGGCAGTGATCGGTCACGAGATCGAGCACATCGACCACTATCATTGCTCCGACCGCGCGCAGCAGGAGCGGGCCCTGCGCCGCATTCCCTTGGGAGCATTGGTAGCGTTACCCATCGAAGTGTTCGAAGCGGGTTACAGCAAAGACCAGGAACTTGAGGCAGACCGGGAGGGCACGCGCTTGGCGGTGCAGGCGGGATATTCGGCCAACGGAGCCATCCGCATGTTCGAGACCTTCGAGCGCCTGCACAAGGAGTATCAAGCCCAGGCAAAGACTCCGCAGGAAGAGTTGTCGCGGGTAGCTCAGCAGGCGTTGGAGGGATATTTCCGCTCGCACCCGCTACCCTCCGAGCGCATCGCCCAGGTCCAGGAGATGATCGCCAGTGAAGGGTGGTCGCTGCATCCGGAGCGCGACTTGGCCGTTGCGTATCTTTTCTGGACCGCAAAAGCCAACAGAGCTCTGGATACGAAGAAGTATGCGCAGGCCGAGCAACTGGCAGATCAATCGCTGCGGTTGCAGCCGGATCAGCCGAAAGCCTTCCAGGTGCTCGCGCTGGCCCAATTTGCGCAGGCCGATTTTTCTGGCGCGGCTGCAACCTACCGAAAAATTCTTGAGCCAGGCTCACCCCTCCCGGAGGTTATTCATTCCTACGCCCAGGCTCTCGCCGCGGCGGACCGCAAAAGCGCGGCTGCCGAGTTCCATCGGTGGGCCGCGGACCTCAAGGGCGAGAGACTGCGGGAGGTCGAAGTGTCCGCCGCTGGTTTGAGTCTGCTGGCTGGAGATCCCGAGGCTGCGCACGCGCTGGAGGTAGAGTTCAAGCAGAGTGGCGATATGCAATCGCCCCTCTGGGTCGGCGAGTTGGGTTGGTGGCATTACTTAAACGGCGACTACGAAAAAGCGGTCGAGTTACTGTCTGAGGCAATGCAGCAACGCCCAGCAGACGTAAATTTAGGGCGGGAACTGGCATGGGCACGCATCGAAATCCGCCACTACGGTGACGCGCTGCAAACGCTGGATAGTTTTTCCTACCAACGGCAAGTACCCGCCGATAAGGCGATCGTCCAAGCCGTCGCGCACTGGCAGGCACAGGAACCCGATGAGGCCATGCGGGACTTCAACCTTGGGGTGCGCACTCAGCCGGAGTGGGAAAATCCGAAGTGGGTGAAGCCGCTCTACTCTCCGCTGGTTGCGCAAAGCCTCCAGGAGATGCAATCAGAGCGCGAGCGGCGCCAACTAAAAACGAAAGTCGCCCCGAGTCAGGAAGGGCTCCCGAACTAAACACGATGTTCCCCGGAGATCCCATAGTAGAGCAAAAATCACTTTGAGGTATTTGGCACTCTTGCAGCCGCGTGCCGCTGTGCAAGCGTTATTGATGACCGTGGTAAACTGTAGTTCCGCAGACGCTGGAGAGGTGGCAGAGTGGCCGAATGCGGCGGTTTGCTAAATCTACCAGTCCCACCGTCCATTCATTACTTTTCAATCAGATAGCAACAAATGATCGCTTATAAGCGACGGATGAATACGTGTGCCTCCGGCGGATGTGAGACAAATGTGAGACAGAAGCGCGTCGGATGCGTGGCTGCTCACGACCCTTGCCCCTTCCCCCCACTCGCACTCGATATTGCCTTGTTCAGCCGCCTTGCGCAGCCACGGAACCCCCCTTTGGACGTCCTTGGGCACGCCATGTCCACCGGCGTACGCCAGCCAGAGCAGGATCTGAGATCCTAGATCGCCAGTCCGCGCCTTCTCGATCAGCGGGGGAATGTCGTCCGGCTGGAGCCGGGCGGCGCGGGCTTCGTACGGTTCTTGCGAAAGTCCGGACACACAGGCGAGCACCGTGCACAGCAGGAGTCGTCCAAGAATGATCCATCTACGCATGCCGTCCCCGTTTACAGACGGAAATCTTACACGATTCCCCACAGCTTGTGGCAAACGCGGGTGCGTGAGTTGAGCAGAATATGCTCCATGGCGGCACAACCTTTTCTCAGTTTAACGCCGTTTCTATTTCAAATCGTTCTTACGCCAACACGCATGCATCACACTGAATCAAAGAAGCTTGCACGCTCACTATGGGAGTTTCCCCGGACAGCAGTGATACATTGTGTACCCAGTTGTCCACTCAGGCATGAACCGACGAGCGGCTGGCAATTGCGGGAGGTACTATTCGGTGGCTCGCGCTTGCAGTTCTGAGGCAGGAGTACCTTGTATGGCAGCGTCCATCAGCTCGATCATGTGTAGCACCGGTACCCGCTTGCCCGCGCGTTTCAGGCCAGATGAGATTTGCACGAGGCAGCCCGGATTGGCCGAGACCACGATGTCGGGCGTGGTCGAGAGGCAGTTCCTCACCTTCATGTCCCCGAGCTGGGCCGCCGTGTCGGGCTGAACCAGGTTGAAGATCCCACCCGAGCCGCAGCAGATGGCGGAGTCGGGGATCTCCATGATCTCCAGCTGGGGAATCGTTTTGAGCACCTGTCGAGGCTGGCTGCGGATGCGCTGCGCGTGCTGGAGATGGCAGGAATCGTGGTAAGCGATACGCAACGGCAGCGGATGCCGCACCGCGCGCGGCTCCAGCTCCGCCAGCACTTCGGAGATGTCCTTGCACTTGGCCGCGAACGCCTTGGCGCGTTCGGCGTACTGCGGGTCGTTGCGCAGGAGGTAGCCGTACTCCTTCATGGTGGAGCCGCAACCAGCCGCGTTGATAACAATGGTGTCCACTTCGGTGCGTTCGAAAACTGCAATGAGCTTGCGCGCGAAATCGAGCGCCTGCTTCTCCTGTCCGGCGTGGACCGCGAGCGCGCCGCAGCAACCCTGTTCGCCCGGGATGATGACCTCGCATCCCTCGGCGGCCAGCACCCGCGCCGTGGCTGCGTTCACGCCGGAAAATAGCACGCTCTGCACGCATCCGGTCAGCATGCCCACGCGCTTGCGCACCGGGCCTTGCGCCGCAATACGCTCCGGCATCCCGGCGCGCAGCAGCTCGCGCAGCGTGATCGCGGGCAGCAACGCTTCCGCCGACCGCAGCTTGCGCGGAAGCAGTTTGAGGAGCCCGGTGCTCCGCACCAATGCGCGCAGTCCGGATGCCTGGTACGCCCATGCCGGCCACAGAACTGCACGGAGGCGTTCGGGATACGGGAACAGTTTGAAGATTAGTTGCCGATGGATAGTGTCGCCGGGCGAGCGCCGGTGGTGGCGCTCGATTTGGGATCGGGTGGCTTCGATCAGCTTGCCGTACTGGACGCCGGAGGGGCAGGCGGTCATGCAGGCCATACAGCCCAGGCACTGGTCAAAATGGCGGACGTAGCTGTCGGTGAGTTGGGCTTTGCTTTCGCTGCCCAACTTCATCAGGTAAATGCGGCCGCGCGGGGAGTCCATCTCTTCACCCCACAGCGCATAGGTGGGACAGGTGGGCAGGCAGAAGCCGCAGTGAACGCACTTGTTGTACAGTTCCGCTGCCGGGGGATTGTGAACGTCGAAAATAGCAGCGGGGTTGGTCAGTTCACCTTGGGCCATCAGATTCCCCCTACGAAGCGTCCTGGGTTCAGAGTCCCGTCAGGATCGAAGCGCTGCTTGACGCGCACCATCAGCGGCTGCGCGTCGGAAGGCGCCCCCCAGACGTCGAGCCCACGCTTGACCGCTACCGGGCAGTCGAGTGCGACGAGCGTACCGCCCAATTTTGCGATCTCTTCGCGCAAGGTGAGCAGCGCGGTGCGCAGGCCTTGCTCGTTGCCTTCGAAACGCGCATAGCCGGCGCCCACATTCTGTACGACGATCTTCCACGCCAACGACTGCGCGCGGGCTGAGCGCTCGGCCAGCGCACACACCGCCGCGAACTGTGTCGGCAGCACGCTGAATTTCGTGAGCAGCGCCGGGGTGGCGCCGTCCCATATGGCCTGGTGCGTGGTCCAGACGTTTGCGGGCGCCTCCGAAACAGCCACGGATCCCGCGATCTGCTGGACCTGCTTGACCTGGGCCTCGATGCCGGGGGCCGTGCCGTCGAAGCGGGCGTCCAGATGCGTGTTTCCCTGAGCCGCCCGCAGTTGGAGGCCGGTGAACGTCAGTTTCGAGGCCTGGATGGCGAGTAGCAGTTGGTTCAGCGATTCGGGCTTGCCGCTGAAGCTCAGGCTGCGCGATTGCCTTGGCAAGGGATGGAGACGAAAGATCGCTTGCACGATCACGCCCAGCGTCCCCAGAGCGCCAGTGAAGAGTTTTGACAGATCGTAGCCGGCAACGTTTTTAACCACTTTGCCGCCACTTTTAGCGAGCGTGCCGTCAGGCAGGGCCACCGTGATACCAATAACGAGGTCGCGGAGCGAGCCGTAGCGGGCGCGCAGCGTGCCGCTGTCGTTGGTGGAGAGAATGCCGCCGATGGTGGCCTGCTCCGGCCACAGCGGGTCGACGGCGAGCCGCTGTCCGTGCTCGGCGAGCGTTTTCTGCAGGTCGGCTACGCGGCATCCCGCTTCGACGATGACCGTCATGTCTGCCCACGCGTATTCGAGGACGCGGTTCAGACGCGCAGTCGAGAGCACCAGATCGCAGGCGGCCGGCGGATTTCCCCAGCCCAGCTTGGTGCCTCCGCCCCGCGGCGCCGCCTTCAAGCCAGCGGCTTGGGCCCAGCGCAGAGCGTGCGCCAGCTCTTCTGGAGCCCCTGGTTCGGCGACCCTCTGCACCTCGACGCCATCGATGGCATCGGCCGCAGTGGCAGCGCGGAGATATTCCTTCCCAACAATTTGGGCCAGTTCCGGCCACGAGACTTCGGTCATCACCCCGCTTGCGGCTGGCATAAGCGTTTCTCCTGCTCGGCGTTATCTCATGCCCTTAAAAGCGTTGCGCCAAGCCCGCGATTTCCAGCGGGTGCGGTTCGTAGACCCCGGGTTTTTCTCCGCACAACCGGGGCCGGGGAAATACCTTATCGGGGTTAGAGAGGTTCTCGGGATCGAAGGCGCAACGCACAAGTTGCATGGTGTCCAGATCGGGCTCGGCATACATCTCGGACATGAACATCTTTTTTTCTTCCCCCACGCCGTGTTCCCCGGTGATGGAGCCCCCGGCCTTGATGCACAGCCGCAGGATGTCCCCAGCCAACTTCTCAGCTAGCTTGTCCTGCCCGGGAACGCTGTTGTCATAGAGCACCAGCGGGTGGAGGTTGCCGTCGCCAGCATGGAAGACATTGGCCACGCGCAGGCCGACCTCGGAGCTGAGCCGTACAATCTCGCTCATCACTTGCGGCAACGCCGTGCGCGGGATCACGCCGTCCTGCACAATGTAAGCTGGCGCGAGGCGGCCGACGGCAGCGAAGGCGGCCTTGCGCCCCGTCCAAACACGAGCGCGCTCGGCGTCGGACTGCGCGACGTGGATTTCCCAGGCGCCGCATTTGGTGCAGACGTCGTCCACCTCCTCCATCAGGGTCTCGACCTCGGGGGCCGGGCCGTCCAACTCAACCAGCAGGAGCCCGCCGCAATTGGGATAGTTGGCTTGCACCGCGGCTTCCGCGGCCTGGATGGCGAGATTGTCCATCATCTCGATGGCTGCTGGCAGCATGCCGGCTGCGATGATACCGCTCACCGCCGCGCCCGCCTCGTTAGTGGAGTTGAAGGCTGCCAGCAGAACCTTGATGACTTCCGGCTTTTTCACAATGCGCAGGATGACTTTCGTGGTGATGCCGAGCGTGCCTTCCGACCCCACAAAGACGCCGGACAGGTCATAACCTGGACGATCGACGGTCAGCCCGCCAAGATGGACGAGCGAGCCGTCGGGCAGCACCACTTCCATACCGAGGACGTGGGTGGTGGTAAAGCCGTACTTCAGGCAGTGAGCGCCGCCGGAGTTCTCCGCGACGTTGCCGCCGATGGAGCAGACCAACTGCGAAGAAGGATCGGGGGCGTAGAAATAGCCGTCGGGCGCTACTCGGGCGGTCACATTTAAGTTGATCACGCCGGGTTCAACAACGACCCTCTGGTTGGGCAGATCTACTTCCAATATGCGGTTCATGCGTGTCAGGCTGATGACGATGCCTTGGGCTACTGGCAGTGCTCCGCCGCTCAGCCCCGTGCCCGAACCACGCGCGACAAAGGGGATCTTTTCGCGATGGCACACGCGCACAATGGCTTGCACTTGCGCGGTGGAGGTGGGCAGGAGCACGGCCAACGGCAGCACCCGGAACATGGTGAGACCGTCGCAGTCGTAGGTGCTGAGCTGCTCCGCCTCGGTGATCAGCCCGGACTCTCCGACGATGGCGCGAAATTCATTGAGGATGCGAGCTTCCATGCGCTGCTCTCCTCTCACAGCTAGCCGTCATACCATGAATTTTTCTTTGGTCTTGAGAACGCGCCATTCTACACCCCTTTCGCCTTCCTCGGCGTCACTTGAAGCGGGTTCGTTTGTGAATGGCCTGGTCAACACTCGATTGATTCTGGATGTGTTGTCGGCCCAGAACTTATCCAGAAAACGGGTTTGTGGGAAGCCAGGATGGTGTTTTGGGACGTGTAGTTGGCACAAACTATGCCCTTGGATTACCGGATTACCTAACATAAGAAGTCGGCATGGCGGAAGGGATGCGCGAACGCTCACGCCCCGTGGATGACTCCGAGGTGATGGGCAAATTAGGATGGAACCAGGCCCAGCAGAGTTCTGGTCGCGGTCAACTGAGGTGTACCAGAATCCCCGGTTTCAGCCGCCTCCAGCGGTGCTGAAAACACGCTGCTTAGTGCCCCTAAGTTTGTTGGTTGATC
>Ga0187867_10001841_pt1 | contig 18083 bp, 19 predicted proteins | sample June2016WEW_13_1_FD_132976 | JGI IMG/M metagenome (GOLD analysis project Ga0187867, IMG submission 132976) | Peatland microbial communities from SPRUCE experiment site at the Marcell Experimental Forest, Minnesota, USA - June2016WEW_13_10 | ecosystem: Environmental > Terrestrial > Soil >...
ACCACTGCCCGTGAAATTCACAGCGACGGTGCCCACGTTCGTGACGGTTACGGCTTTCGCACGGCTGGCAGTCCCCACCGCGTGAGTCGCAAAATCCAGACCGAACGGGGCGAGAGTGACGTCTGTGGCTGCCCCCGTCAGCGCAACGGTCTGCGGACTGGCGCCGCCATCGTCGTTGAATTCGAGGGTGGCGCCCCTCACGCCAGTGGCAGTGGGCTTGAATTCGACGCTCACCGTGCATTCCGCCCCGCTGGCGAGGCTGGTGCCGCAGGTGTTGGCCGATATGATGAAATCGGTTGGATCGGTTCCGGCGATGACAATGCCGCTGCCGGTAGGTTTACCGTGACACTGCCAACGTTCGTCACGGTCACCGTCTGCGCAGCGCTAGTTGTTCCCACTACCTGGCGCCTGAGTTTCAGAGCGGTTGTTGACAGGCTGACGTCTGTTGCCGCCCCCGTGAGGCCGACGATCTGGGGACTTGCGGGCGCGCTATCGGTGATCGCCAGGTAGCCCGTGCGGGTCCCCGGCTGGGTGGGAGTGAAAGTAACGTCCACCGTGCAGGTCGCCCCAGGCGCCAGCGTCGCGCAGGTATTCGTGGTTTCGGCAAAATCGCTGCCCGGCTTGACCTTGGTCCCGGTAACGGTTACCGGCAGGGGAAACGCGTTACTTGCCGTTACCGTCTGGGGCGGGCTCGTGCTGTCAATAACGCGGCGCGGAAACTTTAGGCTGGCTGGAGAGAATGTCAGGCGTTTGCAGGCGCCCGCGCTGCCCGCGTTGTAAATTGCTTGTAGCTGATCGGCCGGCAGAGCCACGTTGTACGCCTGCACTTCATCGATCACGCCGTTCCAGGTCCTGTAGTACCCAAGCGGATAATAAATGGGGGAGTCCGAGCCGATAGTCCACGGCGAGGATGAATACGGGACGGTCTTAGTTTCGGCAAAGGAGCCCTCCAAAACTCATTCACAAACAAGCGGAATGTGCTTCCATCATATGTTGCTGCCACGAAATAAAAACTGCCGGCGGGAAAAGCGCCTGTGGAAGTGATCGATTCGTTACTATCGTTGCCGAAGACGAACAGGAATCGGTTGCCGACAGCGCCCCACGACAATGCGACGGAGTCATCCGTGTCGTCTACATTCTGTTCCACGATGACGCTGCCGTAGGAATCGTCATTCGGGCCCGGCCCGTCCGGCCTCACCCACGCCGTCCAAGTGAACTGTTGGTTTTCCAGGCTGGACGATTGTGGGATTTCGATGTAGCCTTTAGACCCGAATGTAAACCCGTCGAGCACTTCGCCCGGCACGAGGCTGACCGCCACGACCGTGGACGCATTGTTTCCCCCAACAATGTCATTCTCGTTGCTGTCGCCAGGCCACCAACCGGCAATTCCCGGAGGCGCGGTTGTACAGGATTGTGGCTGCGCAATCGGGCAGCAACACAGGAATAGCGCGAATAGAAAGGTAATGCACGGCAAGCGGCGCGTCATATGGTATCGTCTTCCCCCTAGCTACGATTTTCCATTCTGGAACCTAGTTTCCGGCTAGTGACAACAGCCGCCGCGATTGGAGCAAGCTCGACGTTCGAGATATTCGCGGCCTAGTTCAAGCATCCCGAAATCCCCGCATCGCCATGAAAACAAAACAAATTTCCCTCGAGATCCCGGCCCCCGCGCCAACCCCCATGCTATTCTTGCGTCGGAATGGAACACAGCACCCGCACTCCTCTCAGCTTCTCCGCGATCCCGACGACGCCGAATCCCAGTTCCCTCCAACCAAAATCGGGCGCGACTCCATGTAACACGATGCAACACGATTTCGGGGTTTTTCGATGCACCGTCCGCCGGCCGCCCCACCCCGAGCACCGTGATAGAGTAGCTCTCGTGCAACGCCGGACTTTCTTTCGTTCCCTTGCCGCAGCCTCGGCAGCCGCCGTCAAGCCTCCCCGCGCCCTCGCCGCCGTTTCCAAGACCAGAATCACGCGCGTCCGCGTGTACGCGCCGACCCAGCCCAATCCACTCTTCAATCAGAGCGACCTGATCGTCGCCGTCGAGACCGATGCCGGTATCACGGGCATCGGCGAAGGTGGCTCGAAGGAAATGTTGGAGCAATGCGCCGGCCGCCTCATCGGCCAGGACCCGCAATACATCGAGCGCCTCTGGCAGGACATGTCGCGCGCTTTCTTCTACCCGCCCGGGCGCGAGAAAGAGCACGCCCTCGGCGCGCTCGACCTGGCCCTGTGGGATATCCGGGGCAAAGCGCTGGGCCTGCCCGTTCACGCGCTCCTCGGCGGCATGGTGCGCAACCATTGCGAGTGCTACAACACCGCCGGCATCATACCGGGCGTCCAGCCCGGCATGCCCATCAAGGAGCGTGCGCACCTCACTATCGCCGCGGGTTACCGGGCCTTCCGCATGGGCGCCGCCGACGCTCCCGCCAACACTACCTACAACACCCGCGAGCGCCTCAACCAGCTCTACGACGATTGCGTCGAAGCCCGCGACGGCGTCGGCAAGAATGGCGATTGGTGCGTCGATTTCCACCAGCGCTTCGATCTCCAAGAAGCCGTGCGCGGATGCAGTCTCATCGAACCCCTGGCGCCCTTCTTCGTCGAGGACCCCGTGCGCACCGAAGCCTTTCAGGAGGATCTCCCCATCCTGCGACGCATGGCGAAAGTGCCCATCGCGGCCGGCGAAGAGTGGGGCAATCGCTGGGACTTCAACAAGCTCGTGGAGGATCACGATATCGATTTCGTGCGCGCCACGCTCCCCAACGTCGGTGGCATCACCGAGATGATGAAGATCGCGGCCATCTGCGAGACGCACTTCGTGGGCATCGTGCCGCACTTCACCGGACCTGTTTCGACGGCCGCACTGGTCAACTCCCTCGGCACATTTTCGGGACCCGTCCTAATGGAGTACAACTTCCAGGGCCGCACGTTTCCGCACCTGCCCGTCTGCCTGGATTTCAAGGATGGCAAGCTGTATCCCAACGACCGTCCCGGCCTGGGTGTGGAAGTGGACTTCAAGCCGTTGCAGCAAATCGCCGAGATTACCGAGCGCATCACCAATCGCGCCCAGACTTACTTTCGCCCCGACGGATCGATCACAAACTGGTGAGCCTCTACCCCTGGAATTGGAGGGCGGGCAATTCTGCCCGCAGCCGGCTTTCAGCCGGCTCTGGAGGTTCCCCCGCCGGACGCTACACCATTTCCTTGCGGAGGTAGGGTCCTGTACGTCATGTATTCATTCTCACCAAAATGCAAAATTGACAGTTCCTGGCTGGTCACAATTGCTCACTATGTCCGGGCCGATGTGGTCTCTATTGCTCACCTCCCGCCCGTTCTGGGCTTGCGGACTCGCGCTAATAAGATTAGAATCCCAGTATTCGAAAGAAAAATGGAAAGCGCCTGCGGTCGTAATGAGAGGAATGAGTATGAAAGTGCAAAGTATTTTGTTGGTTATTCTCCCGTTTTGGACGCTTGGCGCCCATGCGGGCACCATCGATCTTGGAGCGGCCGACACCTATGCGGTCCTGGCTGGATCGACAGTAACGAATACTGGCACTACCAGCGTCTATGGAAATCTGGGCCTCACGCCGGGTAGCGCAGTTACTGGCTTTCCTCCGGGGGACGTGGTCCCACCGGGAATAGAAAACATCGATAATGGCCCCGCGATTGCCGCTCAGAGTGCACTTACCACGGCATACGATTCCGCCGCGGGCCTGCCATGCACCGATAACTTGACCGGCGAGGATTTGGGCGGAATGACTCTCACGCCAGGAGTCTATTGCTTCAACTCGTCGGCACAGTTGACCGGAACGCTCACTCTCAACGCCGAGGGCAACCCGAGTGCGGAATTCGTTTTCCAGATCGGGAGCACGCTGACTACCGCAAGCAGCTCCATAATCGATTTCATCAATACCAATGGTGGTCTTCCCGACCCAAACCTCTTTTGGCAGGTAGGCAGTTCCGCGACCCTCGGCACCAGCACTGCCTTCGCGGGAAATATTCTCGCGGAAACCAGCATCACCCTGACAACCGGGTCAAGTATTAGCTGCGGCAGCGCCTTGGCGCAAAACGGAGCCGTCACGATGGATGACAATGTCGTCTCCATTTATGGGTGCGAAACGTCCAGCGGTGGTGTTCCCGAGCCGGGGACCGCTACGCTGCTTGGCGTGGGACTCCTCCTCAGCCTGATGGTCTACCGCCGCCGGAAGTTGCTTGATTGGAGCTACTCGCGAGTTACTCGTGTGCCGTCACGGTAACTTCAATCCGCGCCGTCCCCACCAGCTTGGCCACACCCACCGTAGTCCGCACGGGACGCGGTTCCTTGAAATAGGTCGTGTACACCGCATTCATGCGCGGGAACAGGCTCATATCCGTCATGGCGACTTGTACCGCCACGGCGTCGTCGAAGCTCATTCCTGCTTCCTTCAGCACCAGGCCGATGTTCTCCAGGCATTGCTTCACCTCCGCCTCGAAGTCCTCGGGAATCTGGCCGGTCTTCAAGTCCGAGCCGGTCTGTCCGGCAATGTAGAGTGTATGGTCCACCAGAATGCCGGGACTGAACGGTCTTCCAGTGGGGAAGTCCTTCGGTTGGATGACCTTCCTCGATGCGGCCGAACCCGCAGCAGCTAACGCGAGACCCATGAGCAGAACGGTAAGTTTGTGCATTCGTCGATTATGGCGCGGTGCACCGGCTTGCGGCAAGGGCAGCGCTAAGATATGATGCTCGCCATGCATGCGGTGAACACGATTTCACGGAGAAGCCTTCTCCGAATGGGCGCAGTCGGCGCGGCTAGTCTGGCCGGCGCGGCTCGCCTGGGCGCCAACCCGCTGGGTTTTCCGATCGGGTGCCAGACGTGGCCCGTCAGGGAAACCATCGGCAAGGATCTCGACGGCACGTTGAAAGAACTGGCCGGCATGGGTTTTGAACGCATCGAGATGTGCTCGCCGGCGGGCTACACTGCCTTTGGCTTCGGCCCGCTGGCGCAGATGAAGCCCGCGGACCTGCGCGAAAAAATTCACGCCGCCGGGCTGGGTTGCGAGAGCTGCCACTTTGGCTTCACGGAACTGCGCGACCATCTCGACGAGCGGTTGGCATTCGCCAAAGACCTAGGCCTGAAACAAATGATTGTCTCCACGTTTGGGCTTCCCAAAGACGCCAAGATGGCGGATTGGATGCATGCCGTCGCCGCCGCCAACCAGTTCGGCGAGCGCACCCGCAAAGCGGGCGTACAACTGGGCTTCCATAACCACGATTTCGAATTCCAGAAGATCGATGGCGAGCTGATCTACGACAAGCTGATGGGCGAGTTCGATCCGAAGCTGGTCAAGATGCAGTTTCAGGTCAGCGTGATCCGCCTGGGCTACCAGGCGGCCGACTACTTCGAGAAGTATCCGGGCCGCTTCATATCCATCCACCTGCAGGACTGGTCGCCCACCCAGAACAAAGAAGTCGCACTAGGGCAGGGCGTGGTGGACTGGAAAAAACTGTGGGCGGCCGCCAGGAAATCGGGTGCGCGGAACTACTTCGTCGAAACCGAACGCGACGATCTCAAGCGAAGCGCGCAATTCCTGAAAGGACTGAGTTGATCCTGCCCGTCCTCGCGCTGCTGGCGGCCGCGCCGCAGATGCAGACCGGCGATTTAACGCAGGAGTTCGCCACCTGGACGATCCACCAGCACGACCAACGCGCGCCCGTGCCGCTAGTCATGTTGGGCCGGCGCGTCGTGTCGATCGAGACGCGCGGGCCGGGCCGGGCGGGGATTTCAAAAACCTTCTATCTGGCGCCGGGATCGCTTTGGCGGGTGAGTGCACATACCAGCGGCGCCGCGCTCATCGATACCGAAACCCCTTCCGGAACATTCGGTTCGTCGACCGGCGGGGATCTCCTCTTCCGCGCGCCGTCGCCCGGCGAGGTCGCGATCCACCTGGATAGCACCGGCGGGCAGGCGTCATTCGTCGATCTGCGCTTTGAACCCGTGCCCGAGCCGGACCCCGGCGAGCTGCGCATCCACCTCCAGCCAACCGGCAAGCGCCCTATAGATGCCAAGCAGCAAGGGCAGTTCATCGAGATGTTGTGCCGGCTCATCCCGTCGATGATCGCGCAGCAGGTGGATAACGACAGCTTCGAGGAAGAGCCGCCCTACCGCTTCTCTTACATCAAAGAGACCGACCATCCGTATCGCCCCTGGTATCCGGATGGCGCCGTCCAGACCGCCGAATACGCGCTCGATACACAGGATCCTTTCAACGGCCGGCGTTCGCAGCGGATCGAGATTCACGTGCCGCGGGCGCGCGCCGGCATCGCGCAGGACGGCTTCTATACGCAGGCCGGCATGCGCTATCGCCTGCGTCTGCACATGAAAGGAATCGGGACCGTTCCGGTGCGCGCGGTTCTGCGGGATGCGCAGGGTAATGTCGCCCCGCCAGTGGCTCTCGGACGCGCCGCCGCCCAATGGCAACCCGCGGAAGCCGTGCTCGCCGCCACGCGCCGCTCGGACCATGCCACCCTGGCGATCGACTTCGAAGGTCCTGGCACATTATGGCTGGACCGCGTCTATCTGATCGGTGCGGACGCTATCGAGGGAGTCTGGCGGCCGGACGTGGTGGACGCAATCAAAGCCCTCAAGCCGGGCGTGATCCGTTTTGGCGGTACCTCGATCGAAGGCTTGGAGTGGGACCGGACCATCGGCGATTGGGACGCACGCGCGCCATTCACCACCTACTGGGGCGGGCTGGAGCCGAACTTCGTGGGCCTGGATGAGTTCACGCAGTTGTGCCGCGCCGTGGGCGCGGAGCCGCTGATCTGCGTCCGTTGGACCGGCAAGCAGCCGGCGGATGCGGCTGCGGAAGTCGAGTATATGAACGGCGGCTCCCAAACGCGCTGGGGCGGCCTCCGCGCGCGCAACGGACATCCCCAACCCTACGCGGTCAAGTACTGGCAGATCGGCAACGAAGTCGGCGGCCAGGACTACGAGCGATCCATCGCCGCGTTTGCGCGCGCCATGCGCGCGGCCGACCCGTCCATCAAACTGATGAGTTCTTATCCGCGGCAAGGCGTGCTGGCCGGCGCCGAAGGCCAGCTTGATTACCTGTGCCCGCATCACTACGAAATGGGCGATCTGACGGAGGTGGTGCGCGAGTTTGAATCGCTCCGGGAACGAATCCGGCTGCAAGGCCAGGGTAGGGAAGTCCGCATCGCGGTGACCGAGTGGAATACCACCGGCGGCGATTTCGGACTGAAGCGCGGCATCTTGCAATCGCTGGGCAACGCGCTCGATTGCTCGCGGTACCACAATCTGCTGCAGCGCTACGCGGACCTGGTGGAGATGGGCATCCGCTCGAATTTGATCGATAGCTTCGGGTCGGGCATCATCGTCACGGGACCGGGCTGGATGTATCGCGCGCCCACTTATTACGCCGAGCAATTGTACGCACGCGCGGCCGGCTCGTATCCGTTGCACCTGGAGCGCACTGGCGGTCTACCCTGGCAGTTGCAGCAGCCCGACGTGAGCGCCGCGCTGAGCGACGACGGGCGCATGCTTCGGATTTATGCCGTGAATTCGACCGCGGCCCCGCTTCGTCCCACGATTGTGCTGGCCGACGCCGGGAAATCCGTCGCGGGCGCTACGGCGTTTGTGTTGAAGAATAGAGTGGGACTGCCCAATACCGAAGCCATGAATTCCGCGAGCGACCCCGCGGCCGTCGAAGTCGAGAGCGGCGGCACCCCGGTGGCCGGAGGCCGTCTCGAGTTCAGCTTCGCACCGTACAGCCTGACGTTGCTGGAGATCCGCCTGTAGGACAGGCCTCCGGCCTGTCCCGTGGCAAAGGTGTTCGCTATTTCTTCGGCTCCAGCTTCAAATTCACTATCGGTTGCTTGCGCGAGTCGAACGCGCTGAGGGTCCGGGACTTGCTGGAATCCCCGTTGAAGTCGGCGCGCAGCTCATAATCCACATCGGTGCTGAGCCCGTGAAAATAATAGGCGCCGTTATCGATCGTGATGAACGAACGGATCTGCAGCGTCTTGGTGTTCTTCAACTGCACCACCGCCCCATTCACCGCCTCGCCTTGGGCGTTGTTCACCACACCCTGCACCGAGCGTATGTTGGCGTTCTCGTCCTTCTTCGCTCCCGCCACGCTGCCCGCCAGCAGCAGCGCGCAGGCCGCCGCGGCAAGAAGCCGGTAACCAGAATTCTGCGGCATCGCTTTACTTCCAGTCCTCTTCGGATTCTTCCTCGTCCGCGTCCTCCACGAAGGCCTCGTCTTCCTCCTCCTCCAATTCCTCGGCGGATTCCAGTTCGAGAGGGTCGGTCCCAATTACTTTCAGGTCCGCTCCACACTCATCGCAACTGATGGAGTCGCCTTCGTCCACATCTTCTTCATCGACATCGATGGCCCCGTCGCATACCGGGCATGTAACCATATCTCGAATTCCTCCCGGAGACTTCACAATACATTTAACGAAAGTGCGCCCCGCTTGCAACTGTATTGTACAGCGTTTGCGGGTCAGCGAGCGGCCTGCTTCGCCAACCGCCCGCGCGTGGTAGCGGGCACCATGCCCATCATCCGCATATACAGGAAAAGCTGCGCTCGATGGGTTAGCTCGTGCTCCTTGACAAACTGCAGCATTTCCAGGCGCGTGACCCGCGCGCCGTCCACCCGCGTAACGATCCCGGCATAAAAATCCGGCTGCTGGGCCGCCAGCTCCGCCACGCGCCGCTCCACCGACGCGCGCAATTCCCGCGCCAGATCGGCTGGGCCGGCGCCCTCGGGCAGCAGCGCGAACCGAGCCATCTTCTCCCGGAATTGTGGGCCGCCGAGGTGCTCCTCACCTTCCAGCAGCAGGCCCGTCAAGCCATGCCCGGCGATGAGGATATGACGCGCGATTTCGCCGAACGTCATCAGGTCTTCGGCGGGTTTGTAGCCGAACTCGCCAGCCGGAAATTCTTCCACGGCCGTGGCTGTATCGGCGCGGATCGCCTTCCAGGAATCCAGAACTTGTTCCAGTCTCACCATATGTTCCATTGTACTTGGCCTGTGGGGCAGGATGGCATCCGGCGCGCCGCTTACCAATCGGCGCAAACTTGCATAAGATGGGATAAATGCTGGAAAAAGTCGATCTCACCCGCGCCATCCCCAAAGACGAATACAAGACCCGCCTGCCGGCGTTGCAGGCCAGTCTCTACGATTTGCAGCTTCGCACGTCGGAGGCCGGCTTGCCCAGCGTCATTGTCTTCGAAGGTTGGGAGGCGGCGGGCAAAGGCACGTGCATCAACGTGCTCACCAGCCGGCTGGAGCCGCGCGCCTTCCGCCTGCACGTGATTCAGGAGCCGCGTACGCACGAACTGCACATGCCGTGGCTCTACCGGTTCTGGCAGCGCGTTCCGAATTACGGCCAGATGGCCATCTTCGACCGGAGCTGGTACCGCCGCGTGCTCGAAGAACGCGTGGAGAAGCTCACGCCCAAGAGCGACTGGCAGAAGGCGTACCGCGACATCGCCGATTTCGAGCGCACCTTGGCCGACGATGGGTACGCCATCGTGAAGCTCTTCTTCCACATCGCCAAGAAGGAACAGCGGCAGCGGTTCAAGAAGCTGGAGAGCCATCCGCTCACACGCTGGCAGATACAGCAGGCGGACTGGAAGCGCCACAAGGAATATGGCAAATACCTGGTGGCGGTGGAAGAGATGCTGGAGCGTACCGAATCCGAATGGGGGCCGTGGACCATCGTGGAAGCCACCGATCGCTACTGGACGCGCATCGCGGTCTTCGAGGCCATTATCCGGGCGCTGAAAGCGGGCGCCGAAAAGCGCGCGGCGCGGAAGGCGTGAACCATGCTGGAAACTCTGGATCTGGGCAAGCATCTTACGAAAGCGGAATACGAGCGCGACCTGCTGCGCTATCAGGTGCAGTTGCGCGAGTTGGCGTGGCAGCTCTACCGGCGCAAACGCTCGCTGGTGGCGGTTTTTGAAGGCCGCGACGCGGCAGGCAAGGGCGGCACGATTCGGCGGTTGACCGAGAAGCTCGATCCGCGCGGATACGAAGTCTTTCCCATCGCCGCGCCCGAAGGCGACGATAAGACGCATCACTACCTGTGGCGGTTTTGGCGCCGGCTGCTGCCGCCCGATGAAAAGCAGGTCTTGATCTTCGACCGGAGCTGGTACGGCCGCGTGCTGGTGGAGCGCGTGGAGGGATTCTGTACGGAAGACTCCTGGAAGCGGGCCTATCGCGAGATCAACGATTTCGAGCGGCAACTTGTGGACGCCGGAGGGATCGTGGTCAAGTTCTGGCTGCAGATCAGTCCCGAGGAACAACTGAAGAGATTCGAGAAGCGCCAGGACACGCCCTACAAGCGCTGGAAGCTGACGCCGGAGGATTGGCGCAACCGCGAGAAATGGGGCCGCTACGACGAAGCCGTGGAAGACATGCTGCTGCGCACCAGCACCCTGACCGCGCCCTGGACGGTGGTGGAATCGAACTTCAAATGGTTCGGGCGGGTGAAATGCCTGAAGACCATCGTGAACGCGGTGAGTAAGACGCTGGATTACAAACCCGCCGACCCGGTGGGCCTGGCGAAGAAACCGCGCTCATGAAACGTGGCGCAGCACCAGTGCGCTGCGCCCCAGGCCGGCGTTCAGCAGTTGTGTACGACCGGCAGAAGTACCGCGTAGAAATCCGTCTTGACGTGAACGGACTCGCGCGATGGAAACGCGTCGAAGACCACTGGATCGGCGCATGGCGTGCAATAGGCGACTGCCCCTTGCAGGAAAACGAAGCCCGCGGACCTCGAAGGCGTAGGGTTCGTGGGTTCGGCAGGGCCGCTCTCGGCTACTTTTGGAAGCGCGGTGTGCCTGACCGGTAGGTCGGGTTCTCGTTCGAGGAAGACCTTCACGTCCTTTACGATCTGGTCTTCAGTGTTCCGGTGGCCGACTTTCTTCACGATATCCCGCAGGACGAACGAAAACATGAACGCGAACACGGCACAGGCGAAAAACCAGACCGATCCGGTGCGCGCTGGAGCGCTACGGCCCACAACGACTATCAGGCCAAAGGCGATCGCGAACAGCAGCCACATACTCTGCTGCACCAATCGAGATGTGTTCTTGAGTTTTTGTTCGGCGTTGTGCAGGTCGAAAGTCATGATTTCTTCTCCGGTCGGTTGGTTCAATGCATCTTGGGAACCGTTTTCCGGGAGCCGATATCTTATTGAAAACAAGCATAATGTTGGTTGTGGAAAGGAGCCGGCCCAGTGACAGTACTGGCGGTTCCAGGGGATAGGTGTGACAGAGTTGTCACTCGGTCGTGTGTTGCGGTGCTAAACTGCTGAAAGGTATCGAGTGGCCTCGAATCCAATCTCCAAACTCACGGAAGAGCAGTACCTTGCCCTGGATCGCGCCGCGGAATTCCGCAGCGAATTCGTGGATGGCGAGATGTTCGCCATGGCGGGTGCGTCAAATGCGCACGGCTTGATCCAGCGGAATCTGCTCGGGGAACTCTACCTGGCTCTGCGGGGCAGCCCTTGCGGGCCCTTTGGGTCCGATTCCCGAATCAAGGTGTCCAGCCGGGCGTATGTATATCCGGACGTTTCGGTAGTTTGCGGCAAGCAACAGACCGCCGGTGAGTATAGCGACATCCTCATCCAGCCGTTGGCCATCTTCGAGGTTCTATCGCCGTCTACCGAGAAGTACGATCGCGGCCTGAAGTTCCAGCTCTATCGTACGATCGATTCGCTCAAAGAATACATATTGGTGAATCAGGAACAGGTCCGTATCGAACGGTTTACGCGCCAGCCGGATGGCACGTGGTCTCTGCATGACTATCTCCGTCCCGACGACGAACTGAAGATCGATTCCATCGGCGTGGCGATCCCGCTAAGGCGGATCTACGATCAGGTGGAGATCCCGCCCATTACCGGCTGAACCTTGCGCGAATGCGGACGGTGCGGTCGAGTTCATCCAGTACTTCCAATACCTTGCGCTCCAGATCCGCTTCCGGCGGATTCGCTTTCAACCATTGGCGGACCTCGCTCGCCGCAGCGGCGGTGTCCTGGCCTCCGATGAAGGCGTTCAGCCAGGCCAGCACGAAGAAGATCTTTCGGTCGCGCTTGATTTGGGGCAAGGAATCGAGAGCCGCCTCCAGGTATGGGAGCGTCAGGGCCGCCTGATTCCAGTAGTTGAACGCCGAGAGGCTCTGCTCAACCCAGTCTTCTTGTAGCGCGCGATTCTCCATGTAATCCTTGAAATATTGCCGCTTCGTTGCCGCGTCGGGACTCGCGGCTGCGGCCACGTATGCGTACTTGCGGCCGTCGCCGGTTGGGTCGCGGACCTGCTCGGCGGAGAGCAGCGCGGTCCCGGCGGGATCGGCGTGGGCCAGCAAAGCGGTGATCATATTCCAGCGATCCAACGGTTTGATCTCCAGGCCCGGCACGCTGGACTGGCCAGCCAGGATGCTCTTCAGGCGCGCGAGTGCGGCAGGCGTGACTGCCACGGAGCGAAAAGTGCGGTAGTAATGGATGCGCAGACTAAGATCCGGCGATTCCTGCATGCCGTGCTCTAGCATCGCTTCCAGATCTGGCGCCATGGCGGCGCGCTGCGCGTCGGATAGATAATGCTGGAACGCAGTGGCAGTGTGGGCCAGCACGCTTTGGGTAAGGGCTTCGTCGCTTTCCGCCGGAAGCGCGCGGATGGATAGCCCGAGGTACATAGAGGGCGCCATCCGCAGTTCCCGCACGCCGTCCCACATTGCGCCCCAGACCAGCGCGCGGCGGAACGGATCGGCGACCGTTTCGATGTGCGCGGCCACGCGCTGCATGCTGTGCTCGTCGAGGAGAAAGCGGCCGTAGGCATAGTCCTGGTCGTTGGCGAATACCCAAACCGGGCACGGCTTGCCGATCAATTCAGGAATGACTGCGCCGGAATTGGAGAGGCTGGCGGAAACCGTCTGCGGCGGCGCGCCGTCGTAGGCCAGCAGAATCTGCATGCGAATCGGCCACAGGTGACCCTCGCCCAGGACGTCCGTCTGATCCAGCCTGAATTGATCGATACGGCCCTCCGCGCAGGACCAGACTGCGTCCAATTGGGGCATGCCGCGCTGCTTGATCCAGGCATCCGCCCACGCTGCGAGTGATTGACCCGAAGCCCGCTCGTAGGCATGAATCAGGTCGCCCCATTCCGCGTTGCCGTATGCGTGCTCCCGAAGAAAGAGGCGCACACCGTCGCGAAAGGCGGTTTCGCCGATCACAAACGAAAGCTGCCGCAGGATACCGGGGGTCTTGGAGTATACGATCGCTCCGTAGGCCGATTTGGCGTCTTTCAAGTTGGCGATCGACTGATGGATCGGAGTTGTACCGGCTGTGGAATCAATGGTATAAGCTGCTGGCTTAAAGGATTGATAGAAGCGTTTCCAGATGTCGTTGGGCGGATAGAGCGTGGCCAGCGTTTCGTAAGCCGTGTACTGGGCGAAGCCTTCCTTGAGCCACAGGTCGTCGAACCAGCGCATGGTCACCAAATCGCCGAACCACTGATGCGCAGTTTCGTGCAACACCAGAGCGGCGCGTTGGATCTTATCACCCGCGGTAGGAACGGATCTGAACAAGATTGATTCTTCACGGAAAAAGGTGGCGCCGGCGTGCTCCATGCCGCCAAATGGAAAGCCGGGAATCAGCACGAGGTCGTATTTTTCGAAGGGAAAGGGGTGCTGGAAGTACTCGGCCATATGCCGCACTCCGGCGCGCGCGATTTGCATTACCTCTGGCGCCTCCTGCACGGCCCGCTCGAATTTCGACTGGCGTACGAAGAGGCGAAATCCCTCGCCCGGGATAGCCCGGAAGGGTCCTGCCGCGAAGGCGAACAGGTAAGTGGGTAGGGGCGGCGTCTCGGCGAAATCGGTGTGACGGAAGCCGGGCTTGCCGGGCGCTGTGGATTCGATGCGCGTGTTGGAGACGACGGTCCAATCGTCGGGCGCGACGATCTCGAGGTGGAAGCGGGCTTTCAGATCGGGCTGATCGAAGCAGGGAAAGGCCTGGCTGGCATCCATGGGGACGAACAGGGAGTAGATATACTGGGCCCCGTCGTCGCGGTCGAGGTAGCGGGTGATGGCGCGGCCTGAGGTAGCGATGCCGGATGCGAAGTCGAGGGCGATGCGGTTCTGGCCGGGAACAAAATAGTGGCCGGCTATGATCAGGTGGCCGTTGGCGGTCTGCGCCTCGGCAGCAGCGCCGTTGACGGTGAGGTTGGTGGCGGAGCCATCGCGGTAGTCCAGCACGACCGATCCGCGGGGGTCGGCCATGCCAAGGAGGTTCAGGGAGATCTCCTCGCGGCCGGGCAAGCGGTCTGTGTCCGAGGCGAGTTCCAGGGACAGGTGATAGTGTACGTCCGAGATGCGGCTGGCGCGGGCTTTGGCCAGCTCCCGGGAGACGCCTTCGGCGGGAGATTGGGCTGCGAGTGGAAGGGCGACGAGCATGGCGCAGAGCGGGCTGAACCGGAGCCACTGATCAGGCTTGGTAGACTTTCTGGCCAGATACATATGTGGCTTTGATAGTTATTGTTGAATCCGATGAGTTAAAATCAAACTCGACCATGTCCGCGCGGTCGCCGGGGGTCAATCCGTTAGTGCGCCCGGGCACTCGGCCGGCGCGGGCCGCGTTGGTCGTAGCCATGCTTATGGCGTCTGCCAGGCTGAGCCCGGCGATGCGCATCAGATTCTGGACGCCATGGTGCATACGAAGCGCCGAGCCGGCCAGCCGCTCTTGCCCTACCAGCAGTACCCGGTTGTCCGCCGTCAACTCGACGGCCTGCTCGCCCAACTGGTAGCGTCCAGGCGGACAGCCGGCTGGGGCTGCGGCATCGGTCACCAACACGGAGCGTGCTACGCTCTTGGCGCGCAGGGCGACTTTCAGGAACGAGGGGGGCAGATGGATACCGTCCACGATGAAATCGGCCATCAGGCGGTCTTCCGCGAGTTGCTCCCAGAGGTAATTGGGATGCCGCCGCATGACCGGATGCGCGCCGTTGCCCAAGTGCGTGGACAACGATGCGCCGGCGCCGACCGCATCGGCGAGTTGTTGCGTGGTGGCATTGGTGTGACCGATGCTGGCGACCACTCCTGCGGCCGTGATCGCCTCGATATAACGGCAGGATTGCGGCCACTCGGGAGCCAGCGTCACGATGCGGACCTGGTTTCCGGTAGCCTCCTGCCAGCGGTGGAATTCGTCCAGATCCGGTGGGCGTACCCAGCGGCGAGGGTGTGCGCCGCGCGGGCCATCGTCGGGCGAGATATGCGGGCCTTCCACATGGAAGCCATCCATGGCGGCGCCTTCGGGCAGCGTTTCCTTGGCGCACTTGAGATTGCGCAGGGCGCCCAGCATGTCCGCCGGCGAGCCGGTGATGACGGTAGGATAAAAACGTGTCACACCAGTGGAGAAGAGGCCGCGGACGGAGCGGGCGATCTGGTCCTCAGTGCACTTGGGATCGTTAAAATCCACGCCGAGAAAGCCGTTTACCTGAAGATCGATGAATCCCGGACTGAGATAGGGTCCGCCGGATTGGCTCGCAGGTTCTACGGTCGAGATGGTGCTCTCGAAGGTCACCCGGACCGGAGTTCCGCCAAATGTTTCAATCCCAATACAATTCATGCGGGCTCTGCTTTATCCACAGGATAGCCACAGTCCGCGGCTGGCAAAAGCAAGATTTTGCATCGCCACAAAGCTGTTGAAAAAGGCTGCAAATCTGAATTTCTCTCTGGCAATCGCCGGTGCGCATAGGCTAAAAAGAGATAGTCCATCGGCTGCGGCGCATCCTGGAAAGCAAATCTCGGGGGAGGTGGCCTTCCGGGGTGTGCGCGCAGCTTCCTTACTTGTCAACGCCCACTGGCTGTCGCGCGTATACCGGCGACAGCCATCCATAACGATCCGGCGTGGAGCCGTCGATCACCGCAAAAAACTCCTTTTGCAACTTCTCAGTGATTGGGCCGCGACAGCCTTTGCCGACCGGGATGCGGTCGACGGAGCGGATGGGCGTAATCTCCGCTGCGGTTCCGGTAAAGAATACCTCGTCGGCGATGTAGAGCATTTCGCGGGGTACGATGGTTTCCACCACCGGGATATCCAGATCCTGGGCCAGACGCAGGACGGCATCGCGCGTCACGCCGGGCAGCACTGAAGCGCCCAGCGGAGGTGTATGAATACGGCCGTCGCGGACCAGGAAGATATTCTCGCCGGATCCCTCGCTGACATAGCCGGCTTCATCCAGCGCGATGCCCTCGGCGTATCCGTTGGTGATGGCCTCCATCTTGATAAGCTGCGAATTCATGTAATTGGCGCCGGCCTTGGCCAGGGCGGGCAGGGTATTGGGGGCGATGCGCTTCCAACTCGAGACGCAAACGTCGACGCCCGAGGCGAGGGCTTCCTCGCCCAGATACTTGCCCCAAACCCAGCAGGCCAAGTAAACATCCACAGGGTTGTTCAACGGGTTCACGCCGACGTCGCCATAGGCACGGATGGCGATGGGGCGGATGTAGCAGGATTCCATGTCGTTGACGCGGACCAACTCCTGCGTGGCCTCGCCGAGCTCTTCACGCGTGTAGCCCAGATCCATGCGATAGATTTTGGCGGAATCGGCCAGGCGGCGCACATGGTCGCGCAAGCGGAAAATGGCGGGGCCGCCGGGTGTGGCATAACAGCGTATGCCTTCGAAAACGCTGGTTCCGTAGCTCACCACGTGGGAGAGGACATGGATGGTGGCCTGTTCCCAGGGGATGAAACGTCCGTTGTGCCAGATTCGTTGGGTGGGCGTCAGCATGGCTTAATTATAACCTCAGGCGTTTGGAATGGACGGATGATCGGTGAGGATTGGGTGCAGCCCCCGGGCTTATTGCTCGCGCGCGTTCCCGTTCCCCCGGCGCGCCATCGAATCGATGAAGCGCTGTAGCTTCTCTTCGGTGACCAATTGGGCTGCGGCGACCTGGGTGATCTTGGCGTCCAGCTCCTTTTCCAACTCCTGCCGGCGCCTGCGCGCGTTGCGCGCCTCCCGCACGCCCATCGAGAATGCCCGCCGCATGTCGGCCCGCATGGCGGCGCCCGCGCGGCGAATATCTGCCATTTCGCGCTCGTGCCGCTCCTGGGCGTCTTTTTGCCGCTCTTCGGCGTCTGCCTGCCGGAGCCCAAGCAATTCCAGGCTCTGCGTCAATGCTTCATGGCGTTCCGTCAGTTTTTCCAGGCGTTCGTCGATCGTCACGTCTCTTCAATCGTCGCCCGTTCCGCGCCGGGGTGTCAAGCGGAGCCGGCCTGTCCTGCTAGAACTCGATTTCGAGGCGTTTCGCGACGCGGTCGAGCGTGTCCCGCTAAGCGCTCGACTTGGCGCTCGGTGTGCGCCGCCGTGCAGGAAATACGCAACAGGTTTTGCGCGGCGGCGGGGCGCAGCACCGGATTGATGTAGATGCCTTCCTCCAACAGCGCCTTGCAAAGGCGGCAGAGGTCGATTTCGTTCTCCACCACCACCGGCACGATGGCGGTCTCGCCATCCAGCACGGGAAACCCGCACAGGCGCAGCGCCCGGCGCAGCCGTCCGGCGATGTGCAGCAGCCTCTGCTGGCGCTCGGGTTCCTTACGCATCACGTCCAGAGCGGCTGTACGGTCGCCCCTACCGAAGCAACACGCCGGAATGCATCAGAAAATGCTCCGCGATGGGACCCAGCGACAGCGCCGGGAAGAAGGTCAGTGCCGTCACAATTGTGATGGTCCCAATGAGCAGAATCACGAACAGAACGCCATGCGTCGGCATGGTTCCGACGGTTACCGGCACACGCTTCTTGCGGGCCAGATTGCCTGCCAGAGCCAACGCCGGCACGATCACCAGAAAGCGTCCGATCAGCATCTCAATACCCAGGGTCAGGTTAAAGAAAGGCGTGTTGGCGCTGAGCCCGGCCATGGCGCTCCCATTGGTCCCTACGGCGCTGGCGTTGGCGTAAAGAATCTCGCTCAATCCGTGGGGACCGGCATTGCCCAGATTGGCCACCGGCGCGCCTAAAGGATTCCAATAGGAGTGCGGCGCAAAGTGCACGAGAAATGTTGCGCAGGAGATCAG
>Ga0187867_10001844_pt1 | contig 18064 bp, 14 predicted proteins | sample June2016WEW_13_1_FD_132976 | JGI IMG/M metagenome (GOLD analysis project Ga0187867, IMG submission 132976) | Peatland microbial communities from SPRUCE experiment site at the Marcell Experimental Forest, Minnesota, USA - June2016WEW_13_10 | ecosystem: Environmental > Terrestrial > Soil >...
CACCGTCATCGGCTTACCGCACTTTGCCGCCACCGCGCGGATCCGCGCCGGATCCAGCGACGCGCGGGTTGTGCTGGCGAGCGAACTGACCAGCAGCAGCATGTCGATCTCATCGCTCTCGGCGAGATGTTCCATGGCCGTCATCATCGCGGGTCCGGTGTTGGAACCTTGCGCGGTCACATCGACCGGATTGCCGGCGGCGCCATAGGACGGCATCAGCGGACGCAACCGCGCCTGCTCGGAAGCCGAGAGTTGTGGCACGATCAGCCCGTGCGCCGACATGATATCCGCCGTCCACGCGCCACCGCCGCCGGAGACCGTGACGATCCCGACGCGGCGTCCCTTGGGCAGCGGACAACTCAGCACGACGCCGGCGATGGCGACGGCTTCGTCCGGGTCCTCGGCCTCGATCACGCCGTACCGTTCGAATACCGCGTGATAGGCGGTGTAGGACCCCGACAGCGACGCGGTGTGCGAGGCGGAGGCGCGGGTGCCGGCGTCGGAACGGCCGACCTTGATCGCAATCACCGGCTTGCCCAATCGACGGGCTTTCGCCAGTGCGCCGACGAAGGCCGGACCGTTGCGCACCGTTTCGCAGAACAACATGACGGCAGCGGTGTGCGCGTCCTCGATCATGTAATCGAGGAAGTCGGCCATGCCGAGATCGGCCTCGTTACCGGTCGAGATCACGTAACTAAATGCCAGCCCGGCGGCCTTGCCTCGATTGAACAGCGAAAACCCAATCCCACCCGACTGCGCGATCACGCCGATGCGCCGCGGCGACACATAGACGGCATTGGGGTCTTCCCGGGTCTCTACCGTCGGGCTGAAGGTGGTTGCGACGCGGCCGAGGGCGTTGAAGTAACCCTCGCAATTGGGCCCGCAGGCGCGGATGCCATACGTGTCGGTCACCGCGACGAGGTCTGCCTGCATCTGGCTCGCCGCACCGCCCTCTTCGGCGAAGCCGGAGGAAATGATCAGGGCATTTTTGACGCTTGCTTTGGCGCATTCAGCTACGGCGGCGGCAACGCCCGCAGCGGGGATGGCGACCAATGCCAGATCGACCGGCCCACCCACGGCGCCGATGGAGGGAAAGCATTTCAGTCCGTCGATGTCCTGGTAGCTTGGGTTGATCGGCAGAATACGGCCCGGGAAGCCGTTTTCGCGCAATTGATGCAGCAAGCGGCCACGGATGCGGTGCAGGTCTGGCGAAGCGCCGAGAACCGCGATCGATTCCGGCCAGAAGAAACTATGCAGGGGATGATTGCTCATTGTTTTGCTCCCGTCGCTCGCGGCCCGGTCGGCACATCCCGCCATGGCACCCCCTTATCCACCCGTGGATCCTGCGGCAAGCCAAGTACACGTTCCGCAATGATGTTCTTCATGATTTCATCGGTGCCGCCGGCCAGGCGCAACGCCGGCGAATACAGCAACGCTTCCTCGAAAATGCCTGATACCGGCATGGAGTCTCCCATGGTCGGCCCAGCCATGCCGATCAGGTCCAACCCATACGACAAGATATCTTGCAATTTGTTCGCCGCCACCACTTTGATGATCGACGATTCAGGACCCGGTGTCTGACCGCGCGATAACGCTGTCATACCACGGAATTTGGTGAATTTCAGGCCTTGCGATCGGACATAGAATTCAGCCAGTTTCTCCTGCACCGCCGCATTGTCGATCGCCAGCCCATCTTCCAGCTCAACCTGACGGGCAAGTGAAAAGAGTTCGTTGAAGTCTGGCCCGGGGGCATCGCGCATACCGTGACGTTCGTTCATCAGGGTGGTAAGTGCCACTTTCCAGCCGGCACCGACCGGCCCGACGCGTCGCGTATCGGGAATTCGCACATTGGTGAAGAACACTTCGTTGAAGTGCGACGATCCCGACACCTGACGGATCGGCCGGATTTCGATGCCCGGCGCTTTCATGTCCAGAATGAAGAACGACAGGCCGGCGTGCTTCACCGCATCCGGGTCGGTTCGTGCCACCAGAATTCCGTAATCGCTGTAATGCGCGCCAGAGTTCCAGATCTTCTGGCCATTCACTACCCACCCGTCGCCAGCCTTTTCGGCACGCGTGCGCAACGCCGCGAGGTCGGACCCGCCGCCCGGTTCGGAAAATAACTGGCACCAGACATAATCCGCGCGCATCGTCTTTGCCACGAAAGTCTCGCGTTGTTCCAGTGTGCCCCAGGTGCAGATGGTCGGCATTGCGAGGCCGATACCGATGCCGAACAGCCCGGTCAGGACATCGTATTTTGCCTCTTCCTGATTGTAGATCACGTTCTGGATTTGCGTGCCGCCCTGACCGCCCCACTCGGTGGGCCAGTGAATGCCGACAAATCCCGCAGCAAATTTGCGGCGTTGGAAATCCTTGGCGCGCTCCATCGCACCTGGTACGTCCTGGCCGCGACGGTAACCCTCAACGGCACCGGGCTTGCGGCGTTCGGCGTTGGCATCAAGGAACGCGCGAGCTTTGGCACGGAACGCGGCTTCCTCGGCGGTGTCTTCGAAGTCCATCGCAAAATCCTCCCTTATGCCGCCTGCAAATCTTCGGTGTTTCGGTTACGCAACTCCGCAATCAGCCGCAGCTTCCACTCGCGCGCGCCACCCAGGGTCAGCGCCAGCAGCTTCGCGCGCCGGTAATATAAGTGGCAGTCCATTTGCCAGGTGAAGCCCATGCCGCCATGGGTCTGGATATTCTCCTTGGTCACGAACCAGCCGGCCTCGCAGGCGGAAATCCGTGCCACACTCGCGGCAATCGGCAACTCCGCGGCCTCGGTGTGCACAGCCCAGGCACCGTAGTAGGCGTTGGAGCGGGCTAGTTCGACCTGGATGTACATGTCGGACAATTTGTGCTTGATGCCCTGAAACGATCCGATCGGGCGGCCAAACGCATACCGTTCCTTGGCATACAAATTCGCCATTTCCAGTGCCGCCTGGGCGCCGCCAACCTGCTCGAACGCCATCGGGACCGCCGCAAAATCCAGCAGACGGTGCACGCTTTCGGGACCGGTCGCGCCGGCCAGGGGTTCCGCAGCCGCTGCGGTGAAACTTAGTTTCGCATGTGACCGGGTCGGATCGATTGTGGTAACGACTTCCTTGGCGACGCCGGCGCCATGCAGGTCCACAAGATATAACCACGGTCCCGTGCCGCCATTTACCGCGACCACGACAAAATCGGCAATATCACCGTCCGGCACGGCCAGTTTCACCGTCGTCAACGTCCCACCACTGACCGTCGCTGTCAGCTTACGCGGATCCGCGGTGCCGGCCCGTTCCGCCAGGGCAAACGTGCCGATCAATTCCCCGGTCGCGAGCTTCGGCAAATACGCCTGTTTCTGGGCTTCCGACCCGTACAGTAGCAACGCCTCGGTCGCCAGATAGACCGACGACGCGAACGGGACCGGTGCGACATGAAAACCCAATTCCTCGGCAATGACGCAGACGGCAAGGCGGCCCAGTCCGACACCGCCGTACTCCTCCGGGATTGCCGCGCCGGTCCAACCCATTTCGGCGATGGATTGCCATAGGGCCCGATCGTACGGCTCGTCGCTTTCAAGTATGCGGCGAGGAATGGCGGGCGGACAGCGATCGGTCAGAAATCGCCGCGCCTCGTCACGCAGTTGTTTCAACTCGTCGGAAAAATCGAAATTCATGGTGGCAACCTTCCCAGGAAATCGCGGATGGCGGCGTTCACTGCCGCGGCTTTGTGGATGTTGGCGGCATGATTGGCGCGCGGGATAACAATCTCACGCGCATGCGGAATGGTACGCGCCATGTAGTGGGCGGCACTCAGGTTTGGCTTGTCCTCGGAGCCGACGACGATCAGCACCGGGACATCGATCGTGTCCAGCCAAGGCAGGGCGCCATCATCGTTCTGCGTCAGCATCGCTCGCGCCGCGGCCGCAAGACCAGGTGGGCACGTGTGTTGTCCCGGATCGACTTCGGCGCCGCCTTCAAGTGCTTCCAGGCCGTCCCGCTCCACCGCCGCCGCAAATTCTTCCACCTGCCCATTCCAGATCTGGCGCGCGGGACCATTACGCAGGCCCGGCATGGTGCCGATCACCACGAGGCCGCGCACACGGTCGGGAAACTCGTGCCAGAACCGCAGCGCCATCAGGCCGCCCGCACCGAGGCCGACCAGCACGACGCGACTTGCCTCTACCGCATTGAGAATAGCCAATATGTCCCGGGTAAGGCTATTCGCGGTCACCGGTCTCCGGGAGGGTTCACTTTGGCCGTGACCAGGCAGATCCCACAGGATCAGGCGGTAGCGGTCGGTGAATTCCTCGACCTGCTCGTCCCACATCCGACAGGTTGCGCCAACGCCATGGGTCAGCAGGATCGGCACACCCGATCCATGTGTCTCGTAGTGAATGCCCGTGCCGTTTCGTCGCAACTGAGCCAACGTTCCCTCATCCGAGCGCGTCATTGTCCCTCAGGACATCCCCCGGTAAACTCGCACGCGGAGTGATACGTTGAAAGATCTGGGCACGCGAGGAAGCAGTCATGGGCCATGCAGCATACGAACACATCGCCGTCTCGGAGTCGGGCTTCATTGCCACGATCGAGGTGCGGCGTGGACCGAACAACTTCATCGACACCGACATGGTTGGCGAAATCGCCGATGCGCTCGACGAGTATGACCGCACGCCCGAGATCCGCGCGATCGTTCTGTGTGCGGAAGGGAAGCATTTTTGCGCCGGTGCGGACTTCGGCAGCCGAGGCCCTGACGGCGTGATGCGAGCGGCGAAACGCGGCCGGCATTTGTATAAGGAAGCGCAACGGCTGTGGAAAACCGGCAAGCCGATCGTCGCGGCCGTACATGGTGCTGCGGTCGGCGCGGGAGTTGGCCTCGCGGTGATGGCGGATTTCCGGGTGACCTGCCCGGAGGCGCGGTTCTCCACCAACTTCACCCGGCTTGGCTTTCATCCTGGCTTTGGCCTGACCGCGACGTTGCCTCGGCTGATTGGTGAGCAGCAGGCGGCGATGATGCTGTACACCGGCCGCCGGCTGACCGGTGAGGAAGCGTTGGCGATCGGTCTGGCGGATTACTGCGTGCCGCTGGATCAGGTGCGCGCGAAAGCTGCCGAGGTCGCGACCGAAATCGGCCAATCAGCGCCGCTGGCCATTATCGCCACGCGGGAAACGCTGCGGCGAGGCCTCGCCGAGGCAGTGGCCCGCGCCACCGAGCGCGAATATGAGGAGCAGGACTGGCTGCGCAACACGGCCGACTTCAGGGAAGGCACCAAAGCGATGGGTGAGCGGCGCCTGCCGAACTTTCAGGCGCGGTGATCCGGGTTCTGCTGCAGTAGTCGCGAGTGCGACCGCGGCGCTGAGTTACCTGGCAAAACGGCAACACCATCGCGTGCCCATCTGAACAGGGAACGACCTCGGTTTCCACCTCCCACCGACTTTCGACCGTCACGCCGGGCAGGTTACGCAGCAGGGCCTATGCCGGAGATTCGGGAGGGGATTTTCAGTTGTCGCGGCGCGGGAAACATCAGCAGGCCATGCGGGCCGCTGCCGGTAATAATTAATTTCCGTAACGATCGCGCATTTCGCCGCCGGTGAGTTCCGCTATCAGGCAACATTCGGGCAATTGTCGAATTCAGAGGTTTCTTAACCATATTCTCACGAATTTGCATCACACACGTTGTCCTGGAGCCGACACGTGGTGAGAAAACATGGCCGCTGCAGCCGAAAATGGGGTGCTGCCGTTCATCCGGACAGTGGCCGGCGCGACATTGTTCCGTGTCTTGCGCCTGTCGTACGTCCTTGACCGACCGTGGCCAGCTCTGGGCCGCGGCACACGCCGTCTGATATGGTTCCTTTGGTCAAACGTTACCACACGTATGAGCGATCAGTTGCGCGGCCAGCTGCGCGGCGAGCGCGGGCCCGATACACCATCCGACGCAGACCCCGACCGCCGTCGAAATATTGCACCCGATCGAATTGGTCTGGCGCCTTGCGATGCGCCGGTCGTTTCGGTAATCATTCCAACCTTCGGCCAGTTGAGTTTCACGCTGCGTTGCCTGGTATCGATCAAGGCGCATTTTCCCGCCGTGGCCACCGAGATCATCGTTGTCGACGATGCATTTTCTGGGCTCGAGGCTGAGGCGCTGGCGCAGGTACAAGGCATTCGTCTGCTGCGCAATGCGGTAAATCTTGGTTTCCTGCGGACTTGCAATGCGGCCGCGCGCGCAGCACATGGCGAATTCTTGTTATTTCTTAACAATGATACCGAGGTCTGCTGCGGCTGGCTCGATCGGCTGGTCGAGGTGTTCGCCACGCATCCGGATTGCGGGTTGGTCGGCTCCAAACTGATCGGTGACGACGGAAGGCTGCATGAAGCCGGCGGCATCCTGTGGCAAGGTGGCACAGCCTGGACTTACGGTATGGGCTCCGACCCCGAGGCGCCGGAATACAACTATGTGCGCGAGGTCGATTATTGCTCGGGTGCGTCGTTGTTGGTGCGGCGCCAGGTGTTCCTCGCGATTGGCGGGTTCGATGAGAAATACGCCCCGGCATATTTTGAGGATGTTGACCTTGCGTTTCGGTTGCGCCGCGTCGGGCTGAAGACGTTTTACCAGCCCAGATCCGAAGTGATGCATTATGGCGGCGCCTCGCATGGCCGCGATGTTCGTTTCGGCGTTAAATCGTGCCAGGTGACCAATCAGGTGACTTTCCTGGAAACCTGGCAGGGGGTGTTGACCCGGGAGCATTTTGTGAGTGGAACGCGTTTACTGCGTGCCAGGGACCGCGCGCGCGACCGCAAGGTTGTCCTGATCGTCGATCATTCGGTCCCTCAAATGGATCGGGATTCCGATTCGTACGCGATCGTCGCGCTTATCCGTGCAGCGCTTGCCTCTGGGCTGGTGGTGAAGTTCTGGCCATTCGATCTGCACCGGACGCCGATCCATACCGAGGCGCTGCAGGACATGGGCGTTGAAGTATTGTACGCCCCGTACCAGACCTCGCTTACCGAGTGGCTGCAATTGAATGGCGCGGATCTGGATATCATACTGTTGAGCCAGCCTGACGTGGCGCAGGCTTGTTTGCCTGTGGTACGGTCTGGCAGCGCGGCGCGTATCGTTTATTTCGGGTGCCATATCCATTTCCGCCGTATGATGGCGCAGGCCGACCTCAGCCGGGACGCCGGCGAGCGGCGCGCGGCCGAGGTCATGCGGGAGCTCGAAATCAGCATCTGGCGCGAAGCCGATACCGTGCTTTACCTGTCCGAGGAGGCAGCGGCAGAGGTCCGCGCCATCGAGCCCTCAGTGAATGTCCGAGCGCTCATTCCATTCTCGTTCGCGGGCGCCACGGCAGGCCCGGGTTGCGACATTCCGAGGGACAATGGACCAGCCGAGCCACTCATTATTTTCGTTGCCGGCTTCGGGCATGCGCGCGACGCCGACGCTGCCGTCTGGTTTGTCCGCGAAGTCTTGCCGCTGATCATTGCCGACGTGCCGGCTGCGCGATTGTCGCTCGTGGGCTCGAATCCTCCGCCTTCGGTTCTGGCTCTGCGCGGCCGGAACCTAAGTCTGTCCCCGAATGTGACCGACGACGAACTCCTGGCCTGGTACCGGCGAGCGCGAGTCGCTGTTGTCCCGCTGCGGAGCGGCGCCGGAGTCAAACTCAGGTCTGTCGAGGCGTTGTGGCACGGAGTACCGGTTGTCCTTACACCGTCCGGAGCGGAAGGCCTGCCAGACGTCGACGAGGTCGCCGCGGTTGAGTGGGAGCCGGCAACATTTGCCGCCGCAGTCCGCGATCTGCTGACCAACGACGTACTTTGGCAGCGGCGCAGCGTCGCGGGTGCCGGTTATGCGCGGGACCGGTTCACCGAGGCGACGCATCGGCAATCGCTTCTGCTTGCCCTGGGTATCGTCCCGCCGCCAGCAGGTGTACCCGCCGGTTGCCTGACGACGGCCGGCATGATCTGATTCTTTCCAACCAGGGAAGGATCAAAGTCGATGAGCGGCACCAGGCTTCCGTTTCCGCATCCGCGTGTCCGGCCGGCATGGCTCGGCGGTCTGCGTGAGGACATACTCGACCCTGACCAGCCGATCATCGATCCGCACCATCATTTGTGGCACGCGCGTCCCGATCGCTATTTGCTCGACGATTTGGCGGAGGATCTGGAAACCGGCCACGACGTGCGTGCCACGGTGTTCATCCAGTGCGGCTCCGCCTATCGCAAGGACGGCCAGGAGGAGCTGCGTCCGGTCGGCGAGACCGAATTTGTTGCGACTGTTGCCACCGCCAGCGAAGCACGAAACTTCCGGGCCTGCGCCGGGATCGTCGGGCATGCGGATTGCCGATTGGGCGACCGCATCGAGCCGGTTTTGCTGGCCCATGTCGCCGCCGGCGGTGGCCGGTTCAAGGGGATCCGCCACAGCGCCACCTATGATGCCGGCATCGCGCCCACGGCGCCGCCGGGTGCACCGCCCGGACTGTTCCTGGATCCGACGTTCCGCGCCGGCGTCGCTCGGACCGGCGCGCTCGGGCTGACCTTCGAGGCCTGGTGTTATCACCCGCAGCTACCGGAACTGGCGGATTTGCTGCGTGCCCATCCGGACCAGAAAATCGTGCTCAATCACCTCGGTGGTCCGCTCGGTGTTGGCCCGTACGAGACCAGGCGCGCCGAAGTCTTCGCGCAATGGTCGGCTACCATGCAGGGGCTCGCCAAGAGTCCCAATCTCTTCATCAAACTGGGTGGGCTGGCGATGAACGTGAACGGGTTCGGCTACCATCATCAGCCGCTGCCGCCAGGCTCCGGCGAGATGGCGACCGCGTGGCGCCCCTACATGGAAACCGCGATCGAGGCATTCGGCGCGGCACGGTGCATGTTCGAAAGCAACTTCCCGGTTGATAAAGGGATGTGCGCTTATCCCGTGCTGTGGAACGCTTTCAAGCGCATCGCAGCGGGTTGCTCAGCCACCGAAAAGGCGGATCTGTTCCACGCCACGGCGACCCGGTTCTACAGTTTGCCGCCGGTGGGATAAGCCGCACCCGTCCGTCCATGTGGCCGGGCCAGGCGGATTGTGATAGGAAAATGCGCAAGGCCTGTTTCGCTCACTTTTCAGGCCGTTTGCCGTCAACCGATCGAACCGAGACCCCGTCATGAAATTTGGCCTCTTCGGCGCCGCCACGGCGCAACGCAACAACAACCCGGACGTCGACAGTGCGGCCGGCTTCAAGGATTACATCGACTATGTGATCGAGGCGGAGTCGCTTGGCTTTGAAAGCGCATTCATCGTCGAGCATCACTTTACCGGCTTTGGTCAGGTCTCGGCGACGTTGAATTTGCTGACCTGGATCGGCGCCAAAACATCGACACTTCGGCTTGGCACCGCGGTGCTGGTGCTGCCTTGGCACAACCCGGTGTTGCTGGCCGAGCAGGCGGCAACCGTCGATTTGTTGTCCGGCGGCCGGCTGGATTTTGGCGTTGGCAAAGGCTACCGGCACAACGAATTCGCCAGCTTCCGCATCCCGATGGAGGAAGGCCAGGCCCGCTTCGAGGAATCCATCGACATCATCACGAAATCCTGGGTGTCGAACGACCGGTTCGACTTCCACGGCAAGTACTGGGCTTACGACGATATCATTGTCGAGCCGCCAACCATCCAGCGCCCGCATCCGCCGTTCTGGCAGGGCGCCGGCCATCCGGATTCGATCCGCCGGGTAGCGGCGCGCGGCCATAACCTGCTGCTGGATCAGTTTGCCTCGATCGATGAGACGGTGCGCCGGTTCAACACCTATCGCAGCGCGATGATCGAGAACGGGTTCGGCTTCCATCCGCACCAGGTTGGGGTGGCGCGGGCGTTTTTCGTGGCCGATACGCAGGCGGAAAAGGACGCCGCGATCGAGCGCCGCATGGCTGCGCAGCGCCGGCTGCATGATATCAGCCAGCGGCCCGATCAGAACAATACCGCCAGCATCATGGCCTTCTCCGACACCCGCGAGGCGAACGAGGAGGCGACGCTGTTTGGTTCGCCGGACGACATTATCGCCAAGATCCAACGGCTGCGGGAGCAAGGGGTGGAATACATTTTGCTCAATGGCGGCGGCACCTCGCGGGTCAATCTGCGGCGCTTCGCCCGCGAAGTGATGCCGGCGTTCAAGGGTGAGGCGAAGCGTCAGGCCGCGGAATGATCTGGCTGTAGACGGCAGGCGCGTCAAAGCCCCGAAGGACCTCGAATGTACGACCGGGCTGGTGGCCGTGTAATCATCCGTCCTAATTAATATCCTTGTGTCATTATATACCTCGGCAGAAATTTGCTGTTCGGCGAGCTGAAACTCCTCCGCAACCGGTGATCGTCTAGAGGCAGGGCGGTAAATAGTGCGTGAGATAAATAATGAGACAGTCCGCTCCGGAGCGAGATTCCGGCGCCTTAGCAAGAACAGCCGATCGCGCTTCTGAACCGCCATGCCCGCGCCCGCTGACGTGGCCTCCGGCCAGCGGCCTTGGAAGCGCCCTTGCAAACTGCGAGCGCGGCTCGGTCGCCGTGGAATTCGCCATCGCCTCCGTACCGCTCATGTTGATGATTTTCGGCTTTATCGCCACGGCCGCGGTGTTCAACACCTGGTCGACCATGCAGAGCAATACACAATATGCCGCGCGCATGATGTCCACCGGGCAGATCTCCAGCAATAACTCTGGCGCGATCACCACCACCAACAACTCAGTTACCACCCCGTGCAGCTCGTCGATGAAAACCACGCAAGTGGAATATTACGCCTGCACCGGCTTGCCGACCTGGACGAGCTTCACGGTGACTACGACTGAGAATTGCACGACTCCCAGCGTCACCGTGAGCCTGTCGACCAGCGCCACCACTGCGGCGATCGCCGATATCGAGAAGATTTTTTCCGGTAACACAATCGTTGCAACGACCGTCATGATGAAGGAGGGAACATGTCCCTGAATTTAAGGTATGGATCAGGCCTGGCTTTGGCGTTGATGCGCCTTGCCGGAACATTCGCCAGATTCGATCGGCGGTGTGGGCGAGATCGGGGCGGTATGGCGACGTTATGCGCAGTGATAATTCCCTTGCTCGTTGGCCTTGGAACCCTGGCCATCGATCAAGGATATTATGGTTATCGCAACCTGTTGCTGAAGCAAACGACACAGAACGCGGCGCTGGCGGCGGCCGAGGAATTGTACACGTATTACTCGACCGGAAAGAACACCACCGTCGTGAGCACGGCGCAAACCTATGCCGGGAACAACATGCCATCGGCGAAATACGGAACGGTGGTTACTACCAGCAACGTCGTGCTGGGGACCTGGAGCGGCACGGCGTTCACTGCCGGCGGGACAAATCCGACCGCCGTTCAGGTGACCGGGCTCAACACCACCGCGAACAGTAATGCGGTGCCATTGTTTCTGGGCAGTTTCTTCGGCAGGCCAACGGCTGATATCAGCTACACTGTCGTTGCGAGCTATGGTTCCGGCAAGGCATTCAATACGATTGTGATCAACGACATGTCGGATTCGTTCTCAGGTGAACTGACCGATCAGGTCACCGCCGACCAGCAAATTCTGAATTGTGTGAAGGGAGTCGTCGGCAGTAGCTCGTATTTCGGTGTAACCCTCATCAACGGGCACTCGTACACGTATGTACCGCTTACGCCGGCCCAGGCGAATTACACCACGCTAAACAGCAAGATCGGCGACCTTACCTCGTGCAGCGGCAGCGGGGACCCAAATTGTGGCACGGGGTCGAATATCGCGTCGGGGATGTATTCCGCGATTCAGCAGTTCAGCAGTTCGACCTATGCGGGCTCAAGCAAGAATATTGTGATCATCACGGATGGTGCGCCAAATCCGTCCACGACTTATACGTCAGTTGATGGAGTGAGCTGCACAAATTCGAAGTCTGACCCGTGCACTATCGCCCTCATGGAGAGCGGGGCACAAACCCAGGCGGCGACCGCCAAGTCGGATGGCATCAATATCTCGACCATCTACTACTCTGGCGACGACACCAATCCCACGGATCAGGCAAACTACAAGGCGTTTCTCGCCAGCCTGATAACTGGGACCGGCTCTGCCCTGGTTGCACCGTCAGCGGCGGCGATCGACGCCTCCTATGCCTCATTGTGCTCGTCGATACCGTCCGTGCTGAAGTTGGCGAACTGACCCGGGTGAGACATTGTGGTGAAGGCGGCGTCCGGTCTGCCAGGCCAGGCACTGGCGGCGCCCACCAACAAAGCAAAATCAGACCCAGGGTGACAGGTTGCTCGGGCCACTATCCTGACGCGGCTGCTCCTCGGCCAGGGAGCGGTCGATCGCCCGCATCACCCGCCGTTTCATCAGGTCGAACGCCGGAGCCAGCCGGTCCCGCGGCCGCGGCGGGTCTACCCCCATCATCGCATGCACCCGTCCTGGGCGAGGCCGCATGATCACGATCCGATCGGCCAGGAACACTGCCTCATCCACATCATGGGTCACCATCAGGATGGTTGGCCGCAACTCGCGCCACAGATCGAGCACCAGATTATGTTGCGTCGCACGGGTAAACGGATCCAGGGCCGAAAACGGTTCGTCCAGCAGCAAAATGCCGGGATGGCCGATCAGGGCGCGGGCGATGGCGACGCGTTGCTGCTGGCCGCCGGACAGGTCGCGGGGCCACCGTTTCCCGTACGCCGCGAGGCCGATCCGCTCCAGCAAGGCGGCAGTGCGCCGCTGCCGTTCGGCCTGGGTCAGGCGCTTGCCGCCAAATCCAATATTGCCGCTGACGTTCAACCACGGCAGCAGGCGCGGCTCCTGGAACACAGCGCTGATGGCGGGATGGGTGCCGGCAATGAGCATTTCGTCCAGGCGGATTTCGCCGCCTGACGGCTGGTCCAGCCCGGCCACGAGGCGCAGCAACGTCGTCTTGCCGCAGCCGGAGCCTCCCAGAATGGCAACGATTTCGCCACTGCCGGCGGTGACCTGGATGCCGCGCAGGGCCTCGGTGCCGTCGGCATAGATCTTACTGACCTGGCTGATGGTCAGCTTCGTCACAGCCGGGTCCGCGCCGTGTCCTGCCAGCGCAGCAGCGGAATGCTGAGCGCCACCAGCACCGCGTCGGCGGCTTTGCCCAACAGCGCGAAGGCGATCATCGCCACCAGAATGGTATCGGCGCGCCCCATTTGCTGCCCGTCCGTCAGCAGATAACCGAGGCCTTCCGAGGCGCCCATCAACTCTGCCGCCACCAGAAACATGAACCCGAGCCCCAGACCCGATCGCAACGATGCGATCCAAATTGGCATCACCGCCGGCCAGGTGATGCGTAGCGCAATACCCAAAGGCGACAGGCCGAAGACGCGGCCGACCTCGATCAGCTTGCGGTCGACGCTCTGGATTGCAGTCAGCGTGCCGAGATAGACCGGAAAGAACACGCCAACCGCAATCAGAGCGATTTTCGAGGTTTCGAAAATCCCCATCCATAAGATGAAGATCGGCACCCAGGCGAGCGACGGTATCGAACGCAGCGCCTGGATCGATGGATCGAACAGCCGCCGCATCAGGCTGCTGGCGCCATTCAGCATGCCGAAGATCGTGCCAAGCGCGCCGCCGATGGCGAAGCCAATGACCACCCGTGTCAGGGTGGCCAAGGTGTCCGATTGCAGCTCCCCGCTGCGCAGCAATGCCGAGGCGGTCTCGACCAGCCGGGAGGGCGGCGGCATCAGCCGGCCTGAGGCAAAGCCAAGCCGAACCGTTGCCTCCCATGCCGCCGCGAGCAGCAGCGGAATAATCCAGCCAACAAGGCGGGAGGCACGGGTCATGCCGGCCAAACCGTCAGGCCCCGATCGCGCGGGCGTACGATGGGTCGATCATGCCCCTGGTCACCGCGGTCACATCGACCGAGGGATCCAGGACGCCAGCTGCCTGCAACGCCTTGCCGGCCTTGATGATGGTTGTGGTCTGAGCTTCGCCAATCATGCCGCTGGCCAGGTCAGTGCGTTCCAGTTGCCGCTCGTTGACCGCGGCGGACAGTTTGTCCGCGGCCCCCATCATTGCGATCAGCTCCGGCTTATGGGCAACCGCCCATTTGCGGGCGACCTCGTATTGGATCAGCACCTTGCGTACGAGGTCCGGGTGAGCGGTGGCGAATTCCTCACGGACGTTCAGCACGCCCCAGGTGTTGGCCGCCGGGTTGCGATAGAACAGGCGGGCGTGCGATTCGAGTTCGGCAGCGGCCATCATCGGGTCGAGGCCAGCCCAGGCTGCGACGTCGCCGCGCTCGAGGGCGGTGCGGCCATCGGGATGCTGCAGCAGAACGAGTTTGACGTCCTTTTCGCTGAGGCCGGCGGTGGCCAGCGCTCGCACCAGGAAAATGTGCGGATCGGTGCCGCGGGTCACCGCGATCCGCTGGCCCTTGAGGTCGGCGACGGTCTTGATCGCGCTGTCCGGCATGGTTACCAACGCGGTCCATTCCGGCCGAGAGAAGACATAAATTGTCCGGATTGGATTGCCGCTCACCTTGCCGATCAACGCCGCCGCGCCGGCTGTCGAGCCAAAGTCCAGCGAACCGGCGTTGAGGAATTCGAGCGCTTTGTTGGAACCGGCCGATTGCACCCAGCGGATCGTGATGCTGTCGGAAGCAAACGCGTTCTCCAGCAAACGCTGGTCTTTCAGCACGAGGCTCACTGGATTGTAGGTTGCCCAGTCGATGACGATTTCACTTGGCGCGGCAGCCCGCGCGGCTCGGGCGGTGAGCAGTGCGAGGGCAGAGATGCCAAGCGTGCGGCGGTCGATCAGTTGGGTCATGGAGGCCTCCCGGTGCATTATCGCGGATGCGAAAACGGAATTTCGCTTCCATGGCAAGGCCTGGTGTGCGAGAGAGGACCGGTCCGGGCTTTTCCCTCCCAGGAGGGGAAATCGATCCAAGATCTGGTGCCACAACACAAATATTTCTCGATCCGTGCTGACCGTGCGGCGGCGAAAATCGCCGTTCGGTCCTGGCATTGGGTTATGGCATGAGGGGATGCCGCCGTGCGGGCGGCGAGGATGTGGCATCGGATGAAAGTGCGTTTCTGGGGAGTTCGCGGCTCCTTGCCCACGCCGGGCCGCAAGACGGTTCGTTACGGCGGAAATACCTCCTGCGTGGAGGTTAGGTTGGGCGAACGGCGGATAATCCTCGACGCCGGTTCAGGACTGGTCGAATTCGTTGCGGCCACGGCAGCAGAGCCCGGTCCGGTCAACACCGATCTGTTGCTGAGCCATACCCATTACGACCATATTTGCGGATTGCCGTTCTACGCCCCGCTGTTTCAATCAAAGAACGAGGTCCGGATCTGGACGGGCCGCCTGAACCATGCCGTCTCGGCCGAGATGGCGCTGCGATCCAGCATGACCCCGCCGTTGATGCCCGACATGGCATCGCTGATCCGGGCGCAGGTCACATATCATGAATTCGAGGTTGGCTCGGCTCTGGACCTCGGCGGCGGCGTCACCGTTCGGACAGCGATGCTGCTGCATCCAGGCGGCTGCGTTGGCTACCGGATCGAATGGTCCGGGCGAGCCATGGTCTACGCCACCGACACTGCACACGGCGATCCAACAACGGATGCGGCGTTGCGTGAGCTGTGCCAGGGGGCCGATTTGCTGATCTACGACGCGATGCTCACCGATGAAGAGTTCCCGAGCCGCATCGCCTGGGGTCACTCGACGTGGCGGGAAGCGGTGCGGTTGGCCGATTCTTGCGGGGTGCGGCAGCTTGTGTTGTTCCATCACGCGCCGTTTCGCAACGATAAAGCGCTGGCTGCGTTGGTTGCCGAGGCAGCATCGGTCAGGCCAGGCACGATTGCAGCGCGGGAAGGGTTGGAACTGACGGTTCGGCGCAACGGAAAATGACCCTGGCGGGTTGCGAGACCTGTTACGTATGACATTATTTGTTGCAAGGACGGCGTTATTTCGTCAAAATTGTTGTCGAAGTAGAGTCCGGTGAAACCAATCGCATGGCCTGAGAACGATTCGCAGTAGTCTGCGCAACGGAAGGACCTTGGGCCAGAGCTGGATTACTTCGCAACCAACTTCGCCACCATTTCGGGTGGCGGCATCAGGAGACGAAAATGAAGGCATTCCTAGGGATCGTCATGACAGCGGCGCTGATATCTCCGACTTTGGCCGCGCCGACCATCGCGCCGCCGACCAGCAACGCCAGCTCCATCATCCTGGTCGAGGGTGGCTGCGGTCGCGACTACCATCGTGACGACCGCGGACTCTGCCGGCCGAACTGGCGTGAATGGGATCACCGCGCCTGCCCGCCAGGCTGGCACCTTGGTCCGGAACGGCGGCGCTGCTGGCCGAACTGAGAAACGAACCGGTCATCTGGCGGCGTATTCCGTCGCCGCCGGTGACCGGGGCCTGATCACCGCCTGGCGCGATCAGTGTCTGCCGGTCAGGACGGCAGCGAGTTCCTCGAGCGCGGCCGGATCCTCGATGGTCGGCGGTACCGGGGCAGCTTCGCCGTCGGCGATCTTCCTGATACTGGCGCGCAGGATTTTGCCTGACCTGGTCTTCGGCAAGCGTGCCACAACGCGCGCATCGCGAAATGACGCCACCGGACCGATCCGTTCGCGTACCAATGCCACCAGCTCCCGTTCGATCTCCTGGTGCGGCCGGTTTACCCCGGACTTCAGCACCACGAGGCCCATTGGCGTCTGGCCCTTCAGTTCGTCCTTGGCCCCGATCACGGCGCATTCGGCGACGTCCTGGTGGGAAGCCAGCACTTCCTCCATCGAGCCGGTCGACAGCCGGTGTCCGGCGACGTTGATGATGTCGTCGGTGCGGCCCATGACCCAGACGTCGCCCGCCTCGTCAACCACGCCGGCGTCACCGGTGCGATACCAACCGGGGAAGTCGGCCAGGTAAGACGTGCGATAACCCTCGTCATTCTGCCACAGCGTCGGCCCGCAACCGGGCGGTAGCGGCAGGCGGATACTGAGGTTGCCGGTCGCGCCGGCCGGTAACACATGCCCATCATCGTCCAAGGCATGCAGATCGTATCCTGGGCACGGCCGTCCGCCGGAGCCGGGGCGGAACGGGAACAAACCGTATTGCCGGAACCCTGCAGTGATCGGCCAACCAGTTTCGGTCTGCCACCAATGATCGACCACCGGCATCTTCAGCAGGTCCGCAGCCCAGATGGCGGTCGGCGGATCGCACCGCTCGCCGGCCAGATACAGTGCCTCCAGCTTGGACAGGTCGTATTGGGCGAGCAATTTCCCCTCGGGGTCCTGTTGCTTGATCGCTCGCATCGCCGTGGGGGCAGTGAACAGGATCTTTACCTGATGCTGCGCACAGACCCGCCAGAATGCGCCGGCGTCGGGCGTGCCCACCGGCTTGCCCTCGTACATGATGCTGGTGCAGCCCCGCAGCAGCGGCGCGTAAACGATGTAGCTGTGACCGACGACCCAGCCGACATCCGAGGCGGCCCAATAGACGTCGCCGACATCGCAGCCGTAAATCATCTGCATCGAGTTCCAGAGCGCGACAGCATGGCCGCCGTTGTCGCGCACGACACCCTTGGGCCGGCCCGTGGTTCCGGAGGTGTACAGAATATACAGCGGGTCGGTGGCCAGGATGGGCACGCAATCCCGCGGTGTCGCTGCTGCCTCGGCCGCCAGCAGATCGTGGTCGCGGCCCGGTTCCAGGGGCGCGATTGCCTGCTCGCGTTGTAATATCAGGCAGGCGTCCGGCTTGTGTGGCGACATCTCGATCGCCAGGTCCAGCAGCGGCTTGTATTTGACCACCCGGCCGGGCTCCAGCCCGCAGGAGGCCGACACGATCACCTTCGGTTTCGCGTCGGCGATGCGTGTCGCCAGTTCCGCTGCCGCAAAGCCGCCGAACACCACCGAGTGAATGGCACCCAGTCGGGCGCAGGCCAGCATGGCGATCGCTGCCTCCGGCACCATCGGCAGGTAGATCACCACGCGATCGCCCAGGGCGACCCCCAGATCGGCAAGCGCGCCGGCGAGTTTGGCGGTGCGGTCGCGTAATTCGGCGTAGCTGTGGGTGACAACCTTGCCGGTCATCGCGCTGTCCCAGATCAGCGCCGGCTGTGCGC
>Ga0187867_10001845_pt1 | contig 18063 bp, 11 predicted proteins | sample June2016WEW_13_1_FD_132976 | JGI IMG/M metagenome (GOLD analysis project Ga0187867, IMG submission 132976) | Peatland microbial communities from SPRUCE experiment site at the Marcell Experimental Forest, Minnesota, USA - June2016WEW_13_10 | ecosystem: Environmental > Terrestrial > Soil >...
GGCGGAGAGATCAATCGCGACGAGGTGCCGGTCGCCTTGCAGGCTTACGTGCAGCAGTATTTCGAGCAGGTGCGCAAGCAGGCGGCGGCCCGGCAAAAGGCGGAGCCGGCCAAGCCAGGGCTATAGCATCATCTAGCCGCGATGGTCACTCCCACACGCGCTTGGGCACGCCGCGGTCGCGATCCTTCACGCGGTCGTAAAGGTAATAAGTCGAGACGGTCCCGAGCGACTCGTTGTACAGGCTCTCCAATCCCAGCCCCTCTTTCAGATCCTCCTCGAAATCATGCAAGGCTTTCAATTCGGACGCCAGGGCAGGCTTGGTTTTCCCGGAAGGCGTGCGAAAGAATTTCTGATAACCGCCATCCACCAGGGAACCGATTTCGCCGCCCATCAGGATGCCTGCCAATTCGGCGCGGCGGACCTCCCCGTCCGTCTCGTGCAGCGCGACCGCGCATTCGCCCTTGACCACCAGCACCGTACCATCGGACCGCGGCGTGACGGTGAATCCGGCGCGCTTCAGGTTGTCGAGCCGATCCTGGAACGTCAGCTCGTTGGGGCGATGCCGGCGGGAGAACATAAGGACATTATAGCCTCTCAAAGATTTGGCGGGTCACAAGCTGGCGCTTGCTGCCATCCCCTTGAAAACACTCGTAGACCGCCAATTGCTTCCACGAACTCCTGAAAATGCCGTGCTAGCGTAGGCGCAGGTGAGCAAACCGCCGCCAAAAAGGAGAGATTTACGATGTCCACGACACCGGCGCAGCCCAACCTGCTGCAGTATCCAATTTCCGATCTGTACCTGTTTCCGAGTTACATGGACCGGGCTGCCTATCTAGCGGCGGTGGGGACGCAGGCGCCGCCTTTCAATCCGGCTTTGCCAGTCAAGGAGTGGGTCGATCCTGCGCCTGGCGGCCAGCCATACTTGATGTTCGATGCATCGGCGTCCCCCACATACACCGTCGAGTTGGCCATACCGGCATCCGCGGCGGGGGCGGTCAACTTACCGGGCACTTATCACTACCCTGCTTACGCGCAAACATCCACGGATGCGCAGATGGTGGGACCCTATGGTTCGATTGGGCCGGTCTCGCCCGCCACAATCTGCCTGCAAGCCGATGCGCAGACGCTGGCTACCGAGTTCACGGCGCTCTACGGCAAGACAGTGACCGTAGTGGATAACTCGGCGGCGGGGATCTATCACGTGGTTTACGGGACGGACCCGCGCAAGCAGTGGGGCCTGCAGGTGGCCGCCGGTCCGATATTCGATTTCGCGCAGGAATTCATCGAGGCGGCGGCCGAGTTCGGGGTTGGCGCACCGGGACATTGGACGCTGGCCTCCAACAACGGAAACCCTCCCACCATGTTGCCCGGCTGGGTGCAAGACCCGCAGGTCACTGACGCGCCCGCGGACGCGGTGACGCTGCCGGTTCCCATCCGGCCGTTGCTGCCGAACGAGCAATTCCAACTGGTACCGCCGTCGAATCCGCTGTTCGGTCAAGCCGCCTGGATGGTGGTGCGAACGGATCTGCAGCCAGCCATTACGCTGGCCGAAATCCAGCAGCTCGTGGCGCAGTACAACGCGCAGCCGGGAGTCACGGCAATCGCTATCGCCTAGAACGCTAGGAACAGCGGCGGCCTCCGTTCCAGCTACAATGAAGGCATGCTGAGAGTCATGCTATTCGCTTTAGTGGCGGCCGCGACGTTCGCCCAAACGGCGCCCCCACAGGCGCCGCCGGAGGTGGACGCGGCTTTGCGGGCGCGCATTACGCAGTTCTATCAATTCGAAGTCGATGGAAAGTACAGTCAAGCGCTGCAACTGGTGGCGGATGATACCAAGGACTTGTTCGTGGGTTCGAGCAAACCGACATATCAAAGCTTTACCATCCAGAGCATCCGCTACTCCGACGACTACAGCAAGGCCGAGGCGATGCTGATGGTAAACCGCCTTCTGCCGATCCAGGGTTTCATGGGCCACCCCCTGCCCACCAAGATGACCAGCCGCTGGAAGTTGGAGAACGGGCAGTGGTGCTATTACGTGGATCCGCAGAAGGACTTGCCAGCCACTCCCTTCGGCGCGTTTGCACCTCCCGGCATGGCCCTTCCCAACGGAGGAGGGATGCCAGGCCCGTCGCGCCCGCTGCCGCCCATGCCTGCTACTCCTGCGAATCCGAGCCTGCTGATCGTGGATAAGCCCAGCGTGCAACTGAAGGCTTCCGGTCCATCCGCGGCGCAGGTTGCGATCTCTAACCCGACGACCTGGAATGTTGGGATTAGTCTCTCCGATCCGAAGGTGGCCGGACTCACGGTCAAACTGGACTCTTTGATGGTTAGGCCGGGCCAAAGGGCCATCCTGAGTATTGCGTCGAGCGGCGGAATTCAGATTCCGAAGACGCCCATCACGATCGTCTTAACGGTGCGGCAGACGAATCAGACGATCCCGATCAAAGTCACTTTTGCCGATTAAACAGATTGTGGGGCGGGCAAAATTTCCCGCCCCACGATTGTTGGATCTGGTTGCGATTACTGAATCGGGAGCAGCGAAGGATTCCCCCAAAACAGTTGATTGGTGTTCTGATACACCAGGATGGCGAATGGAGCATTGTTGGTGGTAACCGTATTCACCGGCACCTGGAAATCCACCTCGTAGACGCCCACCATGCCATAGGCGTATTTGGCCGCAAGGACCAGGACACCGCCATTGTTGACTCCCACGATTACGTTGGCGCTTACCGGCAGATCCTGTGGCACCAAGTCGCCGTTGGCGTCGGGCGATAGAGGATCGAATTCGTCGGTAAACAGAGGCGGAGTGGTCTGGCCCAAACCGGTTACAAACATGCGAAGGGTATCTCCGGGCCGGGCCGGATTCGCCAGGTTGATGAAGGACCCATCCTGTCTTACCAGGACCGCTCGCATTACCCCATCGGTATCGGTGAATTGGAAGATACCGGGGCTGAACTGCGAGACAGTGACAGGGAAGGGTTGCGAAGGGGCGTTGTCGGCAGTGACCACCATCTGCGAAGTACCCAGCGGCACATTACAGGGCACCTGCACCGACATGGATTGCTCTCCGTTGATGTTCGCCACGTAGAGAATGGGCGCCGACACTCCGCCGAACTGTACGGTGACGCCGAACACCTGATTCTGCGGTGCGATGAAGGGCGCAGCCACGCCTTGCAGTCCGTCCGCGAACTGCGTTCCGTAGATGATCGCCAGGCTGCACGGTGAGACGTCTTGATTCTGGTATCCCGCCGCATTGGCGATAGCACTGATCTGCGTGCCGGGCGCTTGCACAATCAAGTCGAACATCTGAGTGTAGGTCGTGTTTCCGGACGCCACGCTGGCCGTGATCACGACCGGTCCCGGAGTGGTGCCGGCAGTAACGGTTACCTGCGCCTGTCCCCCTGAGTTTGTGGTGGCGCTATTGGCGCTGAGTACAGCGGATCCGCTGGTGACCGCGAAGTTCACCGTGATGCCCTGCAGCGCCACGGTATTATCGTTCACCTGCACAATCAATGGATTGGCGAAAGGCGCTCCTTCGTTGGCCGCCGGCTGGTTGTTGCCGGAAATGTCTTGTAGAGCGGTAATGACCAGGTTCACGTTGATTGAGAAAGTATATTGGATGGCGGTGTTGCTGACCAGCGCGACCTTTACCTGCACGGGCCCCTGGGTCGGCGTGACGAATGCCGATACCAAACCGTCGGCGGGCGATGTAGTCACCTCGTTACTGAGGGTCGCGGCGCCCCCCGTCACAGACCACGCGACGGTGGCGTTTTCAATCGCGTTGCCGCCGATGTCGGTCACTTCCGCAGTCAGCGCCAAAGGCGCCTTTGTGCCTGCATTGACGCTTTGCATACTGCCGCTGATGTACTTGAGGACGGCCGGCGCACCGGCTTTGACCGTAAGGCTGGCCGGCCCATAGATTACGTAATTACCACCCAACACGACTTTATAGGTCCCCGTTCCTACAGCGCCGCCGAACATGGGTGTACAAACCGCAACACCGGAAGAATTTGTAAGAATAACGCCTGGTTGGGCACCGGGTTGCTGGCCTGACTGTGGAGCGCAGGTCACGCTGGGTCCGGTGGTCCCGGTTTGCATCTGCACCGCGACTCCCGAAACGGGCCCGGATGTGGAGAACACGCTGATCGAAATCGTAGTGGTAGACGAGAGGCCCACGGTGCCGCTCAGGCTTGGCAGCGTCCCGGTCGACGTGTCCAGAGCGGGGATGACGGCGGGCCCGCCGCCGAGGCCGGGGGCGCTGGTCGTTTCGACGAATTGGACAGTGGCATTGAGGGCTTCGGCACCCACGGTAGCCGCCAGTTGGGCGAAGAAGGGCGAGACTCCCTGAAAGTCATACGTGGCCTGCCCCAACGAGTTGGTCATAGTGGTGACGGGCGTCGGCGCCAAGCCCGATTGCGTGGGTGTCCATGTCACGGCGGTATTCGCCCCCACGGATTGGCCGGAAGCATTGTTCACCTGGACCACCAGCGGCGCGAAATGATAGGGGCCGCCGGCGCAGGCAGGGCACACCAACTGTCCGTTGCCGGAGACAATAGAAATGGTTTGAGCGGGACAAAAAGCCGGAAAAACGAACAACGCGGTTAGAAAGCTACCGGCGGAAAGCTTGAGTTTGTGCATACACGTCCTCCTGACGTTAGGAAAAGGATGGTGGACGCGGAAGACCAGTCTAACACCATCCGGACCAAAAAAAAAGGGGGAGCCAAAAGCTCCCCCCTTTCTCACGACGACTGCCGTGAAGGTTAGTGAACGAGTTGCTCGCCCGGTTGGCCAGAGCAGCCGTAGCCCGACGCGCAAGTGAACGGTGTCGGAGTACGCGGAGCGTCTGGGATAATCAGGGCCAGATAAGCGGCCGCGAAGTTGCGGATGCCAGTGTCGCTCACGAAAGAGTAACCGTGCGCGTACTGGAAGTTGCAAGTCGCGATCGCGTAGCCCGTCGCGCCGGAGGTCGGCGTGGCGTTATAGGTCGAATCGGAACCGGACAGCGAGAAAGCCCAAGTCTGGCCGGGCAAAATCAGCCCAGTGCCGTTGATCTCGGCAACGCCGTTATAGCTGACGTCCGAATTCACGTAACCGGGAGTATTGCCGGTAGTTCCGATATTGGCAGCGAGAGCGCCGCCGCTATAGAAGGCGACACTGCAAGCTCCCGTTTGCGGAGATGCAGGCACCGGTGTGTTGTCCAACGAGGTGTTGGAGATCGCGATACCTGTGTCAAACCCGTAGAAGTCGGTGACGTACGGGAAGAGGAGGATCGTCTGGCACAGAGTAACGGTGAACAGCGATTGACCCGGGCTGGCCGGGGACACGCCGAGCACGAACTCCGGTACCGGACCGCCGTTGGACCAGCCGGTTTCCTGCGGATAGAAGCCGCCCTGCGCATAAGCAGTGACGCTGGTCTGCGGGCTGCCGCCGTTGGCGCCCGGAGCTCCCGTGAACGACGTGTAGACGCCGAACGAAAGTGACGAGACACCCGGCGCGGTCGCCGAGAACGCCACGGGGTTGGAAGCCGTGATGCCCCATACGACGGTCACGCTGGTTGGGCCGCCCGACTCGTTGTCGAGAACTTCGACCTGACCGCTGTCACTGGAGGCGAGGGCAACCGGGGAGACGAGGGTTGCGGTGATACCGGAAAGATCGGTATTGGAACCGTCCACCCAGACTTGCACGCCCGACGGAACATTGCTAATCACCGCTTCCAGTTCGGTCGCGGTACTGGCAATGCCCGTAGTGCCGGCTCCATCGGGAAGCACCACTTGCAATCCGCTCTCCGAGTAGTAGATCGTCCCTGGCTGGGTCTGGCCACCCGGAGTGTTCTGAATCTTAAATGCGTTCGCGAATCCTTCGGCAAAGGTCAGAGTACCGGCCGTGACATCGCTATAGCTCAAGCACTGCAGCAAGGACGGGTTCGTGCCAGACGCGGAGAAGATCAAGCCCGGAGCCACGTAGCCGACGATCGGCTGCGCACTCTGGGTGATCGTGATCGAAGTGCTGCTGCTGGTCGAGACATACGCATACACGGGAACCAAACCATACTGGAACGGCGTAATGGACGGCGCCTGGATACGAATATTCGTGATGCGATACGTCAGCAGCCCGGTCGCCGGAGGGTCTACCGGGATACCGAGGAACGTGATCGATTGAGCACCCGAAGGTCCGCCTGGGGTTCCTTGGAAAACGTTGTACCTGTTCGTGCCGCCGGTGTTGGCCGATTGGTTGAACGTCTGCCCGCCATCGCCCAGCACTGTGCACATTTGCCCATTAGTCGGGCTGCCGCACACGGTCTGATTTGTAGGGCTGGGATCGTCAACCAGCAACAGCGCATCCAGGCCGCTTCCAATGGTAGCGGTGCTCAAAGCTCCACTCAGCGAAACCGAGATGTTTGCCTGGGGTACGTTGGCCGGCGCGTACACCAGCGAACCGCCCGGAACACCCTGACATGTCAGCAAAATGTCGCCGACCAGCTCGGTGAGACCTTCGGCACGAAGCGTTGGCGTCACGTTGGTGCTTACCGAACACGTGACCTGTGGACCATTTGCTTGTGCGCTCGCCGGCACTGCCGATCCTAGAACCAGGACGAGTGCGGCGAACGCCAGAAACCATCTGCGAAAATCTGCCATTTCCTTCTCCTTGTGAATTGCGAAATTGAATCGGTCGAAGTTCTCTCTCAACCTGAGCCTCTCTACAACTACTTTGCTGTACCACCTAGGGAACTTCTCCGTGCGGGCGGAGATTTCATTAAGATTCTGCCGGCAACCCCACTACCTAGGCACCGGGTCCTGCCGAACTACGCCCTGCGATGGGGCTGCTTATTTCTATTTTTGTCCTTGGCCGACTCGCAGGATTGCCCAAAAATTGCATTTGTTGCGGACTCAGTAAAGATATTCATAGCGTATCGCTGCGTCCGTGTCAAGAGAAATTCTTTGCCTTCAACGGCGAACCCGCTATTTTCCGGTCCCTAAAGCACACATCGAAAGGTACGCTCGAATTAGATCACGATGCCTGCCCGCCCGTCAACAGTTTCACACCGAATCATCTCATTTTAACGATTTTTAATGAAGCCGCCGAAAGATCCCTTTTTCGCCGCCGACAGACGCTGATAAGCCATTTGTTTTCAATGGACACTGTGCCTCTAAATCCGCAGCAAATGCCCGGTCGCTTCACGCCCGGTGAGCTTCGATAGTGCGTAGAGATACCATTGCAACTGCCGCTGATAGCGGGCGGAGTTGCCCGCATCGCTTTTGAAGTCGACCACCACCCAACGATCCTGCTCCACGAACGCCAAGTCGAGGACCCCTTCCAGCAGGCGGCCGTCCGCGAGGGGCAAGTTGATCGGCAATTCGCGATGGCAGCGCGGGGCGGTGCGCGCGCGGACCAGCAGAGGATGTGCCCAGGCGGCTTCCACGGCGGCGGCGGCCGCATCGGCTTCCTCGCCGGGCGCATCCAGAAGGCGCGCATGCACGCGCGCCAGGGCGGCAATTTGACCGGTTGCGCCGCCTAAATCCAGATCGCGCAGAATGGCATGCACCAGTATGCCGAAGCGACGGCCGCCGGGGCGTTCGGCCCCTGCGGAGAGGGACGCCGAAGCGTCATCCATATATACATTGCGGCGCTCGGGCGCGTCTTCGATGCCTTCGGTGGGAGATACGATGCGGAAGGCCGGCAATTGGCCGCCGGCGAGCGTCCCCAACCGCTGCTGCTGCCATTGCCGGTAGCGGGCGATGCCCTCCGCTGCACGCGCGGCAGGCTCGGGGGCCAGAATATCCTCCTGCCGCAGGCCGAAACCGGGAGCGACATCCAGCCGCAGCGTGGTGGGATCCCACCAGACCACTTTGTGCTCACCGGCTTGCGGAGTGTGCAGCCCGGGATGCACGGAGTCTTCGGGCTGTCCGAAGTACTCGCCGGGGCGCTCCAGCACGGTGCGGTCGCCCGGGAACAACGGACAGCCCGGAGCGGCGGCCTTCGCGCGATGCTGATCGCGCGCCGGATAGATGGCTTTGTTGAGAGGAGCGAGCCAGCCTTCGCGCTCTTCATCGCCCACCGCGGGAATCACCAGCAGATCGCGCGCACGGGTGGCCGCCACATACGCCACGCGCACTCCTTCGGCGCGTTCGCGGGTATGCTCGCGCTCTTGGTGGTCCAGCAATTCCCAAGGCGCTGCGCCCAACAGGCGCGTGGCGCACAGATCGCCTTCCACAAACCGTTCGGCGGCCTCCCGCGCCAGCTTGGCGGTCATATCGGCCAGGATCACCACGGGGAATTCCAGCCCCTTCGCGGAATGCACGGTCATCAGGCGCACCCCGTCGGAGGCCTCTTCGAGCACCGGCGCTTCGCTCGATTCGCCTTTCTCCGCGCGCGCCCCCAGGTCTTCGACAAAGCCGCGGAAGGATAGGCCGCCGGTCAACTCAAAAGTGCGCGCCAGATCGCAGATCCGATAGACATTCGCCAGCGCCTGCGAACCGCCCCGCCGCAGCATGAATCCGGCATGCGCGCGGCAGGCCTCCAGCAGCGCATTGATGGTGTCCACAATGGGGCGATAGTTGCGATCCCGATGCAGGCCTTTCAAAATGCAGAGCGCATCGGCGATGGGGAGAAATGCAGACAGGCCGGAGGCCTGTCCTACTGGGCGGAACGGATGCAGACGGCCGACTTCGGACCGGAAGCGCAGCAGCAGATTGTCCGGGATGGCGAACAGGGATCCGCGCAGCGTGCCGAACACGGAAAGCTCGTCGTCCGGCCACTCGATGGCGGCCAGCGCTACGCGCACAGCTTCGACTTCTTCCCTGTGGTAAAACGACTTCGATCCGACCAGCAAATGCGGGATGCCGCGCGCTTCGAGGGCTTGCGTATAATCGCGCGAGGTGTCCGCGCCAAAGCTGACGAACCGGCGGAAGAGCACGCAAATATGTTTGGCCTGCAGGCGCACGGGCGCGCCATCCCGGCCCCGTACTTCCCAACCGCTCTCGTTCGCCAGCCAATCGATGTACGCGGCGACCGCCTTGGGCAGACAGGCGTCGATGCTTTCGTTGCTGATGCGCCGCGAGCCATACGGTGCGGGCACCGGCAGCACCACAATGGCCGGCTGCTTGTGGTTGGCCGCGCTATATTCTTCGAGAGGCGCATAGCGCGCCTGGCCGCCCTCATGATCGCCGGTCATGTGCGGCGCGAAGGCCGCGTTCACCAGGTGCTGCACGGGCCTCACGGCGCGGTAGCTGGTGGTTAGGTGGATGCGCGCCACGCCGCGGGAGACCAGCGCCTGGCAGACGTTTTCGTAGAGCACCACGTCGGCGCGCCGGAATTTGTAGATGGATTGCTTAGGATCGCCCACCACGAACAACTTGCCGGGTATGGGCGTAACCTGCAGCCAGTCGCTTTGGGCGGAGTCGTTGGCGGAGAGCAGAATCAGGATTTCGGCTTGCAGCGGATCGGTGTCCTGAAACTCGTCCACGAAAATGCGGCTAAAGCGGTCTTGCAGGTATTGGCGGACGCCCTGGTCGTCGCGCACCAGGTTGCGCACCAACAGCAGCAGATCGTCGAAGTCGAGCTTCCCGGCCCGCTGTTTGCGCTGGTTGTAGGCCGCCACCAGATCCTGCATGTCGTCGCGCAGGGCGGCGGCAAAGTCGGCGCCGGAATCGCGGCAAAAGGCTTCCAGATCGCGCAGCAGCGCGTCGCGGGCGTCCAGCACTTCCTGGCGCGGGACGCCTGGCGCAAAGTTACCCGAACCGGGCTTGAAGTTCCGCTTCAGAGCGGGACCCAACTTCAAGAGCCGGGCTTCGAGGGTGTCCTCGTCGCCGGGTTGTTTCACCAGGTCCATCAGGGAACGCATGCCGGTCACCAGCCGGTCGCTCCATCGCGGACACTGGCGCACCAAGACGGCGATCTCCCGGCACTGCCGCATCAGCGCCTCGACGCGCACGGTGCGATCGAACGTTCCTTTGCGCCAGGGCCGTGGATGGCCGCGCCAGTCTATCAGTTGCTTGCCCGCGCTCTTGATCGACTCCACCGCGGGAAGCTCCGCTTGCCAAGGCTCGCGCCAAGCCAGCCGCGTGAGGGCGCGACGCAAGGCTGTGGATCCCGAGTCCAGCTTGCCCTGGAACCATCGATCGAAGGCCCGGTCGTAAATCCGGCCGGCTTCCGGCTCGGTGAGTTCTTCAAACCCGGGATCGATGCGCGCTTCCACCGGACGCTCGCGCAGGATCTGCGCGCAGAAGCCGTGTATCGTGCCGATGGCGGCTTCTTCCAGGCGCTTCAAGGCGTCTTCCAGATGGCCGCGCTCCTGTCCGGCGGCGCACTTGGCGCGCGCTTTGTCGAGTTCCTCGCGCAAGCGGATTTTCAGCTCGCCGGCCGCTTTGTGGGTGAACGTGACGGCGACAATCTTCTGCACAGGCGTTCCCGCCGCCAGCACGCGCACGATGCGCCGGATCAGCTCAGTGGTTTTGCCTGTGCCGGCCGAGGCCTCCACGATCAGGCTTTCTCCTAACGAATTCCGAATCCGCTCACGCGCGGCGGCGTCATCTGTTTGGGCGTTGGGAATCACGGAATATTCCTCAACTCCTGCAAAGCGTCGAGCGCATCCCGGCGTTTTCGCGATGTGCGGCGCTCCTCATTAGGCCCGCAGACCGGCAGATAGTCGCACATGCCACAAGCGCCGGATTGGGGCGCGGCGGGCAGAAAACCGCGATCGATTTCGCCGTCGATCAATGCCATGGCTCGCTCGAACCACTTCCGGGTGTTCGGCGCGACCTCGAAGGGGATCTCCGCGAACTCTCCGCGTTGCGTGCAGTAGAATAGGCGGCTTTGTTCGACGGGCACCCCGAGCAAGGTCTCGGCAGCCATGCCATATGCGAGCGGTTGCATGTACGCTCCGCCGCCGATATAGGTGGGACCCGGCTTCGGCAGCTTCCCGGTCTTATGATCGGTGATGCGCAGGGTGCCGCGAAGGGAGTGCTTTTCGATCAGGTCGATCGCGCCGCGCAAGCGCGACCCGTCATCCAGCACAGCTTCGGATGCGATGCTCGCAGGATCGCGATATTCCCTGGCATCGGTGCCGAAGCTGTACTCGAAATGCACCGGCAGCCAGCCGTCTGGCTCGGCGGCCACGCATTCGACCCAGCCGCACAAGTCGGTGCGCAAATCCTCGACTTCGCTGCGCCAGACGCGCGGAATCGCGGGCGCGAGGTCTTCCTCGTTCTTCGCCGCCACGCGGTCCAGCACCTCATCCGCAATCTCCAGGATACGGGCTTTGTTTTGCGGACGCATGGGCAGCAGTTGCGCCAATTGTAATTCGCGGAACAGCCGGAACTGGGCCTCGTGAAACAATGCGCCGCGGGTGAGGGGGTCCATCTGCTCCAGCGCGACCTTCTCTTCGCGCGGCCGCAGCTTGTGGATGGCATGCAGCAGGAACCGGTAGGGGCACGCGGCGAAGTGCTGCAGCGCCGATGGCGAATAAGCGCGCGCGGCGAGCCGGTGCGTGGCCAGCACGGCACGCGTGGCGGCATCCGGCTCGACGATACCGTCTGCCGGGAACCAGCCTGGACGGTTGCGCCGCGCGTACCGGCGGAGCGATTCGGCCAGGTACGGGTTGGCTTCGATCAGATACCGGCCCGCCCCACGCGCATCCGACGCGTCCGGCAACAAACAGCGGCCCAGTTCGGCCAGATCGAATTCGGCATCGTCGAGGGCTTCCATCGCGTCCGCCGGCGCCGGCCAATCCAGGCGCGAAGGAGCGCCTCGGCGGGCCTTTTCTTCGAATTCACGCAGGTCGGGGAGGCGCCCATAAGCCGCACGCACGATTTCCAAGGCATAGAACGATGGCACGCGCGGGCGCGATTCCACGGCGTCCACCCGCGGGTACGAGAACACCAGGCGCGCGCGGGCCGCCGCGCAGGCGATGTGCAGGCGGCGGCGCTCGTCGGCTACGCGGTCGTCCTGCACCCGCAGGCCGGCGTTCAGCTTGGTGCGATAAACGTCCAATAGGATAGGATCTTCGTGCGCCCGGCTGGGAAAAAGCCCTTCGCACAGTCCCGGCAGGAAAACGATGTCGAAGGCGCGCCCGCGGACTTCATCGATTCCCGCCACGAACACGCAGCCATAGCGGCGCAGCGGGGGTTCGCGCCGCAGGAAGCGCAGGCTGTCGGAGAGCACCCCGGAAACTTCATCCAGCCCCACCGGCCCCACCTCGGCCATGGCCTGCAATTCGGCCAGCACCGACAGCACCGATTCCGGACGGCACAGCGCTGCGTGCGCCAGCGCGCCGAGATGCTCGATCCAATCGCCCCAGCCGGCCTGCCGCGGCAATCCAGCCAGCCGGTCGATCAGCGGCAGTGCGAAGCGCTCCAGATTCTTGAGCCGCTCGATTTCACGCAGCAGGTGCGGGCGGCGGTCTTCTTCTTTATGGCCGAGATCCGCCAGCCGCACGCGGAACTCCGCTTCCAGACCACGCAATCGGCGCGCCCAGCGCTCACGTCCGCCGATTACCGCCGCATCCACCAGCAGCCGCTCCCAAGCCGCGGGCGATTGCAGCGTGCCGCCGATCACGGGGGCGTCTTCGCCCTCCACCGGCTCCGGCTCGGGTTCAGCCTCGGGCGCGGCTGCGGGGGTGCGCTCGTACAATCGCGCGAGCACTTCGTCATCCGGCGGCAGCGGCGCGGCGGCAGCGGCGGCTGGTGCGCGATCGAGCGGCGGCGCCTGCCCCAAGGACAGATACTCGGCAAAGCGCGTGGCGGAGCAGCCTTCGCCGGCGCACGCCAGCAGCGCTAGAAACGCGCGTCCCGCCGGATCGGGCCGGGCCACCCCGCGGCTGAAATACGCCGGAATCCCAGCGCGGCGCAGCGCTTCTTCCACCAACGGCCGATAACGCTCAGGCGACCGCAGCAGGATGGCCATCCGATCAAAAGCCACGCCCCCGTTTGCAGACTCTTTGGCCGATTTGCGGATGCGGCGGGCAATTTCCACGCATTCGAGCGACTCGCCGGCGGCCGAGAAGTAGTCCAGGCTGGCATCCGGCTCCCCATCGGGCGAGACTGCATCGACGAAGAGGGATTCGCGAATGCGATCGAGGGTACACCCCTCCGAGCCGCGACCGTCAGGGAGCGCCCCCCCAGCCGCCAGCCGTCCTTCAAACACCACCGGAGAGCGCGCCAGCACGGCTTCGGCCAGTTCCCGCCGCAGCGACGACTCCAGGTCTACATCCAGCAGCACCACCGGCAACCCCAGCAAGCGGTGCTTCCCTTCCCGGGCCGCAGCGCTGGCATGCCGCAGCAGCAAAGCGAAGTCGGCCGCGGACCGGTGCGCCAGCTCTTCTTCGTAGAGCGCCGCCATCCGCGCCAGATCGCGGCCCGGCGGGCCGGCCGCCGCCACTTGGTCCGGCCGGACGCCCTCCAGCCGCAATTCGGCAATCGTTCGCGCCACCGCGCGCGCCAATCCGGGCGTATCCGCCACCGGCTGAAAGTAGGGAATCGAATCCGCCTTCAACCTATGGATCACGCGCGCCACCATGGCCTCCGCGCTCAAACCGCCCACCGGCGTCAGGCCGGCGCGGGCTAGCGGTTCTTCGGCCAGATCGACAGCCAACCCGGTCAGGGTCATGCGGTGCACACCTAGCAGGCCGTTCCCGCAAGCCGACCGCACGAAATCGTCCGCCGCGCCGCGGGTTTGCGCCAGAACCACGATTTCCGGAGAGTCCTTCAGCGACTTGAGAAACTCAGTTGCGGCATCCAGCAAGACGGCGTACGAACCGGACTGGAAAAGACTGCGCAATGCGTCGAGTGTAACAAGGTGCTCCGTCAACCGCTTCCTGACGGTCGCGGCTTCGGTAGTCGGGGCTCGGTAGTTGCGGCTCGGTAGACTCAGGCGGTCTGCAAAATCTTATCGATCGCCCCGTTCACCCGATGGTATTGGTCCACCTCAGCCAGGAGTTGTTTGCGCCCCGCCGCCGTGAGCTGGTAATAGCGCGCGCGCCGGTTGCCGGTGGTCACGCCCCATTCCGCGGTGACCCAGCCCTTCAGCAGCATGCGTTGCAGCGCCGGATAGAGCGAACCTTCCTCGACCTGCAGCACGGCGTCGGAAACTTCTTGAATGGCATGGGCGATCTCATACCCGTGGAGCTGCCCGTGGCGGGCCAGCGTCTGCAGGATCAGCATGTAAAGGGTGCCGGGTGGGATTTCGTCGCGTCTTGGAATCTCTGGCATAGCTGGACTATGCCAGTGTCGTACGCGCGCGCAGGGGCTGTCAAGAGGCAGGCCGGAATAGCCGTTCCGAGCCTTGCGAGAGCAGCACCCAAAGTCCATAGATGCCCAAGGCCGTCCCGACTGGAACGTGGATCAGGTCCAGAACGGAGATCACGATCGTCAGGATGCGAGCCCACGACCGGAACTGCAGCAGACCGATTCCGGCGATCAAACCAGGCAGCGAGATCGCCAGCAGGACGAAGAAGATCAACGCGCCGACGCTGCCCAGCAAGGGGATGGAGATGTTGAGTTCGTTCGAATGATCGGTAGCGCCGATGATACCCGCGATACCGCCGAAGAGCAGTAACATGCCCAATGCGATCAATATTCCCACGGATCCGAAAACGATGTGGAGGACTCCGAGTATCTTGACGTGCTGTTCCATGGCTGTCCGGTTATTGTAGACGCAACCGGCGGCGGTTGGCAACCGCTGTGCAGCCGTTTGCGCAGTCGCGCTAGGATGTCTAGACAGCCATGCACAAACTCTTGCCGGTATTCCTGGCTATATGCGCCGGTGGCCTGGCGCAGAGCCCGCCTGCCCCGGTCTGGCATTTCGCGGTCTCCGGCGATTCGCGCAACTGCGGCGACGTGGTCATGCCGGCTATCGCCGCCGGCGTTTTGAAAAGCGGCGCGAAGTTCTACTGGCACTTAGGAGATTTTCGCGCCATCTACGACTTCGACGAAGACATGGCGCCGCCCGCCGCGCTACACCTGTCGTATCCCCACCTCAACATTGTTTCCTACCTTTCGAAAGCCTGGCCGGATTTCATCGACCATCAAATGCGTCCATTCAATCCGCTGGAAATCTTCCTGGGCATCGGCAACCACGAAACGATTTTCCCACAGACCCGCAAAGCCTATCTGGAACAGTTCGAAAGTTACCTGAACACTCCGCGGCTGCGCGGCCAGCGGGATCTGGACCATGACGCCGGCGGCTTCCGCACTTACTATCACTGGGTCATGAATGGCTCGGTCGATTTCATCTCACTCGACAACGCGTCCGACAATGCCTTCGATAAGGATCAGATGGCCTGGATTCGCGGCCGCCTGGCGGATGACCTGAAATCGAATGCGATCTCGACCATTGTGGTGGGGATGCACGAAGCCCTGCCGGGCAGCAAGGGCATGAGCCACAGCATGTGCGATTCGCCCTCGGGCATCAAAAGCGGACGCGAAGTTTATAACCTCCTCTGGGACCTGCGCGGCGCTGGCAAGAAGGTCTACTTACTTGCCAGTCACTCCCATTTCATCATGGACGATGTCTATAACACTCCTTATTGGAATGGGCGCGTACTGCCCGGATGGATCGTGGGGACCGCCGGAGCCGTCCGTTACCGCCTACCTCCCGGACAGACAGGTTCGTCGATCGCGCGCACCGACGTTTACGGGTACCTGCTGGCCACAGTGCTGAGCGACGGGTCGATCCAGTTCCATTTCCACGAAATCGGCCTCGACGACCTGCGCCTGGCCAATGCGGGCAAGACACCCGACTCACTCGTCGAATGGTGCTATACCGAGAATAAGGAGCAAACCATTCCATCGCCCAAGGCCTGCGAGACAGGCAGCCACTAGCGAGCCTTGCCGGCCTACGAGGCCGACGCAGGCTGCGAGCCTGCCCCACCGAGTTTTGTTACACTGATACCTCGTCAAATGGGGCAGGAAACTAAGTGTGAACTTCGCTTCGACGGCAAGAAATGGACGGGCAAGGCGCTGCTTGAAACCGACGATCTGATCTTCCGCGGCGAGTTCCGATTGTCGATTCCGCTGAAAAGCATCCAATCGCTGGAAGTTGAGGATGGGGTGCTGCGCGTCGCTTCGCCCCAGGGAACGGCGTACTTCACTCTCGGCGCGGAGGCCGGCAAGTGGGCGCACAAGATCCGCAATCCGCGCACGCTCGCCGATAAACTGGATGTGAAGCCGGGCATGCGCGTATCGTTGATTGGCGTCGCCAATCCACTGGAAGGGCGCACCAGGGATGTTACAGAAGGTACGGCGGCTAAAGACTCGGATCTGATCTTCTTCGGCGCCGCGGCGGACAAAGACCTTTCGAAGCTGCGCACGCTGCAGAAGTCGCTCAAGCGCAACGGAGCGATCTGGGTGGTTTATCCAAAGGGCAAGAAAGAGATTACGGAGCTCGCCGTGCTGCATGCGGGAAGGCAGGCAGGCCTCGTGGACACTAAGATCGCGCGTTTTTCGGACACCCACACGGCGCATAAATTCGTGATTCCGCTAGCGAAGCGGTGACTGTTTCGAGAGGGCATCCAGTTCTCGCCGGCATTGTTCCGCGCCGGGTGCGACTTTGCACGCAATCTGTAAGTGCTCCAGGGCGTCCTGAGTGCGGCCCAGGTTCTTGTCCGCGATACCTAATTCAAACTGGGCCATGTAATCGTCGGGCGCCGCAGTGACCACTTGTTCGAAGCAGTCGCGGGCTTTGGAGTATAAGTGCTGCTCCACATACGTCCCGCCGAGATCGCGCCGCGCCAGTGTGTTCTTCGGGTCGCGCGCCAGGATTTGACGGAAAGTCACGGCCGCCTGTTCCAGGTGTTTGTTGTATAGCAGCGCCTGCGCGCTTTCGTATAGCCGATATTCCGCCAAGCGGTCTTTCGGGTCGGGCATCGCGCCTCCGTCGGCGACACGCCGGCCGCCCGATAGATAGCCCAGCGAAGCCAGCAGCGCCCGAGTCCGAGGCGAGATGGCGGCGGGCGTTGCGGGCTGCTTGGGAGCGCGACTGGCCAGCAACTGACGCAATTCGCCCCTGAGCGTCCGCGTGCGCGCCGGTTCTTTGACAGACAGATTAATCTGCTCGCGCGGGTCGGTAACTAAGTTATAGAGCTCCGGGCTGGGCGAATCGATGTACTTATAAGCGCCGTCTCTCAGGCTTCGCAGAGGCGACCAGCCGAAGCCGTCGTATGCGTAGAGACTCTCGCTGTAGACACCGCGCGGACCGCTCGCGTCGAGCAGGCTGCGCCCTTCGAATGACGGCGGTGCGGCGATATTCAGATAATCCAGCAGGGTGGGCGCGACGTCGATCAAGCCGCCGGGCCGCTGGTCGCGTGCCGGCCGCAGCGGCGTGCCATCAGGCCAGTGAACCATCAGCGGCACTCGCAGCGTGCTTTCGTAAATGAAGTAACCGTGACTGTCTTCGCCGTGGTCGCCGAGACTCTCGCCGTGGTCCGACAGGAGCACGACCAGCGATCGTTGCCACCATCCGCCTTGCAGCAGGGCTTGTTTGAACGCGCCCAGGATGCGATCGGTGTACGCCAGTTCCCCATCGTATCCCGCGCGTATGTAGGGTTTGTGCAGGTCGAACAGGTGCGCAAACACGAACACCGGCGCGCCCGCCTGGACCGCGTTGACCGCCAGCCATCGCCGCGCCGCGCCCAACACTAACGCCCCATCACGCCGGTCTCTGACCCCATACTGGTTGCGGGCCGCCCCGCCGAAGAACATGGAGCCCGAAATCGGCGAGAACGCTTCGAAGTGAAACGGGCTGTCGTATACGTCGAAGCCCTGGTCGAGACCCATCTCGCTTTCCAGGAAGACGCTCCCGATGAATGCCGCGGTCTTGTATCCATGCGACCGCAGCACGGTTGCCAGAGTGACCACACCCGCCGGCACACGCTCGGCGTTTTCCTCGATCTGACTCTCAAATGGATAAGTGGACGTAAACAGCGACGTGTGTGAAGGAAGGGTCAGCGGAACCTGCGACTCGATATTACTGAATAGCGTTCCCTGTTGCGCGAACGAATCGATGTTGGGAGTGTGGATGCGGCGGTATCCGTACGCGCTCAAGTGGTCGGCGCGCAAAGTGTCGATCGAA
>Ga0187867_10001850_pt1 | contig 18048 bp, 16 predicted proteins | sample June2016WEW_13_1_FD_132976 | JGI IMG/M metagenome (GOLD analysis project Ga0187867, IMG submission 132976) | Peatland microbial communities from SPRUCE experiment site at the Marcell Experimental Forest, Minnesota, USA - June2016WEW_13_10 | ecosystem: Environmental > Terrestrial > Soil >...
GTTCGGACAGGTCCATATTCCAACCGGGGTTGACCGGTGAAACCTCGGGACCTCACCCCCGGCCGGACTGCGAACACTCGCAGTGGTAGCGCAGGAGCAGAAAGCTGTACTCGCGAAACTTTTCTATCATAGCGAAAAGCAAAGCAACACGCAAGTGGGGTCTATTGCGGGGCAGGCTCGCAGCCTGCGGCGGCCTCGCAGGCCGCCTCCTGGCTAAAGGTGATGCCGGGGCTCCAGGGCTCATTCGGGCGGGTTCGTGTGCTGTACCTTGACGAAACCTAAGCCGAAACGGTCGCGGTGCATGAAGATCAGCCGATTGCCGTCCGTGCCATAGAGCAGATGGGCCTCGGGGAGTTGGTTGCACAGCGGCTCGACGGTCCAACCGCGGTCCGGGCCGCTCGCCGAAAGAAGACGCAGGTTCGTGTGGAGGTCGTTGATCGTCACGTACGTGCGCCCGTCGTCGGTGAGAGCCAGCCCATCCACAATCTCGTGCTCGCGAATGGCGAGGGCCGGATATTCGCGCACGGTTCCGTCCGAGAGTATCTCGAAGTATCGTGAACCGGGCCCATTGGGTGGCCCGCTATACCACCCCACCCGGCCTCGCCCGCACTGTAGCCGGCCGTAAACGATTACATACGACGTGAGCCGGGACCTGGGGACGAACGCGCCGAGCGGCTTTCCCCCGCGCTCAAAATGGCGTACCACACCGCTGGTGGGCGACGTCGAGTCCGAGCCGGCGTCCCGGTTGGCGAACTCCACGCCAGAGGTCCAGATGGTGCCATCGGAATCCACCGCCACGCGGCTCGGTTCGTAAGGGTACAATCGGACCACGTTAAGCCTCTCCCCAGTCGGGCTGAAAACGGCGAAAAAGCCGGCGCGGCCGGAGCGATCATACGCATTTCCGCACACCGCCACGCTGCCGTCCAGTCCCCGGCTGACGTCTCGGAGGTCCACGATTTCCGCTTCCGGGATGGAAGCGATGAGTGGCTGGATCTGCCGCCCTTCGCCATCGAACTGCAAAATCAACGGCGCGGGCGTTTGATTGGAGGTAAACGTGGCCAGGGTGCCATTGGACCATTTGGGCACAACGGTGTTCCCGAGATCGTATTGAAGCTTTACTTCCCGATCGAGCGAGAGGGTGGCTGCCTGCAGGGACAGGTAGCCGGACGTAAGCGCCAGTATGCCAGTGGGCAGGCTGGCCAACATTCGGATGTTTTCGCCAAAGGCGGTCATGTTCGTCCTCCTGTAACTTCAAATCTTCATGGTTAAGTAGTCAGTTGCAGCCGCAATTAGCCAAAGTATTCAGGCACGTAAACATATTGCAATAGCAGCCTCCGTCGCCGACCGTGCATGCCGGCCCACCGATGTTCAACCCCTGGTTGCAGGTTCCCCCAGACACACCCGCGGTTGTAGCTCCCACCACCTTCACACGATCCCGGGCATCCGAATTCCTGTTGCATCTCCCGGCAGCCGAAGCACAGCGTGCTGCTACAGATTCCCGATTGCGCGTGTACGACGGACTCGATCCCGAGGCCGGCGGCAACGCGCGCCAGAAGCCCGGCTTTTTGCCCACAGGGCTGGGTGGTGGGTACATTCCTTGGGAAAAGCTTTCCGTGTCTATAGGAGTGAACCTGGGGCAGGCCGGTGAAGAACGATCTGAGGCGTGCACCCGTGGAAGAGAGCAGCGCTATTTGTTGTAGCTTCTTCGGCGGAAGAACCGCTGTCCCGCTGACCAGCACAAACGCAAGGGTCAGCAGAACAGAGACAGATAGCCCGAACAGCGAGCGGCGGCAAGGTAGCGCGGGAGCGGGAAGCTGTAGTTAGCGAAACCTTTCTATCACAGCGAAAAAGCCATGCAACGTGCAGGTGGAGGGCGGGCAATTTCGCCCTGGGGTCTACTTTGGGAACGGCTTTCAGCCGGCTCTGGCTAGTGATGAAACTGCGACCCCGCCACCTTGCTCCGCAATCCCGGCTGCGCGGCAAACCAATCCAAATGCCGCCGAATATCCTTCACCAGCATATCCGCCAAATCGCACGTGAACCCGTTGCGCACCACCACCCGCTGCACCACCATCGCCTGCCGGTTGGCCGGCATAGGGTACGCCGGAACCTGCCAGCCTCTATCGCGCAACCGGTCCGCCAGATCGTACAAGGACCACCCCACGCCCTCCTTCAAAGTCCAGCCAAACACCGGCAGATCCGTCCCGCGGCTGATCAGCTCGAACGGCCCCAGGTCCGCCATCTGCGCCGCCAGCCGCACCGCCACATCCTGGCAGGCCTGGTGTATCGCACGATAGCCCGACTTCCCCAGCCGGATCAAGTTGTAGTATTGGGCCACCACCTGGCTGGCCGGGCGCGAAAAATTGATCGCCAGCGTAGGCATCGTTCCGCCCAAATAGTCCACGTTGAAAACCAGGTCCGGATCGAGATCCGCCGCCTCGCGCCAGATCACCCAGCCCACACCGGGATAAACCAAACCATATTTGTGCCCCGATGTATTGATCGATTTCACCCGCGGCAATTGGAAATCCCATCGCAACTCCGGCTGTATAAACGGCGCTACGAAGGCCCCGCTCGCGCCATCCACGTGAATCGGAATATCCAGGCCGGTCTTCTCCTGCAGCCGGTCCAGCGCGGCGCTCAACGCTTCCACGTTTTCGTAATCGCCGGTAAACGTCGACCCCAGCACGGAAACCACCCCGATGGTGTTATCATCGCACGCCTGGGCCGCCCGTTCCGGATCGGTCACCCGCTCGTTGCCCTCCAAAGGAACCGCGCGCGCCTCGATATCCCAATAGCGCACGAACTTGTGCCAGCAGACCTGCGTGTTCGTCCCCATCACCAGATTCGGCCGGTCCGCCGGCTTGCCCGCTTTGCGCATCTTTTCGCGCCATCGCCATTTCAGCGCCAATCCGCCGAGCATGCAGGCTTCGCTCGATCCAATCGTGGACGTGCCCGCCGTGTGCTCCGGATCGGGCGAGTTCCACAGCTTGGCCAGCATGTGGACGCAGCGCATCTCCAGCTCCGCCGTCTGCGGGTACTCGTCCTTATCGATCATGTTCTTGTCCAGCGTCTCCGCCATCAGCTTGGCCGCTTCCGGCTCCATCCAAGTGCCGCAGAACGTGGCCAGGTTGAAGCGCGAGCTGCCATCCATGATCAGTTCGTCGTGAATCAGATGATAGGCCGTCGAAGGCGGCATGCCATCCTCGGGTATCGCATGCCGGGGCGCCGGTCCCAGCAGCCAGTGGCGCGCGTACATCGGCCGCATGACGCGCAGCATTTCGTGTGCGGGGTGATTGTGATCGTCCATAAGTTGTGGGGGGGGCAATTGTGCCCGCAGCCGGCTTTCAGCCGGATCTTAGTTTTTATTCGCGTGGGCGTTTCGACCGTGCAATGAACACACCGCAATCAATCGTCTTGAGAGCCGGGATTTTGTGAATATTCGGCCTGATCACCGGCAGTTGATCGCGGACATGATCCAGCATGGCAAACGGGCGGCCCTCAAGCCGCTGCTGTTTGTCCATGTTCTTGTCGCCAGCCAGAAAAACGTCGAAACCCTCCCGCTCGATAAGAGTTAGCAACGCGCCGTTTTTGATGCCTCCCCACGGCATACTGACGACGGTGTGAATCTCATGCCGGGGCAGGAACGGCGCCAGCTTGCCCGGTATGTCCTCATCGAAGAGAACCTTCAAACTTGCTCCTGAAACTGGTGCGCAGCCCGATAGTTGAGAATGGCCTTAATAGCATCTAGGCCAGCTTCAGGGTAGCAATCCAGCGTTTCGGCAATGGCTGCGTCCGGCGATAATCCCTCAGCGCGGAAAGCGTCATAGTTTCCCGTGATCGCGTCCACCGGCAAGCGGGTATTCTTGAGCAGCAGTGCACCGCTGACCTTGCCGGGAATTACTTCGACAAAAGGGCAATCTGACCAATGCAGAGATGTCAGGTTCGTACCTGCCGTTCCCTTCCTCGTAGCCTTTTTTGCGAGGGATTCGAGCGTTGACGATTTCCACAAGCCGGAGGAGATTTTTCGAAGGCGCAAGTTCAAAAGGCGCGCATGGGCGGCAGCCATGCTCAGCCGCCGCGTCGCGATCAAGTTGCTATGAAAGGCGCGAATTTGCACGCCCCCGCTACCTCTACGCCTGCTTCGCCGCCAGATCGCCGATCACCGGCAACACGATCTTCTTCCCCTGGTAGGTCTGCAGCAGCATAAAGATCCACAAGACGAAGAAACCCAGGTCGATCAGGGTAACCAGCCACCACATACCCCATGGAAGCACGGCCCTGAACGCCACCCAGACGATGATCACGAACACATGCATGAAGATCGACTGAAAAGCATGAAAACGAATCAGCTTGTTCTTGCTGTAGGGCTCCAGAATCAGGAAAATGATCCCGGTCACCAGCCCCAACAGGTAACAAAGGGCCGCCGCGGTATTCTCTGGCAATCCCGAGGCCGCTATCACCGGAATCGGAGCCGCCGGGGGTGCGGCCGGATCCACCGCCGTCCCGCATTTCGCGCAATAGCGCCCTTCGACCGCGGCGCCGCAACTCGGACAAAAAGCCATTTAGTTCCTCCGTTTACACCTTAAGATCTCAGGCGGTTCGTCCCACCCGCGGCAGCGCGACCGAGAACACCAGGCCCCCCACTACCGCTCCCAGGATAATCGCCAGATTCCCCGCGCCCATCAGCGCGACCAGCAGCCCGGCAAGTCCACCCATCGCCATGCCGACCAGCGCCACCACGAGTCTTTTTAGCATATTGCTATGCTCATAGTAACGGTGAATACGGGAATTGTCATCTTTGCGCATGGTTCCAGCGTGCCATCCGCCAATGAAGCGGTCCGCGCCGTGGCAGCAGAGGCCGCCGCCGCCGGAGCGTTCGACCACGTGGAAACCGCCTTTCTGGAAGCGCAGCCCAGCCTCGCCGACGCCGTCGCGCTTCTGGCCGGTTCTGGCGTGACCCGCATCCTGGTGGTCCCTTATTTCTTGACATTAGGGATACATCTACACCGCGACCTGCCAGCCATCGTCGAACGGCTGGTCCAGGCCCATCCGAATGTGAAAATCCGCGTCACCCCGCCGCTGGACGGGCATCCCGCCCTAACGCAAATCCTACTTGAGCGCGTTCGGGCCGCGCTTGATGATTGGAAATAAAAGGCTTAACTGCCTTTGTGCACGCCGTCAGTCATGGGACTTGACAATAACACACTAAAATTTGATAATGAGAGTGTACTAATGAGCGTTAGGAGGACTTGAAAGACATGGGAAAGATTATAGGCATCGACTTGGGAACCACGAACTCCGTGGTTGCCGTGATGGAAGGCGGACAGCCCACCGTAATTGCCAACCAGGAAGGAAACCGCACCACACCCTCCGTTGTGGCGTTTACCAAGAGCGGCGAAAGATTGGTCGGGCAAGTAGCCAAACGGCAGGCCATCACCAATCCCGAGAACACGATTTTTTCGATCAAGCGCTTCATGGGACGGCGCTACGACGAAGTTACCGAAGAAATGAAGATGGTCCCGTATAAGGTCGTGCGTGGCGAGTCCAACGATGCGCGCGTGGATATCAGCGGCAAGAAGTATTCGCCGCCGGAAATCTCGGCCATGATCCTGGGCAAGCTGAAGGAGGCCGCCGAAGCGTACCTGGGCGGCAAGGTCACGCAGGCCGTGATCACGGTTCCGGCCTACTTCAACGACGCGCAGCGGCAGGCCACCAAGGACGCGGGCAAAATCGCCGGCCTGGAGGTGATGCGCATCATCAACGAGCCCACTGCGGCGGCGTTGGCCTACGGCCTGGACAAGAAGAAGAATGAAACCATCGCCGTGTACGATTTCGGCGGCGGCACGTTTGATATCTCCATCCTGGAAGTGGGCGAAGGCGTGGTGGAAGTGAAATCCACCAACGGCGACACCCACCTGGGCGGCGACAACATCGACCAGCGCGTCATGGACTGGATCGTCTCCGAGTTCAAGCGCGAATCGGGTATCGAACTGTCGAAGGATCAAATGGCCCTGCAGCGGCTCAAGGAAGCGGCCGAGAAGGCCAAGATGGAACTGTCCACGCTGCTGGAGTCCGAGATCAACCTGCCGTTCATTACGGCGGACGCCTCCGGTCCGAAGCACCTCACCATGAAGCTGACCCGCGCGCGCTTTGAGCAAATGGTGGAGGATATCGTGCAGCGCTCCGTGGGTCCCTGTAAGCAGGCGCTGACGGATGCCAACGTGACGCCCAGCCAGATCGACGAAGTGGTTCTGGTGGGCGGACAGACGCGCATGCCGCGCATTCAGCAGATCGTGCGCGACCTGTTCGGGAAAGAGCCGCACAAGGGCGTGAACCCGGACGAAGTCGTAGCGGTGGGGGCGGCCGTGCAAGGCGGGGTGCTGGGCGGCGAAGTAAAGGACGTGCTGCTGCTGGATGTCACGCCTCTGTCGCTGGGTATCGAAACGCTGGGCGGAGTGTTCACCAAGCTGATCGAGCGTAATACCACCATCCCCACGCGCAAGGGCGAAACGTTCTCCACTGCGGCCGACAATCAGCCGTCGGTCGAGATCAAGGTATTCCAGGGCGAGCGCGCCATGGCGCAACACAACCGGTTGCTGGGCGTGTTTCAGTTGGGCAATATTCCGCCCGCGCCGCGCGGTATTCCGCAGATCGAGGTGACCTTCGACATCGACGCCAACGGCATCTTGAATGTCGCCGCCAAAGACAAGGCCACCAACAACGAGCAGAAGATCACCATCACTTCCTCTTCCGGCCTGTCGAAAGACGAAGTGGACAAGATGGCCAAAGACGCCGAATCGCACTCGGCGGAGGATCGCCAGCAGCGCGAGACCATCGAAACGCGCAACCGCGGCGACGCCATGATCTACAACGTGGAAAAGACGTTGAAGGAGCATCGCGACAAGATCGGCGACGAGGAAGCCCGCAACATCGAGGCGGCCATTGAAGACACCCGCAAGGCCATGCAGGGGAACGAACTCGGGGTGATCAACGCGGCCATCGATAAATTGACCGCCGCCAGCCACAAGCTGGCGGAGGCCATGTACAAATCCGCGTCGGGTCCCGGGGGCGCCCCCGGCGCAGGGCCGGGACCGGGTTCCGATGGCGGTCCGGGCGCCGGCGGCGGCCCTAAGAAGAAGGACGACGTGGTGGACGCCGAATTTGTGGACGTCGACGACAAGAAGTAAAAAGGGTGCATGTCTCCCAAGCACGATTACTACGACACGCTGAAAGTGGCCAAGGGCGCCAGCCAGGATGAGATCAAAAAGTCTTATCGCCGGCTGGCGCGCAAGTATCATCCCGATGTGAACCCGGGCGACAAGGCCGCCGAGGAACGTTTCAAGCAGGTGCAGGAGGCCTACGACATTCTGAGCGACGGAAAGAAACGCCAGGTCTACGATCAGTACGGTTTTTATTCCGACAACATACCGCCGGGCGGACCAGGGGCCGGACCCGGTCCCCCGCCCGACATGAATTTCGACAGCTTCGACTTCTCGGATTACTTTCAGCGCGGCGCGCAAGGCGGCGGACGGCGCGCGTCCACTGGAAGCGGCGGCAGCTCGGGCAGTTTTCGGGATATGTTCTCGAACCTCTTCAACCGCGACGCGCCGCAACCGGCGCCGGAGAAGGGCGAGGATCTCGAGTATTCCCTGAATATCGATTTCTGGCAGGCCATCAAGGGCACCCAGACGCGGCTCAATATCACCCGCTACGACACTTGCCCCACCTGCCACGGAAGCGGTTCGGCCGGCGGCCAGACCGTGACCTGTCCGGAATGCAATGGGACCGGCTCGGTTTCACAGATGGCCGGCGCCATGCGCTTCAACTTGACCTGTCCCAAGTGTGGCGGCAGCGGCAAGCTGAAAAACGCCTGCCCCACCTGCCACGGCGAGGGACGCCTGGCGCATACCGAGACCGTGGACGTGCGCATCCCCCCCGGAGCGCGCAACGGCTCGCGGCTGCGCGTGCCGGGCAAAGGCAACGCCGGCTCCATGGGCGCGCCCCCCGGCGACCTCTATATCACCACGCGCGTCGAGGACCATCCCTACTTTCACCGCGAGGGCGACGACATTCACATCCAAGTACCCATAGCCGTGTGGGAAGCCGGGCTGGGCGCCAAGATCGAAGTCCCCACCATCGATGGCCGTACGCTGCTGAAGATCCCGCAGGGCACGCACAACGGGCAGAAGTTTCGCCTGCGGGAGAAGGGCGTTTTCAACGGACGCACCAACCAGCGCGGCGATCAGATTGTGGAGGCCGCCATCCAGGCGCCGATAGTTCAGGACGAACGCACTAAAGAGATTCTGCGCGAGCTGTCCGGGCTGCATCCGGAAGATCCGCGCGCGGAGCTGTGGACGGCGCTGTAAAGGGAGCACGAGATGGGCAAAGGAAAATCCAAAGGCTCGTACATGATCTCGTCGGTGGCGGAGCAGTATGCCATCCATCCCCAGACCTTGCGTCTCTACGAAAGAGAAGGGCTGCTGAAGCCTTCCCGCAGCGATGGCAACACGCGCTTATACACGGACGGCGACCTGGAGCGCTTGGAAGTGATCTTGCACCTCACCCGCGAACTGGGCGTCAACCTGGCCGGCGTCGAAATTATTCTGAATATGCGCGAAAAAATGGCGGAAATGCAAACGCAAATCGAAGAATTCGTGTCCACGCTCAACCGCGAGTTGGTGGCCCGCCGCCGGCCCGCCGCGCCCGAGGAGAAACACTCCCTGATCCGAGTGGTCAACTACGTCAGGCCGAAGGCCGCAGCCAAAGGTCAGTAGCCTTGCCTGGAGGGCGGGCAATTGTGCCCGCAGCCGCCTTTCAGGCGGCTTAATTCTTTTTCCGGTCGCGCCGCAATATCTGGTTGCTATTCACCACCCCGGCAACTGCCGCGCGAAATCGGACTCAATCCGGGGGAACTGAACGCCGCGCCGAAAATCTGCCTGGCTTAATTGCCCTCCGCCGCCAGCGCCCTTAATCTCTGCTCGAACACCACGTCCCCGGCCGTGCCCGCGCCGAATTCCATCACCCTCAGCCGGCCGGCGCGATCCAGCAGGAAGCGCGAGGGTACAAACGGCACCCTCAGGTCGCGCTGGTGCTCATCGTCGAACAGCAGCACGAAATCGTAGCCCTTCTCCGCCAGGTAGCTCCTCGCTCGCGCCTGCGTTCCTTCGCTGTCCATCGCAACCGCCAGTACCACCATCTTCCCCGGGAACTGGCGTTCCAGGTCCCGCGTCCGCTCGAGCGCCGTCAGACACGGGCCGCACCAGGTCGCCCAATAATCGATCAGCACCACCTTGCCCTTGTATCGGCCGGGCGCTGCCGGGCCATCCGGCCCCCGCAGATCGAAGCGCCCCAGCGCCTGATTCACGTCCTGGACCTCTTCATTGGTGTTGGCTCGGGCGATCAGATCGTTCACCCGCGACCGCATCTCGGTCTCGAATCCGTCGACCTTGCCGTGCGCGTTCAGGTAAAGGGCGGAAGCCGCTTGGCGGGCCGCGGCATCGTCGGATCCCCAGGCGATCTCCTTCAGGTACGCCTCCATCGCCTCCTCGCCGCGGTCCAGCCGCTCCAGCGCTTCGCCCAGCCGGTAATACACGTCGCGCATCGTGAGCTTCGCTTTTTCCCCAATGGCCACTGCGCGTGCCAGCTCGGCGGCGGCATCCCGATAGCGGCCCTCGTGATAGAGCGCCCACCCGAGCGTACTTCGATTGATGGCGGTAAAGGTGTTGCGCGCGTTCCACATCGGACTGGGAAAGTGGTTGGCCGCATATGTGTTTCCGGTTTCCGCGATGTCTACCGCCTCCCGCGACACCGCCTCGGCGGACTTGGGGTCCACCCCGCCCTCCAGCCATCCCTCGGCGACGGCGATGCGGGCAGCGCCCTTCTGGTCGCGTTCTTTGGGGATCAGCGCCAACCACCGCTCGCCCGCGTGCCGCAGCTTTTCCGGCGCCGCATGGGTCCGCCGGTAAGCTTGGAACAGATCCTCCCAGTACTGCGGCCGCGCGCCCCAGCCCTGGTAAGCCGCCGGCAGGCCTTCCAGATCGGCCGTGGTTCCATACAGCATGAAATAATTAGCCGCGCCGCCATCCTCGAAGCTCTCCGCCGGAAAGCGCTTGACGAACGCCCGCATCGCTTCGAGCGACTTCTGCTGTTCGCCGGCGCGATGGTAGCCCTCGTAGGCCGCCTTGTAGGCCCACGGTTTATCCAGGTTGGCGTCCCGGAAAACCGCGATCTCGCGGGAAATTTGTTGGCGCGCGTCGTCGGTCCATCCGGCATCTTCCAGGCGCGCCGCCCACCATGCGGCCCGCGCCCAGGCGTTGTCGGGGAAGGCCCGCAGTTCTTCCTCGAGCAGCATGATCGCCGCCGTATTCTTATCGACGGGCTGATCCCGAACCTGGTACAAGGCGGCCCGCTGTTCGCGCGCGCCTTTCAACGGCATGCCTTGGGCGTCGTAGATATAGGTGTCCCACACGCCGCCGCGGTTTGTATCCTTCAACCCGGCGTCTTTGTCTTCAACCCAGCACCACAAATAGGCGTCATCGAGAATCTTGAGGTTCGCCGTAAAGCGCCCGCCCGCGCGCTGCATCGGCGTAAGAAAGGACTGCAAGGGGTTTCGGCCGCAAACCAGAGTGATCCCTGCCGATTTCTCGAGCGGCCCGCCGCGAGGGTCGTAAGTCACCGTGATGGTGTCGCCCGAGTGCGGCTGGGACGGCTCCATGCGGAGCCGGGATTCGGCGGCGTTACAAATGAAAATAGCCAGGATGCCGGCGGCCAATGCGCGGAAAATCAAAGCCCCTCCCTCGATCGTATGTTCCCACGAATCGCGGGGCGGCGTGTCCGCCTATGATCGGACCCGATGCCGCTTCCCGTCTCGGCCTTGCCGCGGGTCGCGGTCACACGTTTCAAAAATAAAGTTGGCCGCCGCGCTTCACTGCGCTTACAACACTTACTAAATCCCCGACCTCCCGATATCGCTTTTCCCGATAACTCGCGTTCTATCATGAAATCGGGTATGGGCGCTTATCCAAAACCCGAAAGGATCGCTAATATGTCTGTAATATCGGATAAACAAAAAGCTGCGAACCAGCGGAACGCGCAGGAGTCCTGTGGTCCCAAGACTCCCGAGGGAAAAGCGGCCATCCGCTTCAATGCCCTCACTTACGGCTTGCGCACCCGCGCCACTATCCTCCCCTACGAAAACGCCGCGGAATACTCCCAGCTTTGGGACGAACTGGAAGCCGACTGGCATCCGCAGAACCGCGTCGAACGATGCTACCTGGAAACCATGGTTACTTCCCAATGGTTGCTTGCGCGCGTGGCCGAAAGCGAGCACCGTGTCTACCGGGAAATCGCATTCGGCGAAAAACAATTCATCATGTTGGGCTACATTGCCAGGCAACGCGCACAACTGGAACGCTCCTTCCGCACCGCCATCGACGATATGAAGCGGTCCCAAATAGAGCGGCAGGTCCGTCAGGCGCAGGCCGCGCAAGCGCCCAAACCCACGCCCGTGCATGCTTACCAGCCGGCCCCACCCCAGCCCCCCGATCTCCGTGTCGCCGCGTCCCCGTGTCCCAGCGTCGCCGCGTCGCCATCAACCAACACCCCCTTTCAATTCACGGATTTGGGCTTTGATCGTTCCAGTAAGACAGGCCTCCCGGCCTGTCTCCCGATAAGGTGACTTACGTGTTTACGCTCCATGAACCCGGATGGAATTGCGCATCCGGCTGCCCCGCCTGCAGCCCCGCCTGTTCCAGTTGCTGCAACGTATAGTATCGGTTCGGCTCGATGCCAGTGACGGTTCCGCTGTATCCCGGCACCGCAAAGGTATTCGTTCCGGGAATGGCTTGCGAGATATAGATCGGCTCGGCTCCGGAAGACTGCCCCGGTCCGGCATAGCCCAGTTCTTGCGAAGTGTAGGTAACACCGTCATAGCTAACCGGCCCCGGATCGGACCAATAAGCCGCCGTATCGATGGGTTGTCCCGACGCCAGCCGCTGCGCGTTTTCATTGGCCAGCAGCGCATCGTAAGCCTGCTGCGCCGCCGTAGCCGGAATGCCCGGCAGTTGCGAAGTGAAATCCGCGGGATTGCCTCCCGTCAAAGCGGCAAAAGCAGTGCCGCCCTGGTTGTACAACGCCTGCGTATACACCTGCTCCGGACCATAAACGCTGCCTGCAGGGTAGTTATTGGCCGCTCCCGGAGCGGCTTGATAAGGCGCGTTCGCCTCGCTCGGGTCCCCCATCTCCGCGTAGTAGCTGTTAAGCCAACCCTGCACATCCGGATCGCCCAGCGTGGGTGGGGGCGCGGGCCGGTCCACCGCCGGGGTGGCCGCTTTGGTGGCGTCTCCGAATAGATCCGAAAAATCGGTGCGCCCCTCCGCGGTTTGGCCCAGCGGTCTCTCCATCTCGTCGAAGCGCTGGTTGCGCACGGCTTGAAGCGTGCCTTGAATCATCGCTTGCATCGTTCCATTTCTCCGTCCTCGACGACTGCAAATCGAGAGCCACAAAGCTGCAATCGCTACTCGAAGGAAAAGAAGGAGGAAAGGCGCGCGAACCGAACCCCGGACGGCCCCCCCGGCGACGCGATCTTGGCGCTACCACGATTTGCGGCATAAAATCGGCAGCCCGCGCTATACTGTCAGCCATGTGTTTCAAACCAGCCCACTCGCTCCTGTTAGCCGCCACGTTGGCGGCCGGTTCCGGCCTTTACGCGCAAACCGACCCGATCGACAAAGGGCACTCCGCGCACGGCGCCGCGTTCGACATCGGACCGCGCCAAAAGCCCTGGCTCATGGAAGGCATCGGCATCGCGCCATTCCCCATCACCACCAAGAACCCCGAGGTCCAGAAATGGTTCAACCAGGGCAACGCGCTCATGCACTCTTTCTGGTACTACGAAGCCGAGCGCTCCTTCCGCTGGTGTCTGAAGCTGGAGCCGGACAATGCCATGGCCTATTGGGGCCTGGCGCGCGCCACCAGCGGCCGCGGCGGAGAGGGCGGCCGCGCGGCCGACTTCTTGCGCGAAGCCGTCAAGCGCAAGGATAAAGTCACCGAACGCGAGCGCCTGTATATCGAGGCTGAGGAAGCCGTCCTGCTGCCCGATCCGTTGCAGGACGACCCCGGCGAGCGCGATTACCGCGCGCTCCGCCGTGCCGAAATCAAGAAGCTCGAAACACTGTGCGTGAAGTATCCGGACGATATGGAGGCGCGCGCGCTGCTGGCGCTGGTCACCATGGGCGACTCGCGCTATGGCGCGGAGTTGATCATCCGCGAGATCCTGGCACACGAACCCAATCATCCCGGCGCGCACCACTATCGCATCCACAACTGGGACTACAACCAACCCGAGCAGGCGCTCGAAAGCTGCCGCGCGTATACGGATCTGGTGCCGGGCATCGGCCACGCGCAGCATATGCCCGGACACATCTACAGCATCCTGGGCATGTGGCACGAGGCGGCGCTCTCCATGGATGCGGCCACGCGCGTCGAGAAGCAGTACATGCGGACCAGCCTTACGTTTCCGTTCGATAACTGGAACTACGCTCACAACCGTACTTACCTTTCCTATATTCAGGAACAACTCGGCATGGCGGAGGCGGCCATCTTCGGCGCGCGCCAACTCATCGACGCGCCGCTCGACCCGGTCGATAACAAGGAAAACACCTACAGTACGCATTCGCGCGGGATTGCGGCGATGCAACGCGCGCTCATCAAGTTCGAGCGATGGGACGATCTGCTGGATCCCAAATCCATCCCCTGGCGCGACGTGTTCGAAGACAAGATGAACAAGGCTTACTCCGAAGCGCGCGCCTGGCTGGGCAAAGGCGACCTCGAGAAAGCCACCAAGAGCATGGCCGCGCATGCCGCGCTCAAGAAGGAACTCGAAAAGAACAAGGACTGGGAGGATACCTACACCATCGAAGCATTGGAGTTGAAGGGGCGGTTCGCCATCGCCCGCGGCGAAACCGGCGATACCATCGTCGGCCTGGGACTGCTGGCCGACGCCGCCGGCCGCGAGTACGACATGCAAAAACAATATGCCGACCCGCCGTTTTATCCGCAGTCGCTTTACAACAGTCTGGGCGAGGCTTACCTGGATGCCAAAAGCCCCGTGCTGGCCGCGCAGGCGTTCGAGAAGGCGCTAGCGCTGACCCACAACGACATCTTTGCGCTCTCCGGTTTGGTGCGCGCGTACGCCGCGCTAGGCGAAAAGGCCAAGGCCGAGGACGATATGGCGCGGCTGCTGTTCGTGGCGTCGAACGCCGACGCCGGGCTGAAGATCCTGGAGCGCGCCAAGGCCACCGGCATTACGGCCGCACCGCGCGACTCGTCGCCCGCGCCGCAGCGTAACTACGCGCGCGTGCCACTCGACCATTTCGGCCCGCCCCGCTGGGAGCCTTATGAAGCGCCTGCCCTGCATGTCCGCGATGCCGACGGCAAGGCCGTCTCGCTCGCCGAATACCGTGGCAGGAACGTGCTGCTGGTCTTCTATCTCGGGCCGGAATGCCCGCACTGCATGCGCCAATTGCATGAGATCGGAAAAAGCAAGGACGAGTGGGGCCGTCTGAACACGGTGGTGCTGGCGGTCTCCAGCGCCGCTCCCGAGAAGAACGGCGAGGCCCTGAAACAGTTCGGCGATCTGCCCGCGCGCCTGCTCTCGGACCCCGATCATTCGAACGCGCGGCGCTTTCATTCCTACGACGATTTCGAGGATATCGAGCTGCACTCAACCATCCTCATCGATAAAAAAGGCAGGGTCTACTGGGCCCGCTTCGGCGGAGATCCGTTCTCCGACATGACGTTCCTGGTGAAGCAGGTGGAGCGGATGAACGAGTTGGCGGGGTCGTGATTTGGTGGGGCAGGCTCGCAGCCTGCGGCGGCCTCGTAGGCCGCCCCGCGCGCTAGCGCGCGTCTTTATTCACTTGCCTACCACGAACAAATGTCCGTCGTTCTGTGAATAGATCTTGCCGTCGCCGCCGATCGACGCCGGCGTGTACGCCGCCCCCAGCGCCAACTGCTGGAAGATCTCATCGATCGCCGATCCTCCTTGCGCGATGGCGAACAGGTTGCCGTCTTCGCTATTCGCATACACGACGCCGTTCGCGTCTATCGCCGGGCTGTTCACGCACCATTCGAAACCGTTGGGATGGTCGGAAACGCAGGTCAGCGAGCCGTCCGCGTTGCGCGTGCAGCTTTCCGTATTGGTGTTTTGAAAGCTCCACTCGATGTTCAAGTTCGCGTCGAGCTGCGTGACGAAGTACTGTTCCGGCGAGGCCGGGTTGTTGGTGGTGCGGTCCGATGGGCACGCCGTAGCATCGTCGCAGTAGGAACCAAGTCCGCCGTAATGGTTGTTCTTGGTCACCGCCGACCAGGTACCGTCGTGCGCATAAATCGCCGGCGTGGTGTCCCAACCGAAGCCGAATGCGCCCAGGTAATTGCCGCTGGCGTCGAAGTGCACCAGGTGGCCCTGCGCATAGTTGTAGCGGTTCCACGTGCCGAACAGGATGGTGCCATCGGGCGCCACCACCGGAGTGGCCGACGCGTCGTCGAGCACGCTCCCATCGCCCGGCTGATTCGTCAGCGGATCCACGCCCTGTAAAGCGCCCGCGCTGCATCCGCCCGGAGTGCCGTTGGGCGGCAGCCAGCCACCATCGCCTACCGAAACGCCGCACCCGTCGTGGAAACGGTTCCGCAGCGATGCGATCCACTTCAGGCTGAGATCCGGATTCAGCGCCAGCAGAAACGAGTAGCGGTCGTTGAAGTGCGCGCGACTCACAGTGTAGATGGTGCCATCGGGAGCGATCGCCGGCGAGACGTTTAGGCCGGCGCGTTGACTCCCGCAGACACTCGTATTCGGCACGGCCGTAGTGCTGGGCGGCCACGGCAGCGGCGCAGTCGACGTATCGAAGGAGGTGATGCACTGGCTGGTTGCGCTGGGCGCTTGAGACGCTGTCAGCATCTGATAAGTCACCGTCGAGATGGCGCCTCCTGCAGTAATCTCTACCAGCCAGGAATTGGTAACGTCATTGCCGTAAAATCCGTTGGTGGTCACCACCTGGATCGCGTTGTAGTACAGATTGCCGCTGGCGTCCAGCGTGATGGGACCGCTCTCATAGGTATTCGGATCCGTCCCAAAAGGCGCGAAGCGCTGGATGAAGGCGCCATTCGATTTGTTCAACTCGATGACGCTGCCACTGGCGCCCGGCAGATACACGACGCCGTTGCCGAGCGCGGCATGGAACACCGGCTCCCAAAGATCGTAGCTCGATCCGGGCGCTTCCCAGTCGCTGGCGTAGCCCCAGTCGAGAACAAGCTGCCCATTCTGCCAGGTGAATTTGTTCTCGCCCCAGGTTTCCGTCGAGAAGGTGTAAGGGCTGTAGCTGCCCGACTTATATTCCATGTACACGTCGTCGCCGTCGACCAGCGGAACCTGGTAGTGCGCGACCAGTTCGTTGTAATTGGCGGTTTGCTCTTGCGGCACCAACGGGTCGTAGACGATATTCGCCAGGATTTCGTTCAAACTCTGGCCGGCCACGCCGGGGTTGCTGGAGTGTTGCGCGTTCTGCGCCCATTGGGGCCAACCTGTGCCGACGGCGATCGTGGTTGGAACCGGGCCGGTCACTCCACCGGCTTCGATGTCGACCTGGGCCGCAGCGGCGGCCGGCGCGGTGGACGGCATGGTGACATTGATCTGATACACCCCCACGAATTGCGGGGATAAGCCCGCGAAGGTAACCGTCGCGGAAACGCCCCCGATGTTCACCGTAGGCAGCGTGGTGACCTGGCGCAGGCTATCGAGCGAGTTGTCGCCCGTAGTTGCGGGAGGATTCACGGCTCCGAAGCCGCTGCCCCATAGTACGAGCGTATCGCCGGGTGTGGCCGGGTGGCTCGCCACACCGGGAATCGCGCCGACGGGCGCCGCGAGCGAGCCGTCCGGATTGACGGCCACCGCGTAGCCTCCCACGATGAATAAGCCGGGCGAGAGCGCACCCACCTGCACGCTCTGCGGCGCGGAGGCCGCCATGCCGTTGGTAACCACCACGCTGACCGGACCGGCAGTAGGAACCTCCCATGGAAGTTGCGCGTTGATCTGCAGCGGCGAGACGTAGAGCAACGGCGCGGCAATGCCGTTGAAGCTGACCGATACGCCTCCCAGCATATTCTGCAAAGGGATGGACGTGGCGGATGCGTTGCCCGAGGCGAGGTTCGAGCCAAAAATCGACACCAGCGAGCCGGGCACCACGGGGCCTTGGAAAGAGGCAGCGTCCACCACTCCGCCGGGTTCCACAAACGGCGTTTGGGCCACGGCAAGCGCGGCCCGGAAAAGGAGAAGAGTATATGCAGCGAGCACCCGCATGCGCGCGATTCTACCATGCGCATGGGGACGCCAGGCTATGCGCGCATCACGGCAAGCTCGGCGCCGCGAGTCCGAAACTCGTAGCGTTCAATCTTGACGGCAGCCTCGCCGCGTTCGCAGTGGAGGATCCAGCCGGAGATTTCCAGCTTCATGCGGCAGGTGCGGTCCAGCATGGCTGGCCAGTTGACCGCCAGGCGCACTTTCTGGCCCCGCTTGAGAGGCTCCTGAGTGGTGAACCGGACTTCGCGGCTGCCGATCTCGATCGTCTTGCCCACCCCGACGGCGAGAATCCGGCCACCCTTTAGGCAATAGTAGCGGACGTCCTGTTCTATAGGAAACCGCCGCCGCGGGCGCCGCTTGGACTCCTCACCTGGAGCCGGAAAGTTGTTCGTCGTTGCCATTGAAAATCGAAGCAGCGCCCTCATCTGCCAGCAGCGTCAACCACGTTAGGCAAGGATACCACGCTATAAAGATTCTGTAAAGTTTTTCAGGGGTGCGCTATCACAGACAATTTCCTCTGTCGCCCGTGTCCCGGGTATCGGTTCGAGCAGCGCGCAGCCGCGAGGCAGATCTCGTGGCGCACGCCCTCGGCGTGCCGTGGCGGCACTCGTGCCGCCACCTGGAGTTTGGACATTTTCGCCCTTGACAAAAATGGGCGATCATGTTTCACTGTATACAGTGAAACATAAAGA
>Ga0187867_10001851_pt1 | contig 18048 bp, 21 predicted proteins | sample June2016WEW_13_1_FD_132976 | JGI IMG/M metagenome (GOLD analysis project Ga0187867, IMG submission 132976) | Peatland microbial communities from SPRUCE experiment site at the Marcell Experimental Forest, Minnesota, USA - June2016WEW_13_10 | ecosystem: Environmental > Terrestrial > Soil >...
ATGATGAAAATCTTCGCGAAATTCCGTGAAGCGTACCGCGGCAAAGCCTTGCTGGTTGAAGGAATAATGGTCGCCGCCGCGCAGGTACCGGTCCAGGCGGAAGACCAGCGTCGGCTTCACGCCCGCGTCGTAAACTGTCCCTACGTCGGCGATGTAGCGCGCCAATTGCCGCGACGCCGAATCGTTCTCGCCGCCCAGCCCGCGAATCCGCTTAATTTCCTGCTCTGTCGCGGCAGCCGGCAAGCCTTCGGAAAATACGCGCACCACCGAGTGGTCCTGCTCCGCGCTCTTATCTGCGCCCACGATGTCGTTGTTCAACACGGCTTCAAGGTTCCAGCCCTGCTCCTTCGCCATTTGGGCAAAATGGTGGCTTCCATTTAACCCTTGCTCTTCGCCGGCTACGGTGAGAAAGATAATCGTCGCCGGAAATTTCAGCTTGCTCAAAACCCGCGCGCATTCCAGGCTCACGGCCGTCCCGCTGCCATCGTCATTCGCGCCCGGAGCATCAGCCCTCGTATCGAGGATGTCGCTGTTGCGCGAATCGTAGTGCCCGGTGACCAGCACGATGCGCTTCGCAGTCTCCGCATCGGTGCCTTTCAGGACAGCATAAACATTGGTGATTTCGGTGGGTTGGGGAATGCGGTCTGCGGCCGGCTCGGTGAAACTGTCGGTCTTCACCTCCAGACAGCCGGCGCAATCTTTGGCGTAGCGCTCGAATTCCGACTTGATCCACTCCCGCGCAGCGCCAACCCCGCGTCCAGAGCCGATTGCAGCCGAATCCTGGGCCGAGATGGTCGATCGCGTCTCAAAACTTACCAGCTTCTCGATATTTGCCCGAATGCGTTCCGCAGAAACCTGCTGCAGAGCGGCCGCAATCCGGCTATCAACGGCCATGGGTTCAACTGCACCGCTTCCAGACACGTGGGAACTTTCCAGGTTCTGTGCCGCCGCAACCGTGCTCGTGACCACTAGCACGGCAGTCAACAACCACCTTCTTTTGTTCAGGAGAGAAATCATGTAAGCTCCGGCGAGCGAAATGTCAAGGTTATCGGTCGTTTTCCGCCCAAATTTTAATTCGCTGCTCTACAGCACTGGCCCCCTTGACCTGCGGCAGGGGAAGAATCTAAATATTATCAGTGGTATCTAACCAGAAAGACGGGGAATGGGGGAGTGGAGGAATTATGGTTCTTTGTCCTGAATGCGAAACTGATCTGGATGTGGAAGAAGAGGAAGTCGACGAAGGTGAAATCGTCTCCTGTCCGGAGTGTGGTACAGACTTCGAAGTCATCACGACCAGCCCGCTGGAGTTGAAGGCAGTCGAAGAAGGCTATGTGGAAGAAGAAGAGGAAGTGGAGACCGAAGACGGTGACGACGCATAGCGCTTGCCGTCTTCGCCCATTTGTAAGGCAGTTCTCTTCTTCTGTGGTGCTTCTGCTCGTCTTGTCTGCCCTCGGCCCGCAACTCTCGCCTGCAGCCCATGCCGCCTCCGGGCCCAAGAAGTTGAAACCGACGGATCCTTACGCGCTCATCTTCGGCACGGTCTGGGGACCGGATGATCGTCCCGCGTACGGCGTCAAGGTCAAGATCCGCCGCGCCTCCGACAAGAAACCCAGCTGGGAGCTCTATTCCGACCATCACGGCGAATTCGCTCTACGCGTGGCCGCCGGCAAGAACGACTACATCGTGGGCGCCGATCTCAAAGGCGTAAAGACTCAAGATGGCTTCCCGGTGCATCTGGTGGAAGAGGTACCGGTCCACGTAGAGTATGATGAACGCATCGATATTGGTTTGCATCTGGCCCGATAGAATCATCCGGAGCAGAAAAGGAAGAAAGACTCGCATGATTCTAAGATTGTCTCTTAGGCCCATCCCGCTCCTGGCTTGTGCCATCCTGCTCGTAATCTCAGTGGCTGGTAACGCCGCTCTCGATAAGAAAGACCAGCAAGGCCGGCTGCTCTCCGGCAAAGTACTTGATCCGCAGGATAATCCTGTGGTCAGCGCGATCGTATACCTCACCAACACGCGCACCCATGCGGTAAAGACCTACATTGTCGGGCAGGATGGGACCTACCGTTTTCCGGGCCTTTCCAACGTGGATTATGAAGTCTACGCCCAGTACAACAACCATAAGAGCGACACCAAATCAGTCAGCCAGTTCGACGACCGCTCCCAGGTCTACATCGATCTCAGGATTGACGCGCGCTAACTTCGAAGATCTACATTGCGATAGAATACCTTCGTTTCCTATTCGCCTTGCTTCGCGCAGCACGCCGCCATGCAACTCTTATGGGTTTTTCGGGTTCAATATGTAAGGATGTTTTTGTTCGTGGGAGGAGACCTTGAAAGTATTGCGATTATGGCAGAAACAGAGGCGTCGCGGGTTGGCCGCGGCAGTGGTACTTAGCAGCTTAATTCTGATGGCCGGTTCGGCTTTTGCCCAGCAGGGCGCCCTGAGCCCGTATCAGGGCGAACAGGATGGCGTCAGCGCCGGCGGCAACTGGATGGCGTTCCGCTCGGAAGACAAAATGACGGGAGCGAAGAAAGCTCGCTTCGAACTGCTGGCCAATAACTATTTCCGCGAAGATCCAGATTACAAGCCCCGGGTCGAAATTGTATGCTCCGACGGCAAATATGAGCACGCCGATTTCGATCCCGGTACCAGGTTGGGAAGGCCGGACTATCCGGGCTTCTGGGGCCAGCCAAAGATGGAAGTCATGGTTCGCATCGACGGCAGCCACGACCATAAAGGGTGGAACTGGCTTCGCGCACGTTTCCTTTCCATGGACAAAGGCACGATTCGGGGAATGATTGGAGCCCAGGTCTTCAACGTGGAAGTCAGGACCAGGACCGGCTATGCGATCGCCGAGTTCTCGCCGGGCGGCTTGAATCTGGATGAGATGAAGCACTCCTGCGATCTGACGCCGCATAAGCCGTAGCTGATCTTGTTGTGCGCGAAGGGCTGAGCCTGAGGGCTCAGCCTTTTTTCTTCGCGGAAGGCTCCCTGAGGCCGGATTTGTGACCTTGGGCGCTGCCCCGTCAGTTACTTGCGTTGCCGACCCGCCTGCTGTTTCACTGGAAGCATTCCGGTGGCAAAGTCGAGGCGGAGGTCGGGATAACGATGGGCAGCAGCGTGATTGAAAGCGCGGCGTTTCTGCTGTTTGTAGTCGGAGTGCTGGTCTACGTAGTCATTCTCTACAACGAGTTGGTGCGCCTGCGCAACGATAACGACCGCGCCTGGGCCAACATCGATGTCCTGCTCAAGCAGCGCCACGACGAGATCCCCAACCTGGTCGAGACGGTGAAGGGATACATGCAGCACGAGCAGCAGACGCTGTTGGCGGTAACGCAAGCACGGGCGGCGTCGATGAATGCCGCCAGCATCAGCCAGAAGGCGCAGGCCGACTTGAAGATGACGGATGCGCTGCGCGGGCTATTTGCCGTGACGGAAAATTATCCCCAGCTCAAGGCCAACGAAAATTTTCTCAAGCTGCAGAACCGTATCACCGAACTCGAAGAGCGCATCGCGGATCGCCGCGAGTTTTTCAACGACGACGTGAACACCTACAACACCCGTATCGGCCAGATCCCCGAGGTTTTCGTCGCTAGCTATATGAACCTGAAGCCGCGCGCCATGTTCCAGGTTTCCGAGGAGGACCGGCGGCTGGTGGAGGTTACGTTCCAGGGCAAAGGCGCAGCCGGAGCGTAAGCGACGAGCGTAGGAGCCGCGCATCTTTACCGGAACGGCCGATCGGAAGTGCACTCTCGATCAAACCACGTGCAAAAACAAAGCGGCGGACATTCGCATGATTCGCGAACTCCGCCACTGACTTTTTTAGTAGAAAACCTCTGCCGCGAACTTAGGCTCGCGCGCCAACTGCCGCCGGCTCGGGCGCGACAACGCTCTCATCTTTGCCATTGGGCTTCAACTGGCCGGGCTGGCCACCCTTGCGAATGTCGATGCCGCCTTTGAAGAACGCTCCGTCTTCAATGGAGATGCGTGCTGCTACCACGTCGCCGGTGAGCGATCCATCGCTGCGGATATCGACTCGGTCGCTGGCGGTGAGATTCCCGCGGACTTTGCCGAGCACCACGATTTCGCGGGCATTGATGTTGGCAGCAACCACTCCATTGCGCCCAATGGTGACGCGATTGCCCGCCAGGCTGATCGAACCTTCCACGCGGCCATCGATGTAGAGCGATTCGGACCCAGTTACCTCGCCCTTGATCACCAGCGATTTGCCGATGGTTGCCTGATCCGCGGTGGTGGTAGTGATGGTTGCCGCCGGGCGCGGCGCAACCGGCTCATTCGCCATCATGGCAGGCGCGCTCGGAGTATGCGTAACTGGACGCTCCGGTTCCACCGGGCGCCCTGGGGTCTGAGGCTGATTCGTCGGCTTCCACATGGGTTACATAGTTCCTTTCCTTGTTGGGATTAGGGATCACGTGCCGCACTTGCGTGACCAAATCGAATTGTACTCCGCCGTCTCATAATGAGCGCTGTGGAAAAGCCTTTATTTTCAACAGAGTTTCCTAGGATGGTACATATTTCCGTACCCATCGGGGTCTCCCGATTCGGCTGGAGGACCCTCCTTTTCCACCCTCGCACCGTGTAAGGATTTCCCGAAAGAGGCCTTCTTGTTAGCGGTTCCACAGGGGGCCGGAGTATGCTCTTGACTCGAAGAATTATCGAAAACGGACCTATCCACCAGGGAGTAAGCGATGTCGGAACCAGCCGTGATTCCTCCTCCAGCCTTGATCATCGCTCGTCCTCAGCCCGACGAGTACGCCCCTTATTATGGCCGCTACATTGCCCTGGTGCAGGGCGAGGACATTCTCGCCACGCTCGACCAGCAACGCCGGCAAACCATGATGCTGCTCTCTTGCCGCGACGAGGAAGACGGGAACTTTCGCTATGCGCCGGAGAAATGGAGTGCCAAAGAAGTGCTCGGCCACGTCTGCGATACAGAGCGAGTGTTCGCCTATCGCACTCTGCGTATTTCGCGCGCCGACGCCACGCCGATGGAGGGTTTTGAGCAGGACGACTACGTGCGCAATGGTCCCTTCGCTCACCATCCGCTGGCGGAGGTGATCGAAGACTTCATTGCCGTGCGCCGCGCCACGCTTTCGCTGCTGCGCAATCTCGATGAAGCGGCGTGGATCCGGCGCGGAACTGCGAACAAGAATGAAGTGACCGTGCGCGGCATCGCTTACATCATCGCCGGCCACGAGTTGCATCATCGAAAGATTCTGGAGGAGAAATACTTTGTGAGCCGCTCTTGATTCAGAGGTCTTAGATCATAGGTCATAGGTCTCAAGTGTTGGGCTTCGGGTACTCTTGGCCAGAAAGTTGCGGCAATATCCTAAGACCTAACACCCAAGACCTAATACCCGATTCCCATGTCCTCACGCGCACTCACGGAACTGTTCCGCGGCAAAGGTGCACACGCCGATCCCGTGGCCTGCGTCGAAGATCTTTCTGCCGAACTGGCCTCGCGCCAAGTCAAAGGATTTCCCCACTCCATCGCACAACTTGTCTTCCATATGAATTACTGGATGGATTACGAACTCCGCCGCATTCGCGGCGAGAGACCGGCCTATCCCGAGCACGCTTCCGAAAGCTTCCCGCCGGCTTCGCCCTCAGATGGACAGGAATGGGACCGTCTGAGGAAACGCTTTGCCGACCTGCTGGCGGATTTCGCCGTCCTGGCGAATTCTTCTCCGCAAGAAATGCAGCGGCCGATCGAAAGTGCGCACACAGGAGATATGCAGGTCGCGGCAACACTCGAGGCTGTGCTCTGGCAAATGGTGGCTCACAACAGTTACCACACGGGCCAGATCGCAACGCTGCGACAGGTGTTGGGAGCCTGGCCGCCCCGCGACGGCGGAGATACGTGGTAGAGGAGCTCAAGAGGAGAAATGATGAGAATCGCAATTTGCTTTCTGTCGTTTCCACTTCTGCTTATGGCGCAGACAGGCGCAGAAACAGATGAGCATGCGATCCGGGCAGTTATGGATCGCTTCATGGACGCCTGGAATCATCACGATGCCAAGGCCTTCGCCGCGGTATTTTCCGAAGATGCGGATTTCACCAACTGGCGAGGCACCGGCGCGAGTGGCCGCGCGAAGATCGAGGAGTTCCACGCGCCTATGTTTGCCACCATCTTCAGCAAAAGCCACCAGGAATATACCGACATAAAGACGCGGTTCATCCGTCCTGACGTTGCCGCAGTCGATGTACGGTGGAAGATGACAGGGGCTATCGACGCGCAGGGCAATCCCCGCCCGGAGCGAGAGGGGCTGCTCAGCTTCGTGATGGCAAAGACTGCGGGGCACTGGGAGATCGTGGTGATGCACAACTTGGACATCTCTGCCCTGCCACCACCACCGAAATGAGGGAAGGTCTTTGCCAGTGGGGTATCCTGAGAGCTGATCGCTCATAGCTCACACCCGATGCTCTCCGACTCCGCCATTCTGAAACACATTGCCCGTCAGCCCAAGCGTTCCGCAGGATTCAAGCAGTTGATCCGCGAGCTCGGCCTGCATGGCGATGCCCGCGGAGAGCTCGATACCCGTCTGCAAAAACTGGTTGCCGCAGGAGAGCTGGTTCAGATCAACTCCGACCGCTACGCCTTGCCGCAACCCGCACCTGACAAGAATCTTGTCGCCGGACGCCTCACCATGCACCGCGATGGTTTTGGCTTCGTCATTCCTGATGCGAGCTCGCTGAGTCCGACGATGAAGTCGCGCCTGGTGGGCGATATTTTTATTGCGCCCCACGCTATCGGCAACGCCATGCACGGTGACCGGGTGCTGGTCGATATCGTCGCCACTCGCCCTGATGGCCGCGCCGAAGGCCGAATCGTGCGTTCCGTGGTACGCAGCCATCCCACGGTAGTGGGAATTTTTCACTACGGCAGCCGCTACAACTATGTGAAACCGATTGACAGCAAAATCACACAGGAGATCGTGATTCCGCCGGGTATGGAAATGCCCGATCGCAGCGGCGGCGAGTCACCAGCGACGGGCAAGGAGAAATCTCCAGACCGGGTGCTCGGAAACGAGGCCGCGCGCCGTGCGGACTGGAATGATCTCGAAGGCGTCGTGGTCGATGTCGAAATCACGGACTGGCCCACCCCCACGCAGAACCCGCGCGGCCGCGTCTTCGAAATTCTGGGCCGTCAGGATGACTTCGGCCTCGACGTGGAAATCACTATCCGCAAATTTCACCTACCTCACCACTTTCCCGCGGCGACGCTCGAAGAGGCGCAGGCCATCCCCGCCGTGATCCCGGCGCAGCAACTTCGCCATCGCCGCGATTTCCGCGCGCTGCCCATCGTCACCATCGACGGCGAAACTGCCCGCGATTTCGACGACGCCGTCACCGTCCGCCATCTTCCCAATGGCAACTTCGAGTTACAGGTCCACATCGCTGATGTGGCGCAATACGTCACGCCAGATTCCGCGCTCGACCAGGAAGCTCGGCTGCGCGGCACCAGCGTTTATTTTCCCGACCGCGCCGTGCCCATGCTGCCGCTCGAACTCTCCACCGACATCTGCAGCCTGCGCCCGCATCTCGACCGGCTTGTGCTGTCCTGCGTGATGCACATTGACCCTCGCGGCGAAATCGTCGGCTATGAGCTGTGCGAAGGCGTGATCCGCTCCGCCGAGCGCATGACCTACACCGCCGTCAACGACGTGCTCGAAGGCGATGCCGCCGCGCGCACGCGCTATGCACCGCTCGTTCCCACCTTCGAACTGATGCGCGATCTCGCGCTGATTCTCAACCACAAGCGCCAGCGCCGCGGATCGATCGACTTCGACCTGCCCGAGCCGGTCATCGAGTTCGACGAATTCGGACTGATGAAGAGCATCACGCGTTCCGAGCGCAACATCGCGCATCGCCTGATCGAAGAATTCATGCTCTCGGCCAACGAGTGCGTGGCGCAATATCTGGAATCGAAGCGCATCGCGTCTCTCTATCGCATTCACGAAAAGCCCGACGCCAGGCGCGTCTACGATTTCGAGGTGATCGCCGCCACCTTCGGATACTCCCTCGGCGTGGGCGCGCTGCCCATTCAGCGCGTGCAGTTCAAGAGCGACCGCCGCGCCGTACGCGGCACCGGCAAACAAGCACGCACCATCGAAGTGCCGAAAGATGTTCACATCACTCCTCGCATGTACCAGAAACTAGCGGCCAAAATTGCAGGGAAGCCGGAGGAGCGCATCGTCAGTTACCTGATGCTGCGCTCGCTCAAGCAGGCGCGCTATTCGGAAGAGAACGTTGGTCACTTCGCGCTGGCGGCGCCGAGTTACACCCACTTCACCTCGCCGATACGCCGCTATCCCGATCTCATCGTTCATCGAATTCTGAAAGAAGTCCTGCGCGACTCGGCCGAGACTCATGACGGCGAAATTCCGGTTGGAGTGTTCCCCGCCAACTCCAGCAGTAAAGAAAAGAAGAGCTTTGACGGCGCGGGCGCGCACGACGAGGAAGCGCCTTCGCCATGGTCGAAGCGCCGCGACCACGCCGCGCATCGCGAAGCGCTGGAACCGCTCAGCGGCCCGATCCCGCTCGACGAACTCCATATCATCGCGGAAGAATCGAGCCAGTCCGAGCGCCGCTCCGACGAAGCCGAGCGCGAGCTCATGGAATGGAAGAAGGTCAAATTCATGGAGGACCGCGTCGGCGACGACTTCGACGGCCTGATCACCAGCGTCACCAAGTTCGGCTTCTTCGTCGAACTCACTGACTTGTTTGTCGAAGGCCTAGTCCCATTGAATACGCTCACCGACGACTATTACACCTACCACGAGAACACGCGTCAGATCATCGGCCAGCGCTCGCGCAAGACCTACAGTCTGGGACAGAGAATTCGCGTGCTCGTCGACCGCATCGATCCCGTGGAGAAGAAAATCCAGTTCGCCATTCTGGAGGAGAAACCGCTCCCCAAGCGCAAGCGAAAGAAGAGTTGAACAGGAATTTATGTCGATACAGAATGGTCGCGAGAGGTTGCTGGCCGCCTTGCTGCTGGTGTGCCTGATCGCGGCGACCGATGTTCGCGCCCGCGATGTTCGGGCGCAATCTTCTCCCGCGTGCCAATTCGTCTCTTTCAAAGTGCATCTCAATGCCGGTGACAGCTTCGAACGCGAGCTGGGAGGGGGATTGCTGTTTCGGGTAAGGAGCCAGAAAGATTCAAGCTGGTTCCTCGACATTGTTCCCGCAGAAGCGAACACCAAGGACTACATCTACCCGGTAAACCTGCCGTTGCGGTTTAACGGGAACCAGACCCTTGGCGCCGGATTCGGCGAAACCGTCAAGTCCTCTTTAGCTCATCCGCATGAAATGTATTTCCTGCTGAACCGATCCGACTACGATCGGGTTTTCGGCCTGATCGGCAATGTTCTGCGGTCTTACCAGACCTCGGACCCGGATAAAGCGCTGTCCGACTACACGAACGCAATAGACGACGCAAGCAAGGGATGGCTCCGGGTTACGGTCTCTTCCTACAAGACGGATTCGAAGGGTTCACTCACACGCATCAAGCTGCGCGTGGAGGTCACGACCTCACCGGATTTCCAGTTTGCTCCCCACTTGAACCCTTTCCCGTGGCCCTGCCATCCGTAGACAGGATCGAACGACAAAATCGAGCGCGGACCAACCAAACTTCTCCGCAGGTGTTAAAATCCTTGAGTTAACCCCATCCGCTGCGGATGCGATGCAGCGGGTTCCTTTCTCGTCGGGACGTGGCTCAGCCTGGTAGAGCACTCGCTTGGGGTGCGAGGGGTCGGCAGTTCAAATCTGCCCGTCCCGACCATTCAACAAGTTACGTGGTTTTCCTCCAAATCTGGGTACTCGCTTGGAGGAATGCTATGGAGGGGTTTTCGCAGTTCACCCGCGAACGGCAATACCTATCGAACGTCTCACCCGCAACCCTGGAATGGTATAAGCACAGCTTCAAATGGCTCCGAACAGAATCCCCCTCACAAGATGAACTGAAAGACGCAGTGCTGAGAATGCGTGAGAAGGGCCTGAAGGCAACCGGCTGCAACTCGGCAATCCGGGCCATCAATGCTTACCTGAAGTGGACCGGCTCACCGCTGAAGATTCCGCAATTGAAAGAGCCTCAGCTCGTGCTGCCCACGTTCACCACGCAAGATATTCGACTGCTTCTTGCGTGGAAGCCCAAAGGGAAATATCCGCGGCGTCTACATCTGCTCATCTTGTTCTTGCTCGACACTGGGTGCCGCATCTCTGAGGTCCTTAAGTTGCGGGTCGGCGACGTAGACATGGAAAATTTGCTTGTCACTCTGGACGGGAAAGGGCGCAAGCAGCGCGTTGTCCCATTCTCGTTTGAGTTGAGGAAAGTAATCTTTCGATACATCCGAGACTACGCGCGGAAGTCGGACGCACTGCTCTTTGCGAGCCGGAACGAAACGCTGTTGGGCAGGCGCGAGATGCTCCGCGACGTGAAGCGGCTTTGCCGAAGATTGGGATTCAGTCCTCCGGCCCGCACGCTGCACGCATTCCGGCATACCTTCGCGGTGAACTACCTTAGGCGCGGTGGGTCCGTGTTTCACTTGCAGAAGGTGCTCGGGCATTCCTCGCTAGAGATGACACGGCGATACGCGAATCTGATGACGGAGGACTTGCAGGCGGTCCATGAGCGGGTTTCGCTGCTGACGTCCACGAGATAAACTCTCGTGGGATGTATTCAAAGGAACGGAGTGTTACTTGCAATGGAATGGTCAACGCTGAACGAAGCCGCCGCCTACTTGAAGGTGAAACCACGGACGCTCGCGCAATGGGTTAAGCAAAAGAAGGTACCGGGACACAAACTGTCGGGAACTCAGCGTTGTGTTTGGCGATTTCTGCGGAGCGAACTGGACGCCATGCTCGGAGTGTCATACCCGCAACCGAACTGAGCGGTCACCGAACGGTTAATCTCTCGACGACACGCTCAAAAACGCCACGTGGGATGCGGATGCTGCGATGGCCGCGCTTGTGTGCGTTTGCGGGCGGCTCAAGATTAACATGCCCTTCGCCTGCTCAAATATCCGCGTTACTGTTCGCCGGGAGAAACCGGTCAATGCGGCCACATCTGACAGAGGTGTACACCTGCTTATCTGTGAGCAGAATCGATATGGTGAGACCTCAATTCATCTTTGTCGTCGCGCTGCTGCAATCGGAGTTGTCATTTATAATCCTGCCACCCACCATTCTCCAAGGAGATCGGTTATGGACCCCATCACGTTGGCGACGGCCACCTCTGCCTTGACTGTACTCGGTACTGAATGCGCGAAAGGAGCGGCTTCGGAACTTGGCAAAGATTTATGGTCACAGGCAAAAGCTCTGTTGGGATTCAATCACGAGCCCGAGGCGAAGGAACTTCCAAGAGCGATAGCGACAAGGCTCCAGTCGGACGACGCGTTGCTGTCGAAAGTTATGGAACTGCTCGCAAATACGAACGCGCAGGATTCTTCCGTGCAAATAGCTGGTTCTCTGGTTGGCAACTTGCACTCGCAGAAAACCGTCGTTGCTCAGAAGATTGAAGGCAACATCACTCTGTAAAAACGGAGATGCGCATGGTGCGCAAGAATAAGGAATCTTTGGTGCGCTCGGTAAGGTCCCAAAAAACCGTCATCGCCAACGTTGCCAATGTTTTTGAATCACCTCAGTGGGCTTCCTCAGACCGTGACTATGCCGTCGAAATCCTCAAGGAGTTGGAAAACCGGCGTGTGCTCTACAACGATTACGCTCTTGAGATTCCACGGGAGGTTGTGGACTCCGTGTTGGCGATGCGCGAAGTATTCCATCAGAAGCTACTTGAAGTGCGCGACGAAGGCGGATTGGCCAATCACCTCAGGTCCATGCGTGCTGCTTGCAGAAAATTTCTCGATGCCGTCGGCGACGGCCCGCATCGGATTGTTATTCAGAATAGCTTTCAAGGCGGGCCTGATAGTTGGAAATTCTTTACAGCATTGGGCGAGTTAAGAGCCGCCATTGGACTTACTCTTAGCTTGCTCATGGCAGCATACGGACTGACGTGTGAAGCACAGCTAACGCGCATACTGCCAGGCGATCCGAACGAAGAAGCATAGTCCCGAGTGTCGCCAATTCAGCGAATACGGCATGCTTTGGCCCAACCGCATCTCCAGCTGCCGCTCCGCATCTTCAGAACTTTGGGTTGACTTTTTGCGAAGCGTGTTCGGAGTCGGCTTCCACGATTACGCTGATATAGCGTCCAGAGTTGCCTTCCTCGCTAACGTAGGACATGTCCAGTGCCCACACTCCGAAGTTCTTGACATGCCAGTATGTCTTTTCGTTTATCACGTCGTGGTCTCGTAGTTCGAATACTCGACTATGGCCCACAGGTTTGCCGTATCGCGCCATCAGAATCCCGATGGCTTCGTTGTACGGAACACGCATGGTCACTTCAATTTTGACGAGGATGTCATGACGAAACAAGTATGTCTTGCCATTCCAAGGGGTCATGGTGCAGGTCACCGGCTCCTCGTATTTTTCGTGCATTATCCGGGCAATATCCCTCTTGAGGCTCTCGATGCAGTCTGTTTTGTCATGGTGAGGATCAACCACATAATCGGAAGGGGTGTCCTTCTCGGAGGTCCGGAAATGCGTTAGGGTTTCTCCCGGTTCGTGGTTGGCGACCTGCGCGTAGATTGTGCCTACAAAAGCAAATAAGAGGACTAGAGTTTTCTTCATTCAGATCGTATGGGGATGTATACGCACACAAGATTAGTTAATGTGGTAGGCGGTATGCAGTGACAAGAATCACTGTCACGTGGACGCTATCACTGCGCCGCGAGGGGGCAAAAATGTTGACGATCAAATGCTGAAAGAGCACCGCAATCCCTTTCGTTTCGTACATAATCAATTCTCAAAATGAGAAATTGAATAAGTGTGTAAATAAATGGGATGCGGAGGGCTTCGAAGGACTTGCTGTCAACATTTTCGCCCCGCACCCTCTGGCCGGTGGTGGTCTGGAACCGATAAAAATGGCCGCCTAAACGTTGCTTCCCATCCCGGTTGGCTCAGTTACGAACTGCTTGTCCACATTGCCCGCTTGGACTCTGACGCAAGTAAGGGTTTTGGGAGTATGCGTGTGTTCCACCAGCACCGCATAGCCGACAAAGTTAGTCATGCCCGAGCGGAGCGAAGTCTCGCGGAGCCACTCAACATCGTGCAAATGTTCACGCCGGTTCTGTGGATGAGCGTTACGATTAAAATAGTGATCCACTTTCCATTCCATGATGGCCAGTGGCTCGTTGCAAGGAACATTGTCCTTCCACCTACTCATTCGCGCTGAGGGCCAGATCACCAGATCCTTGCGAACATCTTTCTTGGGCCTCTCCGCCGTTGGCTTCCATTTGATCAGAACTTCTTTCGGCAGTTGACAGACTGCGACCTCGATTCCGATTTGTGTGAAATCGCTCAAGATCGTGTTAGGTTTGACGCGCTCTCTGAGATGGCCCCACGCGTAGAGATTCACCATCTCGTTCTCGCGCCCACACCATTCCGAGCAGATGTCCGGATAGAACGAATGCAAGGACTCCCTCACAATGGCATCTAGTTCTAGCATTGGCAACAAACCAGCAGTGTCGCAGCATAACCCTGTGGGATAATCACAGTTCGCCATCATCGCAAGCTTGCTTTGTGCTCTCGCTCTAAAATCTGTTTTATCGAAAGGAAGTACTTAGAAGAAATCCTATCGCCTGCGCCCCAGGCGAAAGCCTGCATCTTTTTTCGAACGGAGAGCGAAATCTCCACCTTTCCATCAGGCAATCGTGCCAATAACGCGCTGCAAGCCATTCCGTTGCTCGCAAGTGAAATGCCTGTGTTGAACTCGATCACATACGTTTTGGGATCGGTAAAGCTTACCTCCCAGTTCTCATTAGCCGCCTTCAAAGCTGCTGCGAACACTTCGTCTAACGAACCGCTGAAGATGGCCCTCTTAGGAGAAGCCGTGGCTCGGACAGCAGTCAGCATCATGCAGGCTAGCAATAAGCTGGTGACAGAGGGAAGGATGTAGCGGTTCCGAACGACAGAAAGCATTCGATTCATCTCCCCCATCCACTTCCCTTCTATCAAGCGTATGGCGTCATCTCAGTGACCGGGGTCACGCCCATTTGCGCTCAGAAATCCTTTCACCCCCGATTGGCGTCGTCGCCTTTAAGAAAGTAATCAGACAGACAGTCTTTCCGTCTCCATCCGTCGCCCTACCACCCCTTCGGGGGTGTAGTAGGGGCGAACGTAATGGAATTGGTTTTTATCCGCGCGGGGTTGCCTTGTCGAGTTGAAAGACGCGCACAATTTGTGCGTTCTCTTGGCCACAGCACCGATTGCGGCAGGCAACCCGAGAGCCTTGAAGACTGCGAGACTGACGAACTTGGTCAAGCTGTTCACGAAGACTGTTACGTCCCCCGGTTAATGAAAGAAAAAACACAACCTTTAAACGTGCCCATTGCCATTCGGATCGCACGTTCGTTTGGTCACCTGCCTAGCTGCGTTCGATTTTTCCCCCTTTAAGAAGCACTTTCCCGCGCATTACAGCCGTTTCTGCCGAGCGGTGAGCCTGGATGGACCCACGGTAGCCAAAACAGCTCTAATTTTTGCCAGTGGCTTGCAAGGCGTTCCTTGAGCGGGTTTCGCCGCTTACGAGCACGAGATAAACTCGGGCCGCGTGACGCCACGCACATCCAAGTCCCTGTGCAATTCACTACGCTTAGCCACGGGAGAACACTCATGAGATGTACCAAGATGTCCTTCGCTCTTTTGTGCTTCATCTTGCTGAGCGGATGCGCCTCATCCCAAACACAGGCACAGTACGACAAAGTTGGAATCAGCTCCGCACGTTCTGTTCGCCAAGCGTTGAATGACCCAGACAGTTTCCGAGTAGACGCCGCGTGGTTGGTTCACGGCGGGAAAGGCGACGACCCCGACACCGTTTGGGTCTGCTTCAAGGGCCGCGCAAAGAACGAGATGGGCGGATACGTCACCATAATTGCAACGGCAGAAGGGCACACTGATAGTGGTAAGGGTGTGTGGACTATGATTAGCCCGCTGGATGGAGATAGGGCAAAATACATTGAAGAGCAGTGCGTTCCAACCCCATGGATAGACGTAACGGCCGCTGTGCAAGTAGCACTCAAGGCCGACCGCGAGAAAGAGCAAGATTCTAAGTAAATGACCGCTCGCATCATGACCCGCGCGCGGCTTCGGACTCAGCGATGGCCCACCCGCCCGGTGCAGTGAAAAGCCAAGTCGGTGGATCTGAGGTGGGGTGAGGGCCAAGAAATGTTGAGCCTTGATTGCTTGTCGACCGCCGCATCCCAAAATTTCATACAAACGACAATTTTTCCGATTTTGGACTTTGTCGCGGGTTACCTGGGGCACTGTGGGAATGGTTCGCTGAACTCGTGCTAGGACCCCAGACGGGTGTTAAGGCGGGCCGAAATTTGGCGGCGAATACCATAATGGAGTCCTCATGGACTACGAAATGAAGTTGACAATAGCACCGATCGAGCAGATCGCTGTCGGGATTACCAATGTACAGACAACCGCACAGGAGATGATCGCTTCGTTTCAAGCGAGTTTCGACCAAGTTTCCGCTGGCGTGAGACTAATGCACGAGAATATGCGAAGAACCGCAGAACGGTGGATAGAACAGGAACAAAATAGTATTCGCCTGATGGTCGAGATGACCGCTGCTGCAGCAGCCAGCTTCGAACGCTATCGTAACGAAGAGGAACCAGAGGCATGCAGGCTACTCTCGCAAGCGGGCTGGTTGGGAATGGATCATCACTTCTCTATCCACCAGTTGCGAGAATCAGTACTGCGCCACAAGAGCGAAGGCGAAGCATCTATGAATGAGGCGATTCTGGCTTACTTCAATGGAGATGATTTTGCTCTCATGGAGGCGATGACCGAGCATTGGTTGGGCATCCCATACCTGCGCGACAGGGAAAAGATTATTCGGGACGCAGTTTACGCCCATAAGCATGGACTGTTCACGTTGAGCATACCGGCACTCCTGCCTCTTGTTGAGGGATTGTCAGCTGAAATTCTCGGGACCGCCACCACGAAAGCAGTCTCACTCTTGGCGGAGGACCGGATGGCAAACGATCCGGAACTGTGGATGCAAGGATTTCGTGATTTTGTGGAGCAAGTGTTATGCAAGGGATATGAGTTCGGAAAGGATCCGGCACCTTACCTGAACCGACACGGCATTCTGCATGGCCGCGTCTTCGACTACCCGTCTGCGCTGAACTCCACGAGAGTGTTTCTTTTGATCGATGCAGTTGCTGAACTTTGGCGTGAAAAACAGAAAACTGTTGCGCCAGCGATGATCCAGTAGATAAACGTCCACATTAGCAAGTCTGCTTACGGCCCGCAGGATTTTTCGTTTGCGGCCTGCATGTGCAGCGTCTAAGCGGGTATCTCTATCCTCACGTCCACCCGAAGAACTTTTCCCACACGCTTCATTGTCACATGTAGATCTTCCTCACTGACCGAGTCCAGTGCCTCCCAGAGCGTGCGTTGGGTCGGCAAGGGAAGTGTCTCTCCTGTTTGCGCCCCAAATGCTCCTTTGTCAAAGGAATGCTTTCCAAGATCAAGTTTCAGGTTCCATAGGTGAATCGCCTTGTTCAGAGTCTTCCTTCGTGGAAGTTTTCCTTGCAAGCATGGATGAAACGCCTGGCGGCTGATCCCGAGCTCCTTTGCAGCTGCAGTGATCGAGATTTTCCGCTTCGCCAGCATTTTCGTGAGTGCCCGAGCGAAAGCATCCCCAACTTCATTGTTTTCTGTGCTTGGCATCGGTCAAGTTTGGCTTGACATGTCGAGATAGTCAAGTAATACTTAACGTGAAGTTAAACTTGACATAGCCAAGGTAATATGTTCGGGCATCAAAACCGGGATGAAAGGAGGCCACATGGGAACAGAATCACGCGGTAGGTATTTGCTCTTCGCTCTTCGAATTCGAAAGCTCACAGATGCTCTTATCGCTCTCGTCGAAGAAGGCAGAGCTACGCCTGATCTCGATGAGCCGCTGAAAGAGGTGCTGGCCTCACTTGAGGATGCTGGACAGCCGACGTCGGTTCAATCGCTCAGACAGCGCGGGTCATTCGGCCATTACGAAAATGTTGTCACAATTGACGAAGTCGTAAAGGCACAAGACAAGGCGGCGTTGATTCAAAAGCTGAGCACCGTTATCAAGTCGAACACGGAGGAGGAGCGAAAGAGTAGTGCGCTAGAGGCCATCGGCTTCTTCGATGCGCTCGAAAGTAGAGCTCTGTACCACTACAATCATCCCTCTCCAACTCAGAGATTCGTAGCATCCAAGTGAGTAGCTTTTCTGAAATGGTGCGGCAGGAATCTGCCGCCCTATTCAGGTTTGTGGATGCGATTGTTCGGCGGTGCGCAGAAATTCACGAATATCCGGTTTACGCTCAGACCTCCGAAATATTCTTGCACCACATGGTGGTGCTCGGTACCGAGACCAAGAAATTTCTTGAGGCATTTCCTGAATCTGCAGAGAAAGACAAGCGAACAGCCAACTCCAAGCGCAGAAAATTGCAGAGTTTGAGAGTCAGCTGGGAAGCTCTCCACGAATATCTGAAGCCTGCCCTCGATGCGGACACTCTGCACATCCCAATGCCTCTGATCCTTGCGCTTCAAGATGAGGTCAATCAGCTTGAAGAACTCAAGGATCTCAAGTTCACGGTATTTCATTCCGATCGGGTGAATTACCTCCAGTTACCGCCTGGAACTATCAAAGAAACAGCCGACTTGATAGCGTCCTTAATAGGCGGTACTTCATTTCCCTTGAACCTCGGACTAGTAGGAATGCCATATTCCCAGTCGAATGGATTCTTCCTGAACTGCCTACTTGTTCACGAAATGGCGCACGTTGTATATCAAGACGTTTATTCAGTGGACGTGAGCACGCAGAAAGACAAAGTTCTCGAAGCGTTGGAGAAGGAAATAGGAATACTGGAGGCACGCGACGCCACGATTGCTAGGGATACTCTTGA
>Ga0187867_10001857_pt1 | contig 18013 bp, 10 predicted proteins | sample June2016WEW_13_1_FD_132976 | JGI IMG/M metagenome (GOLD analysis project Ga0187867, IMG submission 132976) | Peatland microbial communities from SPRUCE experiment site at the Marcell Experimental Forest, Minnesota, USA - June2016WEW_13_10 | ecosystem: Environmental > Terrestrial > Soil >...
CGATGTCTCCGAGCTGATCCTGGGCGTAGTCGGTGATGCCCACCCGCACCTTTCCATCGTCGAGCTTTTTTGCCCATTCGTGGTCCTTGGTGTAGCGCATATCGTCCGGAAAACTCAATTCACTGATTTCCTTCATGGTTTCTCCTCCGTGTCGAGTTATCCTGCGGCGGGACGGCGCGCGGCGCGATCCTGCAGGGCGTCGTCCACCACGGTGACCGGTCGATTCCCGGACTATGCCGGATCACCCGTGCAAAGACATGTCCATTGCTTTCAAAGATGCCTCCTGCATCACTTCCGCCAGTGTCGGATGTGCATGGATGGTTTCGGCCAGGTCCTTCACCGTGCATTGCATTTTCAAGGCGAGCGTTCCTTCTGCGATCAGGTCGGCGGCACGGGCCCCAACCATGTGGACCCCCAGAATTCTGCCCGTTCCGGCATCGGAGACGATCTTGGCCTCGCCTGCTATTTCCCCTGTCACCTGGGCTTTTCCCATGGTGCGGAACAGGACCGTATCGGATCGAACTGGGAAACCCTGTTCTCTGGCCTGTGCTTCCGTCAGACCAACGTTGGCCACTTCCGGCATGGTAAAAATCGCCCCGGGCACGATGCCGTAATCCATGGAGCGGCCGCTTCCGGCAGCATTCTCAGCGGCAACCGCGCCTTCCATGGAAGCCACATGCGCGAGCATTACCTTCGACGGCCCGAGCACGTCGCCCACGGCGTAAACTCCGGGAACGCCGGTTTGCATCCGTTCATCGGCAACGATCCACCCCCGGGGGTCAAGAGTTACCCCGATAGATTCGAGGCCCATGTTTTGGGTGCACGGCCGGCGCCCGATGCACACCAGCACTTTGTCCACTTCCACTACCAGGGGTTGCTTTTCCCTTTCGCCAAGGTCCGGTATGAACGGGGACGGTCCGATTGTCACGCGGAGTTTGCCGCCGCTTCGCTCCACGCTTTGGGCCGTTCGTTTCACCATAAACTGGATTTTGCGCTTCTTCATTTCCCGTTGAATTACTTTGGAACAGTCTTCATCGACCGAAGGGAGGGGAAGCATGCGGTCCAACGCTTCCACCACGCTCACCCGGGAACCGAGAGCGGAAAGGAGGAAGGCGAATTCACACCCGATGACGCCACCCCCCAGGATCATGATGGACTCGGGGACTTCCTGGAGACACAGGGCATCGTCACTGGAAAGGACCTGTTCTCCGTCACGGGGGAAGGCGGGAAAGTCGAAGGGCTGCGTCCCCGGCGCCAGGATCAGGCTGTCCCAGGGGACTTCCAGATTATTGCCGTCTTCCAGTTGTGCGACGGCCAGTCCCTGTTTTTCAATGATTCCTTTGCCGCGCAGATAGCGAATTTTGTGGTGATCCAAAAGCTGCAGGATGCCCTTGGCCTGATCCTGGATCACCTTCTCTTTTCGCGCCATCAGCCGCTGCATGTCGGGGAAGACTTTTCCCTCCAGCCTCAGGCCGAATTCCCCTGCCTGATGGAATTTTTCCAACAGCTCTGCCGTTGTGATCATGATTTTGGAAGGGATGCAACCCCGGTTCAGACAGGTGCCCCCGACTTTGTCCTGCTCGATGACGGTGACCTCGGCGCCCAGTTGGGCGGCACGTACAGCCGCCACATATCCCCCCGGCCCCGCGCCTATGACAGCTACCTTTGCGGCCACTTAGCCCTCCCTATTACTGTCCGGCATTTTTTTGTTTTTGGCGCGCGATTTTGGCTCTACGCCGAGTCCCTGTACAGAACGACATAAGCCGGCACGTACAACAAGAGTTGTCCGTGCCACCCATTTGATGAGATTATTCAATCTGAACCTTTCGCAGAATAGTTCAAGTATGCATAGTATTACAATGGATCAAGCTTTTGTAAAGGTGACGAGCAAAACCACGGTCCGGAGCGCTCCGGAAAACCGAAAGCGAGCCGCAAAGCAGCGTGGGGTCAGGGACGATATCCTTTGATTTATCAAACCTCCCGGGGATTCCGGCGGCTTTATGCAGGGTAGAGAAAGCCGGCGGCTTTACGCAGGGTAGAGAAACCCGGCGGTTGCGCCCGCGCATTCCGGCAATGACCCGTGACAGAAAGGGGATGTACAGATGGAGCAGCCCGAAAGAACCGTTCTTTATGACACGCACAAGGCCCTCGGAGCACAGATTGTCGAATTCGGCGGTTGGGATATGCCGCTGCAATATCCTTCCGGAGTCGTGAAAGAGCACCTGACCACGCGCAAGAGCGCAGGGATTTTTGACGTCTCCCACATGGGCCGGTTCATCATCCGCGGAGTAAACGCACTCCCTTTCCTCCAGCATGTGTTGACAAACAACGCCGAAGCCCTCGACCTGAGACCCGCCGGGGCGCAGTACACGCTCATCCCCAATGAAACCGGCGGGGCCGTGGACGACGCCTATCTCTATCGGTTCTATGAGAGTGAGTATCTCCTGGTGGTCAACGCCTCCAACCGAATGAAGGACTGGGCACACCTGCAGTCGCATCTGCGAGCGTTCGAAGACGTTGAGCTGATCGACCGCACCAAAGAAATCGCCATGTTCGCACTGCAGGGCCCCCTGTCCCGCAGGATAATGGCTGAGGTCGTCCAGGCCGGCAAGCTGCCCGAACCGTTCAAGAATGCAGTGGGTATCGTGGAGATTGCCGGGACCCGCGTGATGGCCGGGCGTACCGGTTACACGGGCGAGCCGCTTTGTTTCGAACTTTTCGTGGACCGCGACAAAGGCCCGATGCTCTGGGACCTCCTCGTGTCGAAGGGGGCCGCGCCCATCGGACTTGCGGCGCGCGACACGCTGCGCCTGGAATCCGCCCTGCCGCTTTACGGACATGAGCTGGGGCAGGACCAGGAGGGGAAGGAAATCCCCATTTTCGCCCTTTCCCTGGCAAGCTTCGGGGTGAGTTTTTCGCCGCTCAAGGCCGAGTTCGCCGGCCGGACAGCCCTGGCAAAACAGTTTGCCGCCCTCTCGAAAATCATCACCCGCGACTACTCCTCCATAGGCGACCTGCCGCGCCTGATCCAACCGGTTGCCGTGGCGGGGCGGGGCATCGCCCGCGCGGGGGCCCCGGTCCTCAAAAACGGCAGACACGTGGGCTGGGTCACGAGCGGCACCATGGTCCCGTACTGGATCTTCGGGGACAAAGGACTCATCTCCGAACAGACCGATGAGCATCAACTGCGCTCCATCTGCCTGGCATATATCGACAGCGACATCGTCGAAGACGACCGCCTCACCATCGACATCCGGGGAAAGCTCGTGGACGGCGTGGTGGTGCCGTACCATCTCAGGTCCGAGGCGCCCCTGTATGCGCGGCCGATCGTGTATAACCACGAACTCCCCGAAAAGATGCCGCCCGAGGGGAGGGTGAGCGCCAAAGCCGGCCTCCTGCTGGAAAAGGCCGTGCAAAACACGCAATGGCGCCAGCAAGAGTGCATCAATCTGATCCCCTCGGAGATGACGGCATCCCCGATGGTGCGGCTGCTCTCCGTGATGGACCCGTCCTTCCGGTATGCCGAGCACAAGGAGGTAAAGGCTTTCTACGATGCGGACATCTTCTACTACCAGGGGACCGACTTCATCGCACAGGTGGAGTGGCTGCTGGAAGAAGAAATGCGGCAATTTCTCGGCTGCAACGACGTCGAACTGCGGCTGCTCAGCGGACAGATGGCCAATGCGACGCTATACAGCGCGATGGTGGACTACATCAACCGTACTGACCGGCGCCGGGAGCCGCGGCGCATCCGCCAGGTGATGAACAACCACATCGCCAAAGGAGGCCATCTCAGCGCTCAGCCCATGGGCGCCCTGCGAGATTTCGTTGCGCGCGATTTCCACACGGAGCGCCCGGCCGTGGTGAATTTTCCGGTGCTCGAAAACAACCCCTACAAGATCGACGTGCCTGCCACCCTCGAATTGATCGATGCCTGCCGCCCGGAGCTGATCATTTTCGGAAAGAGCATGGTCCTTCACAAGGAACCGGTGGCCGAAATCCGCCAACATCTCGATGCAACGCACTGCGACGCGATCGTGATGTACGATATGGCCCACGTATTGGGGCTCATAGGACCTCATTTCCAGCAGCCCTTTGCCGAAGGGGCCGACCTGGTGACCGGTTCGACGCACAAGACCTACTTCGGCACACAGCGGGGCGTGGTGGGGAGCCGATTCCAGGAACACGAAGAGCGCTACGAGCTCTGGGAGGCCATCCGCCGGCGGGCTTTCCCCGGGAGTGTGTCGAACCACCATCTGGGCACGATGCTGGGGCTCCTCATGGCTGCCTATGAAATGAATCACTTCAAGGACGAATACCAGCCCAAGGTCATCGCCAACGCAAAAGCGTTCGCCCGCGCCCTCAAGGAGTGCGGTCTCGACGTGGCCGGCGATCCGGATATCGACTACACCGAAACTCACCAGGTGATCGTGCGCGTCGGCTACGGCAAGGGGCCGCAAATTGCGCGCCGGCTGGAAGACAACAACATCATAGGCAATTTCCAGGCTGCACCCGATGAAGAAGGATTCACGGCTTCCGGGGCAATTCGGCTCGGGGTATCCGAAATGACCCGTTTCGGAATGGAGGAAAAGGACTTCGGGGAACTGGCGGTCCTGATAAAAGAAGCGGTAAAGGACGGCGCCAACGTGGCGAGCCGGGTCAAGGCACTGCGCGAGCCGTTCCGTGAATTGCGCTTCTGCTTCCGCGGCTCCGAGTACGAAGACGTCCTGCAGAGACTGCACGCGCTTCTGTAAGGGCGGCGAAGCCAAAAAGAGCGGGGGAACCGCAGTCAGGATTGTGACAATCACGAGTAGGCGCAAAATATTTTTTCGCACCTTCATCGACATTGAGGCCGAGAGGCCCCGTCTACTTCACCCTTAAAGGGCTGAAAGACAAAGATGATACCTGTTAAAACTAAGCGTTTGCTTCTTGTCCTTTGTGGCGCAAGATTTCAACAATGCGTTTGTAAGTCCTTGCTTGAATGAAGTAAATGGGAATAAAGACAAGGCAAAACCCAGCCCCAAAAATCAGCGCGAAATGGGCCGGAGCTGATCCAATTGCCATTCGTATGCTGGAGATCCCGATTTCAATTATGTACCAAATTATGTACCAGTTAAGAAAACCCTTGATTACGACGGTTCTCCCCAGTGGAGATATAGTGATTAGTCCATGCATGACTGGCGAGTAACCAAACCCAAGGTTGTTGAACCCGAATGCTTGTTCCCTAAAGGCCACCTCATTCTCGGAGATAGGGTGAAATAACTGGGACGGCCCAAAGCCGCGAGGGAACTCCCCGGAAAGTAGATCCGATATCGCAGTTGAGGTAATCGCATAAAACTGGACAGTTTTCGAAAAGATGGGAATACCGTGACGGTAATAAGGAGCCGTCCATGATCCTAATAAAATCATATCCAGGATGACGATACCCAGGATACCGATACCCATGATAGCAGCGATATCCAAAGGAATGGATTCGTGCATTACTGTCTCTTTCTTTGTGGTCCTGGCGCAGCGGCTCAGCATAGAGCCATGTAGGGTGGGCACAGTTTTTCCGTGCCCACCAGTCTTTAATGTGCCGGATGCGCTTGGTGGGCATGAAAATACCATGCCCACCCTACATGACTCCCCACACCCGGCAGAGCCTGGAGTTATTTTATTTGCAGAATTTTGCGCGCGCGATCCAAAGACTGCATTCGCCACCGCCGGGCAAGGCTTAGCTGCCGGGCGGCGCCTGCGCCTCGGTGAGCTTGTCGGCCTCGTTAACCCATCCCCCTCCCATGGCCTGGTAGATAGTGACGATCGAGCTTAATGCCGAGCCGTGGATCTGCGCATAGTTGAGCTCGGCGGGAAAGAGCTGGGTTTCCGCGTAGAGTACCGTGAGATACTGCGTGTAACCGCCGTCGTACTGCATCCGGGCCAGGCGGGCGTATTCCCTCAGCGCCCTGACGAGCCGTTCCTGGTCCTGGAGTTGGTCGAAGGATTGTTTGTAGGACGAGAGCGCGTTTTCCACATCACCGAAGGCGCTCTGAATGGCATTCTCGTAGAACAGGAGGGCGGCCTTCTGTTGGGCTTCAGCCTGCTTTACCTGGCCGGCAATCGCCCCTGCGGTGAAAATCGGCCCCGTAAAAGACCCGGCATAACTCCACATCCGCGCAGGACCTTTGAAAAGGTTTGACAGGTCGGAACTGGCGGTGCCGAAGGCGCCGGTAAGCGAAATTGCGGGGAAATAGAGCGCCCTGGCTGCCGCGATCTGGGCGTTTGCGGCAACCAGGTTCTGTTCCGCCTGGGCGATGTCGGGCCTTCGCTCGAGCAACTGCGATGGAAGACCGGCAGGCACGGCGGGCAGCGCAAGTTGGGACAGCGGCCGGCCCCGCTCGATATGGCCGGGGTTGCGGGCGAGAAGGATGCATATGGCGTTCTCGGTCTGCACGGTCTGGGACTTGATCGGCGGGATCGCCGCCGCCGCGGTTTCGTACTGGGACTTCGCCTGCTCGACGTTCATGGCGGAGACCTGGCCGTATTTGAACTTCAACTCGAACTGCTTGACGGTTTCCCCGTAGACGGCAAGAGTTCGCTCGGCGATCTCGAGCTGATCGTCCAGGGTGACGAGCTGAAGGTAACCGGCCGCAACCGATGCGACCAGGGAAAGGATAACGCCGCGCCGTGCTTCAACGGTGGCAAACAGACTCGCCCGGGCCGCCTCGGTCAGCCGCTGGATGCGGCCCCAGAGATCGATCTCCCAGGTTGCGCCTGCGAACAACTGGTAAGCCGACTGCGGGTTTGGGATGGAGGACGGCACGGGGGTTGCGCTGAGCTGGGTCAGCCGTTCGCGTGTGGCGCTCCCGCTGTAGCTGATCTGTGGAAACAACTGGGCGCGGGTCTGCATGAGCACGCCCGCAGCCTGTTCGATGTTGGCGGCGGCGATCTTAACTGTCCTGTTATTGGCCAGCGCCTCGACGATCAGGGCGTCGAGCACCGGGTCATCGAACCTCTTCCACCAATCGGTGTTGGCAGTGTCACGTGCGTCTTTTTCTTCATATTGGAAAGACTGCGGAGTGTCCACCGCGGGGCGGCGATAATCCGGACCGACCATGCAGCCTGCCAGCAAAACGGCGATTGCAAAGAAAGTGAACCGGCCCATGTCAGTCTCCCTCCCCATGTTCGACGGTTACGTCCGCCGGTGGACCGGCGCCGGCTTCTCCCGGCTTTTTCTTTGCCTCGGAGCGCTCGCTCAGCCTGTCGAAGATGTAGAAGAAGAGCGGGACGTAGAGCATGGCCAGTGTGGCTTCGCCAATCATACCGCCCATGATGCCTGTGCCGATCGAGTGGCGGGCATTGGCGCCCGCGCCCGTGGCGACAGCCAACGGCAGCACTCCGAAGATGAATGCCAGCGAGGTCATGATGATGGGACGCAGCCGCTCCTCGCCGGCCTTGATCGTGGCGTCCATGATCGATAATCCCTGCTTGCGCAGATCGACCGCGAAGGTGACCCTCAAGACCGCGTTCTTGGCCCCGAGGCCGATCAGCACCAGCAGGCCGATCTGGAAGTAGACATCGTTTTCGAGACCGCGAAGCGCGTTAAAAGCGAGCGCGCCGAGGATGCCGAACGGCACCGCGGTCATGACGGAGCCGGGAAGAGTCCACGACTCGAACTGGGCAGCCAGGACGAGGAACACGATTACGAGTCCGAATACGAAGGCGTTTGCGGAGGTTCCCCCCGATTTCTTCTCTTCGTAAGCCATACCTGACCATGCATAGCCATAACCGTTGGGGAGCACCTCTTTTGCTACCTCTTCCATGGCCCTGATCGCTTCCCCCGAGCTGAATCCCGGCGCGGCGGCGCCGGTAATCTGGGCCGCCGGAAAGCCGTTGAAATGCGGCACCAGGTCGGGGGCGGAAGTAAAATCGGTCGTCACCACGGCGGACAGCGGGACCATCTTGCCGTTACTCGATCTGGTGTACAACCTCGTAATATCGGCCGGGGTCTGGCGGTAGGGCGCGTCGGACTGCAGGATCACATTCCAGACGCGGCTGTACTGGTTGTACTGGCTGACCTGGATCGAGCCGAACTGGGCCTGCAGGGCGCTGTACACATCCTGCACCGGCACCCCGAGCAGCACCGCCCTGGAGCGGTCGACTTCGGCCCGCAACTGCTGGGAGGAAGCGCGGAAGGTGGAGTTCAGGCCGGAGAGCTCGGGGCGCGCGCGGGCCTTGGCCAGAAATTCCTGAGTGAGTTCATAAAGGCGGGCGGGCTCTCCGGCCCCCTTGTCCTGGACCCAGAATTCAAAGCCACCCGAGGTGCCGATCCCGGGGATCGCCGGAGGCGCTATCGGGATGGTCATCCCTGTCTTGATTTCCCGGGCTGCCCCGGCGACCTCCATCAGTACAGCCTTGGAGTTTTCCTTGCGGGCGCGCTCGCTGGAGGAATAACGCTCCTTGAAATCTTTGAGCGTAACGAAGAGGGTCGCCGCATTGGGCTTGTACTGGCCGTCGATCAAACTAAAGCCGTTGACGGCCGTCCGGTTGGCCACCGCCGGATTTTTAGCGAACAGTTCGTCTACCTGGCTCGAGGTCTGAGAAGTACGGTTCAGGCTGGCCGCGTCGGGCATGACGATCTGGGCCATCACGTAACCCTGGTCTTCGTTGGGCACGAAGCTTGTCGGGGTCGTCCGGAAAAGGTGGACAAGCCCCCAGATCAGGACGGCCAGGATCAGGAACGCCACGCTCATTCGTTTGATCATGAACACCACCGCATCGCCGAAAGCCAGCGTAAAGCGGTCAAACAACCGGTTGAACCAGGCGAAAGGGCCTCTGCGGGGAGGTTCGGAGTGTTTCAGAATGACCCCGCACATGGCCGGTGTAAGCGTCAAGGCTATAAACCCGGACAGGGCAACGGAGATAACGATGGTAATGGCAAACTGCTTATAGAGCTGCCCCGTGGTGCCGGGAAGGAAGGCGGCCGGAATGAAGACCGACGCCATGACCAGCACCACCGCGATGAGCGAGGTGCCGATCTCCTCCATGGCCTTCTCAGTGGCCAACCCGGGAGATATCCCCGATTTGGCCATGTTCCGTTCCACGTTCTCCACAACCACGATGGCGTCATCCACGACCATTCCGATGGCGAGCACAATGCCGAAAAGCGTCAGGAGATTGATGGAGAACCCCAGGGCGAGCATGCCGGCAAAGGTGCCGATCAGCGACACGAAGATTGCAGCGGTACAGATTATCGTCGAGCGGAAGCTCTGCAGGAAGAGGTAGACCACCAGCACAACCAGCACTATCGCTTCGAGCAGGGTGTGGATCACCTCTTCGATGGACAGCCGCACGAAATCGGTGGTGTCCAGGGCGATTAAGTACTCTATGCCGTCGGGCGTGGTTTTCTTCAAGTCCTCCATGGTCTTGCGGACGGCCTTGGAGACGTCGAGCCCGTTGGCGCCGGGCTGCTGGTAGACGCCGATCAGGGTTGCCGGCGCACCGTTCAGCTTGTTGTTGTCTATGTACAGCCTGCGGCCGACTTCGGCCCTCGCAACGTCTTTGACACGGACGATTGCGCTGCCGTCCTGGCTCGCCCGCAGGATTATATCCTCGTACTGCGAGGGCTTGAGATAGGGGGCCTGGGTCACGACCGGGTAGGTCAACTGCACCTGGTCACCGCTCGGCTGTTGCCCAACCTGGCCCGCCCCCCACATGGCGTTCTGATTCGAGACTGCGTTTTTGATATCTGTCGTCGTGATTCCGAGCGAGGCCATTCGGTCCGGGTTCATCCAGATGCGCATAGCCTGGTCCGGCACGCCGAAAATCTGGGCCTGCCCTGCGCCTTTCACGCGCTTGATCGCATCCAGGACATATACATTGGTATAGTTAGACACATACTCCGGGCTGTAGCGGCCATCCTTGTTGTAGACCGCAATGATCATCAGCGTGCTGGACGACTGTTTCTGCACCGAGACGCCGTACTGCGCCACTGCTTCGGGGAGCTGAGGCATGGCGAGATTTACCCGGTTTTGCACCTGTACCTGGGCGATGTCGGGATTGGTGTCGAGAGTGAAGTAGACCGTCATGGTCATCTGGCCGGTGTTCGAACTCGTCGATGTCATGTAGAGCATGTTGTCGACGCCGTTTACCTGGGCCTCGATGGGGGCCGCGACGGAGTCGCCCACCGTCTTCGAATCCGCGCCGGGATAGGTTGCCGACACCTGGACCTGTACCGGCGTGATCGTCGGGTATTGCGCCACAGGCAGGGCTCTCATCGCCACCAACCCGGCGATCACGATGATGAGCGCGATGACCGTTGCGAAGATTGGCCGCTCGATGAAGAACTTGGAGAACATCGGTAAGTGCCTCCTGTGCTTATTTGCCGCTTTTTGCCGAATCGGTCTTAGTGGCGCCCGCCTCCGGCGCTTCCGTCTTCCCCATCATTGGCGAGGCTTTTATGAGAGCGCCGGGACGAAGCGTGAGACCTCCATCGACCACCACTTGATCGCCTGCGCTCAAACCCTGGTAGATAAACCAGTCGTTTTCGTACGCGTCGCCCAACGTTACCGGCCGGGGCTCGGCTTTATTTTCTTTGTCCACCACCCACACGAAATGACCCTTGGATGACTGCTGAACCGCGCGTTGCGGGACAAGGACTGCATTCGGCCGAATCGCGCCTTTTATGCGGACGCGCACAAACTCGTTCGGACGGAGCCAGCCTTCGGGATTTTCAACGGTAACACGAAGAAGAAACGTTCCGGTCTGGGCGTTGAACATGGGGTTTAAAAAAGTCACCTCCCCATGATGCGGAAAGATCGAACCGTCTGCGAGAACGACCTCGACAATGTATTTATGATCCGCCGGTTCGCGCAGCAGCCCCTTCGTAGTCTCGGTACGGTACGACAACCTGTCATTCTCGGAGAGGCTGAAGTTGACATAACTCGGCGACAGCACGGCGACGGTGGTGAGTTGGCTGTTACCCTGACTAAGGTAGGTCCCGTCCGCTTGCTGCGCATTACTGGTAATGCCGTCAACGGGTGATTTGATAACCGTGTACGAGAGATTGAATTCCGCCTGCTCGACCACCGCCCTGGCCTGAGCAACCGCGGCTGCAGCGGACTGGAACTGGCCGGTCGCGTCGTCCAGCTCCTTTTGGGAGAGCGCGTTGGCAGCGGCAAGGGGTTTTACCCGGGCCAGGTTCTTGCGGGCCACATCAAGGGCTGCTTCCTGCAGTGCAAGAGCTGCCTTGGCCTGGTCGAGCTGCGCCTTAAACGGTTTCTGGTCCATCAGGAAAAGGGTTTGCCCCGCCTTCACGATTGCGCCCTCGGTATAAACGCGCTTTTCGAGGAACCCGTTGACACGCGCCTGGATGTTCACCTGCCGGGAACTCTCTACCCGGGCGATGTACTCGAAGGTGACCGGCGTGTCCTTCGGCGCAATGGTTACCACGGTGACCTCTACGGGACGTTGCCCCTCCCCGGATCGAGTGGAGTCACGCTTTTCGCAGCCGGAAGCGGCAAGCGCCACGGCAAATAAGATTGAAGCTAAAAATAACCGTGGTTCGAAGAGGCGCCTGCGCCGTGATAAAACGTAGTTCAAAAAGACCGCGTATCGCACACTTTTCCTCCTGATCTCTCGACAGTGATTCTTAGTCAAGGCAAGCTCCAGTTGGAGAATGGAATGCAGAGGGGGTTCCTTACCAAGAGTGGATATAGGCCAAATAGCACTCCGAGCTTAAAATGCAATGAAAATCATGCGGGCGCGTTAAACGGGGTCTCTCCTGCTCGTTGGCATCCAACTCGGCATTACAGTAACATTCCAGTTTCGCAAGAATATTCTTGGATAATGGATCAAGGTGCAAGGCGCAAATTGAAATGGGTTCCGGGTATGGGTTGAGCGGAGGCAATCGATTGTGGGCCATTCTGCGAGGATACGAATTAATGACCCTTTTGGCGATACGTCCCGATGAGAAGGAGACCTTCTTTACGATTCGAGCATACAATGCCCCGTGATCTGACAGCCCCCGCACATGAGACAGCCTCCTGAACGGGCGCCTTGGAACGGCCCCTTGTCCTGCGCGGGGATTTTCGAGTTGAGATTCTTCTTCGGTTTTGGATCGGGTCCACCCTTCTTGCCGGCCTTCCGCGTACTCATGTTACTCTCCCGTGTATTGTTGATTCTAATAGAAATTCTTTATCGATAATCTTTAATGGATGTACACTTACCATCGGTACCACCTTTGTCAACCTCACCCCGACAATTGCAGAAACGCCCTGCATGCAGACTCTCCTCCCGGATGATATTACCTCAAAATGGCTCAGTTCCGGATCTAAAAGCGGAAATGTGAAATTCAAGTGGCAGCTCACGACGCTTGTTTCTTGGCTGGGCAAGACTCCTTGAGTTCAGACAGTCAAAATTTATATAACTTGCATGTTCGATTGCGAAGTCATAAGGTTTCGCTGGCTTTGTGGCTGTTGCAAAAGTCCTTCAGGGCGGAATCCGACCCGAAAATGCGTTAGGCGACTGTTGGCAACCGATGCCTCAACCGGGTGCGTGGGACCATATACCGATGATTTACAAGGATTTTTGGCCGCACACCGTTTAAAACGGCGTTATCCGGCACGACGTAAGTAAAAACAGTTAAAACAAAGAAGGACGCGGCACACCTCTCATTGCGTATGAGGAGATTTTTTATGAAGAAGGTATATTCCCTTTTCTTCAGCCTTTGCTTGTTTTGTCTCCTTTTTATCCCAATCAACAGGGTGTCCTTCGCACAATCCGGTGAGCCTCTCAATCTTGACTGGGTCAAAGCCGATTTAACAGGCGTTGAAACTATCGTCAAAATGATACCCATGGAAGGCCAGGACTTGAGCAAACTCAAAATGGACCTCGAAGGGTCGTGGTCCATTGATGATGACAACCTGGGCTTTGGCGGCCACAAAATCAGGTTTGGCAAGGGGTTTGGATATACTTCCGTCTATCTTGACGCTCTTACGTTCAATGGAAAAACAGCCATTTACGAAATCTCCGTTCATGGCGCAAACGAATCGCCTTCGATGCGAAAGCAAATAATTGAAACGTGGACCAGAAGTGGCGGACCGGCCTTTAGAGAAGACGAAAATAAATTATATTCTCACGGAAGATTCGATACAGTATTTGAAGCATACTGCAGGGCCGTTGCATCTGAACTTGGCGAAATGCAAGCCGTGGATGTGCCTGTTGATATCAAGAAGGCCTATGAATACCTGATTTCTCCCATGAAGAACTCCCGTGTGGGAATGGGGATATGCGGTTTAAGAGGACCTGTTCTGGAAGGTAAAACTTCAATCGATGCACTCGTAAAAGCTGAGAGAATGGACCTCATCGAAAATGTATTAAGAGGCTATAACCCGGGGGGGCGTGTCTTCGCAGCCATTGCTCTATTGAGAATGGAAGAGCGGGGGGTGAAGTTGGCTCCGGAAGTAAAAAAGACCATAGAGAAGGTGAGAGCGCTTGACGTTCCTATTACAACCTGTTCGGGATGCATAGTTAAGTCCGGCTTAAAGGCAAAAGACGTCATCACAACTTTTGTTAAAAAATAAGGTTTTCGGCTTCGGGCGGATCATCCGCGAGTTTTGGGCCGGAGGCGCCTTGGGACAAGGATTGGGAACCCAAACGCCGCCCTTCATTGCTGGAATTAAATAATCGGCGAGCAGATCCTGCCATTCAGAACAGGACCCACGAGGCCAGTTTGCCTCCCTGGAAATTAAATGCGATGCCAGGTAAGTCATAGACCAGCGTGAATCCCAGGGAAGTATCCAGAGTTCTGGTCGGGCCGCCATATCGGGAAACGACATCTGCTTTTGAACAGCCTATCCCAACGTCTTTGCCGGTTTTTCCAGAAAAGCCGTTTGATGCGACAATCATTTTAATCTCTTTGTTCTGTGAAACGGTCGTCAAGTTGTTGGGGAAAGAGCTGATTTTATAGGGATAGCGCTCCACGGGCACAATCTGGGTCCTGGGCTCCCCCCAATCCTTCGGGACCTCTTCGTCATAGGCGCCGATTTTCAACTCCCGGGCGTTCTCCTTCTCCTGCCCGGCGACCTGTGCCGAAGAGGGCTCGAAGCTTTCCATACCGAGGAATTCTTTAGCCACCAGCGCCCACGAGCTTTTTGTGTCCAATTCGAGATATTCCGACCAGTATTTTCTGCACTCACTCTCATCGCCCAGTTCCAATGCCAGCCGCCCGAGATTGAACAGGGGCAGATCATAGGCGGGATCGAGCTTTAAGGCTTCAAGAAAGCATTCCTTAGCTTTGGCGGGATTCTTGGTGTAGTAGAACGCCACACCCAGACTGTTCAAGCAATCCTTTCTTGCCGGTTCGATCTTGAGGGAATCTATCAGCTTGGCTACCGCTTCATAGGCATCCCCTTCCTCGCCTCTCAAAATGAGTGCGCAGGCCAAATTATTATACGAATAAACATAAGCGGGGTCCTGCGAAATGGCTTGCTTATATAGATCGATAGCCGCTTGAAGATGTTCCGCAAAGGGGTCTGAGCCCCTTAAAACGATCCCGCCCGCCCGGGTCCGGGGATCGACCACAACTGACATCTTAAAAAGAGGACTCGTTGCTTTCCCCTTCCGGCGGTAGTATTTTATGGCAAGTTGATGATGGCTTGCGGCAAGATCGTGATAGACCTCGCGGCTCGGGAAATAGGTAAGAAATGTCTGGAAGGCAGGAATTGCCTTGGCAAACTGTCCCGTCTGGTAAAAAGCCAATCCCAGCTCGAAAATCTCCACATTCTTGAGTACCTGCCGGAGGCGGGCTTTCACGGTCTCGGCCCGCTGCTCGGGGGTGGGGTGGTCGGGGTCCTTTGGTGCAGCCTCCGAATAGGATGGGTCAACTGCTTTGAGCCATTCAGCAAAAAAGTTGACCTTTTCATCATCTACAATGGCCGGGGCATTGTAGCCTGCCATTGCGGCGTAGATTATCCCAAACTCATCGGCCTGAAGCTCCTTTGCCAATACGTGATCAGTGGAACCTGCTATCTTCCTGAGCTCGGAGAGGGTTTTTGTGTCGGGCCACTTCTCGGTCTCGGCGATCTTAATGGCATTGAAAAACTTCATATGCCAGAAATCATCTTTGAGCAGATGAGCCAATTCATGCCCGAGTACGAAGGCCAGCCGGTCATCACCGGCCTCCGCATCTCTGAAGCAGATATCAATGGCCTTGCCTGAAATGATAACGGACCCGTCGGGTATGGAGATCGGGAGGGAAATATTCTTTGGTTCGGTCTTGGCGATGAAAAGCCTGGGTACAACGCCGGGACGTGTGCCGGCGGTCTTGACCAGGCGGTTGAAAATTTCGTGCGCTCTTTTTGCCCGCAGGTCGTTTTCCGGCTTTAACTCTTCGTACTGGCGCTGCCAGAAATCGATCGTCTCCATCTGGTTTTCAAAAGACCTGGAGGAGGTAGGAAAGATCAAAACCGCCAGCACCAAAAAAAGGATGAGCCGGAAAACTCGCATAGTGATTACCTTGACCTGCGCAGGTATCGATGCACCACTTGCCGGAAAGAGGATCGCCATCCGGGGCCCTCTAACCCAAACTTAATTCAAAATACAATCAGCTCAGCAACTGTTCAATTTGCGTCACAAGCTGAAGTACCTTTTGCGTATCTTTGTCGTCGATCTCCGTCTTCTGGGATACTTTGTCTATCTCTGCGAGAGCTTCGATCACACCCTTAGGAGCATCCATCCTCTTGAACTCGAGGGTAAAGTAGTTCATCGTGGCCGGCTGCCTTAGCAGTTCCCTGTCTCCTGAGGCTGCGGTCAGGCTCATATTCACCAGCCATGCCCCCGCTCTGAAAAGAGTCAGCTTATCTTCGGATTTGGTTTTCGCATACTCTTCGAAAAAGGGCTCGAATAACGAGAGAACGGTAACGAGGTACTCGGGAGGATACTTCTCACTTTCGACGAGATTGCGCGTCTTTGTTATGAGACCGTACAGAGGCGAGGGAGCCCCCATATTGATGAACTCCCTTTCGAGATATTCCAGTCGCTGTGAAGCAAGGTCCCATTTTTCACTGCGGATATATGCAAGAGCTTCCGTATAGATCGCGCCAATCATGAAGAACCGCGCTTCGTCGGATTTAGCCGCAAATCCGAAGGCGTCGCCCTTTTCGTGCAGAGGAGAATATCGCTTGGCAAGATCGCCCAGGTTCTGTGCTGACGTTATCCCGGACTGAAATGCCTGCGAGTTGAAATAGGGAGTGGAGGTATCCAACTTGATGCTGTTGGGGTCGAAATTTTCCTGCGCCTGCGAATAGACAAGGACAGGAATCAGGAGCAGGGCCGACAACATTGCTATGAATTTCAGACGTTTCATCTTTTCCTCCTACCAGACAATTTGGTAAGTCTTTAAGCCGAAGTTCACGGGCACATTATTGAAGTTCAAAACCAGTACGGTGTATTGTGCCGCATAGTCGGAGCTAAGGAGCAAGGGAACACCTACATTCTGCTTTTTATTTGCGTAACCCTTGAGTTTATCCTGACTGTCCAGCACCACTATGGTTATGTTGTTTGACGGGGACTCAACCAGGAATCCATAATCAGTCAAGTTAAGGCCCTGAAAACCGGCTTTCCACGCGCCGGGCTCAAATTTAGCTCCCTGCGCCTTCGCGGCCGGGATCTGCCCGCTTACCCCATCCAACTGCTTGGCCTTTTTTGCTATTTCTGCAAAATTTGGCGGAAAAACCTGCGTCAGGGGCACAAGCCTGTTGAATTTAGGATCTTCGAGCAACTTCTTTGCCTTATTTATGGGAATGGCATAGTTGAACCCCGTGCCCCCGCCCACAACCGGATTCGTTGCCATGGCCGCATTGACTCCTATCACCTCATTGCCCAGGTACAAGGCGCCTCCGCTGTTACCGCTGGTCATGGTTGCCGTGTGCCTAATCCCTTCGGTTTCTTTCAGGTCATTTCTAAGAATCTGGCTGATACTTCCTTCCGTAATATTGAGCCCCATCCCCAGCGGATTCCCCACAGCCAGAACTTTATCCCTGAGGTCCACTTTGTTGGAATCACCGAGGGCGCAAGCGGGGAAATTTCTCTCAGTGCTTATTTTCAGTATGGCGAGATCATTTATCGGGTCGTAGACTTTCATGTTCCGGATTTCGAAACGCGAACCTTCCTGAAATAGGGCTTCCCCCTTCATGGCTTTACGGGCTACGTGGTAATTTGTAACAATTGTTCCATCCTCATTGACTATGAAGCCGCTGCCCCCTGAACTTGTCTGATATAATTCCACCCCATCCCCGTTTGGCTTTCCGTTTGCGTCCTGTTTCAGGCCAGAGGTAAAATTGAACCCTTGTATGTTCAGTGCCACGTTCCGTTCAGCGAGTTCCTGGTTTGATGGAAAGTCTGCAGCCCTTCCACTATTGAAAAAACCCAAATGGAAAATCAGCGCCGAAACGGCTACTACAATTCCGAACCCATACCTGTTCATTGATTTCCTCCTCATCATCTCTGCAAACAGCCGGCTGCACTATTGCGTTTCTATCCACTCTGACAGCATCGGGAAAGAAAAGTTCCCGTCTTTAGCAAAAAAAATTAACTCCACATCTTGTTCTTCACATCCGATCGCGCTACGTCCAATAAATACTCCCACCTCATTGCTCTCGCAGTAGTACGTTAAAACCTAACCATCGATAAAGGCGCTTGCACCCGACGGGCCTGCGAAGCGTTCCGTCCTTCAATTCAACAAGCCATCCACCTTTGAGCCGGTCAACAAATAAGGCCCGATGGCCGATATATGAGGTAGATTTTACGATTGTGGGCTCAGTTCTGCTTCGCCATCTGCTCCCGAAACCGGCCACCCTCTTTTTGCGAAAGCGATACCCATGTGCCGGTTTCCACAATCCGGCCCTGTTCCAAAACCACAATACTATCTGCTCTTCGAATCGTGGAAAGCCGGTGGGCAATGACAACCATCGTCAGCTCTCCGTGAAGCCCTTCGATAGCATCAAGAATTCGTCGTTCGTTTTCCGTATCAAGGGAA
>Ga0187867_10001861_pt1 | contig 17977 bp, 13 predicted proteins | sample June2016WEW_13_1_FD_132976 | JGI IMG/M metagenome (GOLD analysis project Ga0187867, IMG submission 132976) | Peatland microbial communities from SPRUCE experiment site at the Marcell Experimental Forest, Minnesota, USA - June2016WEW_13_10 | ecosystem: Environmental > Terrestrial > Soil >...
CCACCAGCACCAGGACCAGGACCAGGACCAGGACCAGCACCGTCGCCAGGACCAGCGGCAGCACCATCGGCACCGGCAGCGGCGCCGCCCCGGGCTGGACAGGGCACGGCACGAGTCTGAGCGGAAGTCACCGCGGCACTCCAGGGACGAGAATGTGTAAGCAGCAAAACGGTCTTATAGTAGTGACACTAGCCGCCTCAGCTGAAAGGGGTCAAGGTGCTTTTTGCCCATGACACCGAGGTGTCCCTGGCGGCGACCGCGGCCCTGGTCAACACCGGCCGCGGCGGCGCCGACGCCCTGCCGGACGAAGCCGCCCTTGACCGATTCGTCACCGAGTGGCGGTGGACCGGCGAGCGCACCCGGGACCGGGCCGAGCTCGAGGCGGTCCGCCGGCTCCGGCCCCGGCTGGCCCGGCTCTGGGACCTGTCTGAGGATGATGCCGCCGCGCTGGTCAACGCCCTGCTGCGCGAGGCCGGCGCGCTGCCACAGCTGGTCAAGCACGACGGCTGGGACTATCACCTGCACGCCACGTCCCCCGACGCCCCGCTGGCCGACCGGATCGCGGTCGACGCGGCGATGGCCTTCACCGACGTGATCCGCACCGGGCAGCTCGACCGGCTCCGCCGGTGCGCCGCAGAGGACTGCGACAACGTCCACGTCGACCTGTCCAAGAACCGGTCCCGGCGGTTCTGCGGCACCGCGTGCGCGAACCGGGTCAACGTGGCCGCCTACCGGACGCGCCAGGCCGCCCGCCAGCCCGCTAAATAACGGCCAGACCGGAACATCCCGTACCGTCCCGGCCAGAACTCGGCCACCGCCGCCCAGGAACGGGTTGATGTGGCTGGGCGTTGCTGCCAGGCTTCGAGGGTTACGGTCTGCACCGGCGCCGCTGCGTGCCTGGTGCAGGGCGCCCACCCCCACCCGGCCGGTGCCTACCGACAGGAGTGCCATGCACGTGCCTGCCCGTTTCAGCGCCCTCGCCCTAGCCGGCGCGCTGCTCCTGGCACCGGTCGCGGCCGCTCCGGCCGCGGTGGCCGCCACCGCCACCCCGGCGGGCCCGGCAGCCACCGCCACCCCGGCGGGCCGGGCCGCCACCGCCTCCTCGGCCGGCCTGACCACGGCCAGCTTGGCCGCGATCGCCCGCTCCCCCCGAGGTGTGCAGGCGGAGGGCGGCGCCCTGGTCAACGCGGCCACCGGCGCGGTGATGTGGAGCCGGGGCATGAACACCGAGCGGCCGATGGGCAGCATCACCAAGGTGATGACCGCGATCGTGGTACTCCGGGCCGGGAACCTGCACCAGCGGATCAAGGTCCCGAGGGCCGTGATCGCCTACGACCGCAAATATGGCGCCAGCACCGCCGGCCTGCGCCCCGGGGACTACCTGACCGCGCGGGAACTGCTCGAGGCCCTGCTGCTGCCGTCCGGCTGCGACGCCGCCTACGCGCTGGCCAAGGCGTACGGGCCGGGCTTGACCGCCTTCATCGCCACGATGAACACCACCGCCCAGCGAATGGGCCTGGCCCACACCCACTTCTCGAACTTCGACGGGCTGCCCTGGCCCACCGAGCGGTCCACCTACTCCACTCCGCGGGACCTGATCGCGCTGGGCCAGGCGGCCATGCAGTACCCGGTGCTCCGCTCGATCGTGGACCAGCAGACCTACGCCCTGGCCGCGACCCCGCGGCACCACGCCTACCTGTGGCACACCACCAACATGCTGCTCCCCGACTACCCGGGCACGATCGGGATCAAGACCGGGTCCACCAACGCGGCCGGATACTGCCTGCTGTTCGAGGCGCGCGAGAACGGCCAGGTGCTCATCGGCGTGGTCCTGCACAGTTCGCGCAGCAATGACATGGCCGCCTTCAGCGATGCCACAAAGATTCTGAATTGGGGCTTCCGGCACGTTTAACCTGCAAGGTCGCCTGCCGCCCGCTAGATTCCATTCGCTGGCGGGCGGCCCACGTGCCACTCGGCCACCCCACGCCGCCGGGGGGACGCAATACTTGGGGTAGCTGACGGCATTTCGGGGCAATAAGGGCGGCTCTCATGCGCTTCCGGTCGGGTGTGGCCATCGACCTGGGTACGGTCAACACCCTGGTTTCTGTTGCCGGCCGCGGGCTGGTCATCGACGAGCCGTCGGCCATCGCGCTAGACCGGGTGACCCGGCGGGTGGCTGCCGTGGGCCAGGCCGCGGACGCCCTGGCCGGCAAGGAGCCGCAGGACATCGAGGTACTCCACCCGCTGCGCGATGGGGTGATCGCGGACCTCGACGCGGCGTCGGCCATGCTCCAGGGCTTCGTGCGCCGGGCCCGGCTGCGCCGCGGGCTGCTGCGGACCACGGCGATCGTATGCGTGCCGGGTGGCGCCACCTGGGTGGAACGGCGGTCCCTGGCCGCCGCGCTGAGCGTGATCCGGCCCCGCTGTACGGTACGGCTGGTGGACGAGCCAGTCGCCGCCGCGGCGGGCGCCGGTTTCGACCTGGCCCGGGGCGCCGGAGCGTTCATCGTGGACGTGGGTGGCGGCACCACCGAGTCCGCGGTGGTAGCAGGTGGGCAGATCGTCCGGGCCCGGTCGCTGCGGATGGGCGGCAACGCCATGGACGATGCCATCGTGACCGCGGTCAAGGCCGAGATGGGACTGATACTCGGCCGCAACGCGGCCCGCAGCCTGAAGACCACGCTCGGCCTGGCCGGGGACGGGACGGAGCGGATGGAAACCGTGGGCGTGGACGCGGCGCGCCGCACCCCCCGGGTCGAGCAGGTGCCGGCGTGGCTGGTGGCCCAGGCGCTGGAGCACATCGTCATCGCGATCGTGGACTGCGTGGAGGAGATGCTCTCCGACATCCCGCCCAACCTGGCCGAGGACGTGGTCCGCGGGAAGATCCGGCTGGCCGGGGGCGGCGCGCTGCTGCCCGGCCTGGCCGACCGGATCGAGGCGGCCACCGGGATCGCGGTCGTGGTCGTGGACGACCCGCTGCGCTGTGTCGCCCGCGGGGCGGCCGAGATCCTCGAGCACGGCGACGGGCTGCAGCAAGGGCCCGTGACCCAGGGGTAACATCAAGCGACCACACGGGAGCTCGGGCTGACCGGGCTGAGAGGGTGGCTGGCCCGCCGGGCCGTGCGCCACCGACCGTCTGAACCTGACCGGGTAATGCCGGCGTAGGGAGGATCCTGTGGCGCCCCGCCACCGCGCACGCTGCGCGCACCAGTCTTCCGCGGCCTTCTTTTTTCCGCAACGGAACCGTCCCGGGCACTGCGCCGCCTCACCCACGGCCACCGGGCCACTGGACCCTGCTGGCGCCCGGTGTATCCCGCGCCAGGAGCGTGGCCTTGTGAGTGAAACCCCGTGAGTGGAACCCCGTGAGCGTGACCCGGTGAGCGGGGTGATCGGGATGCCCGCGCCGGTGGGCCTGGTGCACGGCATGGGCAAGGAGCTGGTCGTGCCGGACTGGAGCCCGCTCACCAGCGCCGAGGTGCACACGGTGATGGCCCGCTATCCCCAGCCCGGCGGCGACGAGATGATCACCTGGCGCAGCCCCCGGCCCATGTCCGCGGCGGGCCTGATCCGCCGCGGCGGCATGGACCTGTTCGTGAAGCGGCACCACGTCCGGGTGCGCACGTCTGCGCAGCTTGCCGTGGAGCACGCATTCATCGGTCACCTGCGGGCCCGTGGCATCGCGGCGCCTGCGGTGCTGCGGGCCGCGGATGGGGCCACCGCCACACAGCACGGCGACTTCGTCTACGAGGTGCACGAGCTGGCGGGCGGGCTCGATGTGTACCGGGACGCGGTGTCCTGGACCCCGTACGCCAGCCTCGGCCACGCCCGGGCGGCCGGGGCAGCGCTGGGCCGGCTGCACGCCGCGGCGGACCGCTTCCCGTTGCCGGCCCGGGTCCCCGCCGTGCTCACCAGCGGCTGCGAGATCATCGTTGCCGCCGACCCGCTGGCGGAGGTCAAGTGGCTGGCCGGGCGGCGCCCGGGGCTGGCGGGATACCTGGACGGCCGCGCCTGGCCGGACGACCTCACCCGGCACGTGCTGCCCGCCATCCGGCGCGCCGTACCGCTGCTGGCCGGGCTGCCCCGGCAGTGGGGGCACGGGGACTGGCACCCGTCCAACCTGACCTGGACGTCGGCAGGCCGGGACGCCGTCGTGGCCGGCGTGTTCGACTTCGGGCTGGCCAACCGGACCTTCGCGGTGCACGACCTGGCCACGGCGCTGGAGAGGGCCACCGTGTCCTGGCTCGACCTGACTGACCCGGACGGACCCAGTCCGGGCCGGGCCGAGGCAGACCTGGACGCGATCGACGCGCTCCTGGACGGCTACGAGTCGGTCCGCCCGCTCTCCCCGGCCGAGGCCGCCGCACTGCCCGAGGTGTTCCCCGTGGCGCACGTCGAGTACGCGCTGTCCGAGGTCGAGTACTTCGCCCAGGTGGTCAGTTCGCCCGCCAACGCCGACCTCGCCTACGACGGATATCTCCTCGGTCACGCCGCATGGTTCGCCACCCCCGACGGCGCCGCCGTCCTCGACCACCTGCGCCGCCGCGCCGCGACCGTCTGAATGGAACTCGCCGAAGCCGTACCCGCATCACCAGCACCATGAGTCACATTGATCATGGGCGGTGCCGACGTTTCCCGCGCGACGTGCATGCTGGCGGGCGTTCTGTCCGTTTGCGGCGCACGGTACGTTCCGCGGGAAATGTGGGCGGGAGGGGTCAGCGTGACTGGAGGGGATGAAGCCCGGGGAAGGCCACGGCGCGGTCACCGGCCCGCTTAGGCTGCGGTGGTGGATCTCGAGCGGTGGGTGCAGGAGGCGGTCGCGGCGAACCGGGAGTGGGCGGAGGCGTCCGGGCCGTTTACCCCGCATCCCTCGCTGGAGATCAGCGACGAGCGGTTCGGGGCGGCGTTCGCCGAGTTCGCGGACCGCCTGGCGGACAACTACCCCTTCTTCCACCCCCGGTACGCGGGGCAGATGCTCAAGCCGCCGCACCCGGCCGCCGTGGCCGGGTACCTCGCCGCCATGCTGATCAACCCGAACAACCACGCGCTGGACGGCGGCCCGGCCACCGCCCGGATGGAGCGCGAGGTGACCGCGCAGCTCGCGGCCATGTTCGGCTTCGGCACCCACCTGGGCCACCTCACGACCAGCGGTACCATCGCCAACCTGGAGGCCCTGTTCGTGGCCCGCGAGCTGCACCCGGGCCGGGGCATCGCGTTCAGCGCGGACGCGCACTACACGCACGGCCGGATGTGCGGGCTGCTGGGCGTGGTGGGCCACCCGGTCGCCGTGGACCGCCGCGGGCGGATGGACCTCGACGCCCTGGGTGATCTGCTGCGCACCGGGCGGGTGGGCACCGTGGTGCTGACCGCGGGCACGACCGGGCTGGGCGCGATCGACCCCATCCACGAGGCCCTCGGCCTCTGCCGGCGGCACGGCGCCCGCATCCACGTGGACGCGGCGTACGGCGGGTTCTTCGCGATCCTTGCCCGCGCCGAAGACGCTGAGGAGCAGGACGCCGAAGACGCCCAGCAGCACAGCCCCGAAAGCGCCCAGCAGCACAGCGGCCTGCCAGCCGCGCCGTGGCGGGCCATCGCCGAGTGCGACTCGGTGGTGGTAGATCCGCACAAGCACGGGCTGCAGCCCTACGGCTGCGGGGCCGTGCTGTTCCGCGATCCCGGGGTGGCGCGGTTCTACCTGCACGACTCGCCGTACACCTACTTCACCTCCGCGGACCTGCACCTGGGGGAGATCAGCCTGGAGTGTTCCCGGGCGGGCGCGGCCGCGGCAGCCCTGTGGCTCACGTTCCGGCTGCTGCCCCCGACCCCGGACGGGCTGGGAAAGCCGCTCGCCGCGGGGCGGCGGGCGGCGCTGGCCTGGTCAGCGCTGATCGAGAAGTCCGCCGTGCTGGAGCTGTACCAGCAGCCCCAGCTGGACATCGTCAGTTATTTCCCCGTCACCGAACCTGCCGCGCTGTCCCGGATCGACCAGGCCTCGGAGCGGATCCTGCAGGCCGGGATGACCGGCCCCGATCCGGTGTTCCTCAGCACGCTGCGCGCCGACGCGGGCGCGTTCCTGGCCCGCCACGAATCGGTGAGAGACGACGCGCCCGGGGCCCGGATCCTGCGCAGCGTGCTGATGAAACCGGAAGCGGAGACCTACCTGCCGCACCTGCACGAGCGGGTCGAGCGGCTCGCGCGCGGCTGAGCCGGGCCTCCCCTGTCCCGGGCTGGCGGCCCCCGCTGCCCTGGCGTTCCCGATATCCGGGCTGTATCGCGCTGGTGACTCCCTGTTGTACATGCCGCCGGGTGGGGCTAGCATCCAGGGATCGAAGCGTTTCGCTCCCCCGGACGGGACCTTGGTCAAGATCTCTGACGTGGCGCGGCACGCCGATGTCTCGCCGAGCACCGTCTCCTACGTGCTCAGCGGCAAGCGCTCGATCTCGGAGCGGACCCGGCGGCGCGTGCTGGACAGCATGGCTACGCTCGGCTACCGCCCGCACGCGGGTCCCCGGGCGCTGGCCAGCAGCCGTTCCAACGTCGTCGCGCTGGTCGTCCCGCTGCGCCCCGGCGCCTGCGTGCCCGTCCTCATGCAGATCGCCACCGCGGTGGTGACCGCGGCCCGCGGTTACGGCCACGACGTACTGCTGCTGACCCAGGATGAGGGCGTCAGCGGCCTGCAACGGGTCGCCCGCGCCTCGCTGGCGGACGCGATTATCGTGATGGACGTGGAAACCCGCGACGTGCGGCTGCCGGTGCTCCGCGACCTGAGGCTGCCTGCGGTGCTGATCGGCTTCCCGGCCGAGCCTGCCGGCCTGACCTGCATCGACCTGGACTTCGAGGCTGCCGGGCGAGCCGCCGCCGAGCACCTGGCCGCGGCGGGCTGCCGCGACGTCGCGCTGATCGGCGCGCCGCCCGAGGTGTACCGGCGCGGCACCGGCTTCGCCCAGCGCACCCAGGCCGGCTTCGAGCGGGCCGCGCGGGCGCACGGGCTGCACCCGGCCACCTGGCCCTGTGACCCGGCGCCGGGCGCCGTCCGGGCCACCGTCACCAGGCTGCTGAGGGACCGCCCCGGGCTGGACGGGATCGTGGTGCACAACGAATCGGCCCTCGGCCCGCTGCTCGACGCGTTCCGCGCGGCGGGCCGCCGGATCGGCGAGGACCTGACGGTGCTCGCGATGTGCTCCGATGAGCTGGCCGAGCAGGCCACCCCGCCGCTGACCTCGATCGCCATCCCGGCCGGCGAGATGGGCAGGCAGGCGGTCGGGCTGCTGATGGCCAAGCTGGACGGCCAGCCGGTGCCCGGGGGCACACTGCTCGCCCCGCAGCTCACCGTCCGCGCCAGCACGCTCAGCTGCGGCTGAGCACGTCCCTGACCCGGATCAGCAGCTGCTCCGGGGTGAACGGCTTGATGAGGTAGCTGTCCGCGCCGGCCGCGAAGCCGCGCGCGATGTCCGAGTCCTGCACGCTCGCGCTCATCAGCAGGATGGGCAGCCGCCGTGTGGCCGGAGTGTGCCGGAGCCGCTCGGTCAAGTCGAACCCGTTGAGCCGCGGCATCATCACGTCCAGCACCGCCAGATCCGGTACCCGGTCCGCGGCCAGCTGGAACGCCTCTTCGCCGTCCCGGGCCTCGATGATGCGGTACCCGGAGCGGCTGAGCCGGTAAACGACCAGCTCGCGGATGTCCTGCTCGTCGTCGGCGACCAGGATGGTGGCCATCTCACCGTCCGGCTGGCCGGGGGCCGGCTGCGGGGGAGCCGGCCCGGTCCCGGTCACAAGCTCGCCCCCGCCGCGACGTGCAGCGGGATCTCCACCACGAACCTGGTGCCGCGGCCGCCGGAGTCCGCGATCCGGATCGTCCCGCCGTGCGCCCCGGCGATGGCCTTGCTGATGGCCAGGCCCAGCCCAGTTCCCGCGGTGCCGGTCGCCGTGGACGCGCGGTAGAAGCGCTCGAACAGGTGCGCCCGTTCCGCGGCCGGGATCCCGATCCCGCTGTCGGTGACCTCGATCTGGCAGCTGCCGTCCTGCTCACCGACCCGGACCCGGACCTGACCGCCCTCCGGGGTGAACTTGACCGCGTTGGACACCAGGTTGCTGAGCAGCTGGCTCAGCCGTAGCCGGTCGCCGTGCACCACGACGCCCGGCCCGGTGTCGGCGGTCAGCTCGATACGCTTCTCCGCCGCCATCCCCGTGAACAGCGTGACGGTCTCACCGACCAGGTCGCCGATATCGACGTCGGCCATTTCCAGGGTGAACCGTCCCGCATCCATCTGCCCGATCAGAAGCAGGTCACCCACCAGCCGCATCAGCCGGTCGCTGTTCCGCTTGACGGTGGTCAGGAAGCGGTGCTGTTCCTCGTTCAGCGGGCCGGGCTCGCCGTCGAGCAGGATGTGCAGCCAGCCATCCATCGCCGCCAGCGGGGTCCGCAGCTCATGCGAGACCGTGGACACGAACTGGTCCTTCATCCGGGCCGCCGCCTCGTCGCTCCGCTTGCGCTCCGCGTACTGGAACAGCTGGGCGCTGATGGTCTCGATCGCCTCAGGCTGACCGTCACCGCGCGGCAGGTTGGAGCCAATCAGCTGCACCACGCCGGCCACCCGGGCGTCCCGCACGACCGGGACCGCCAGCTCGCCGGGCGGCAGCCCGTCCCCGGGCCGCGGCGGCCGGACCAGGCTGGCCGGCCCGGGGACGTACACATGCTGGCCCTGCTGCCAGGCCTGGCCGACTGCGCCCTGCCCCCGGATCACGCTCTCGTGGCTCAGCAGCGCCAGCTGCTCTTCCCAGGCAGGGCGCGCGTAGGCCGACTGGCAGTGCATCTCGCCGTTCTCATCCGGCTCCCAGGCCAGGCTCATCTGCCAGCCGAGCTCATCGCAGCAGAGCCGGAGCACCCGGGGCAGCGCTTCCTGGATCGACTCCGCCTCGGCCAGTATGCGGGCCGTCCGGTACTGGGCAGCCAGCTGATGCTCGGCCTGCCTGCTGTCCGTGATATCGCGGAAAGTGATCACGAGACCGTTGACCGTTTCCCCGTCGAACAGCGGAAAGCCGGAGCAGTCGACGGGAAACGGCGTGCCGTCCTTCCGCCAGAACACCTCACCGCCGAACCGTGCGCCCGCCCGGTCGTACATGGTGCGGGTGAGCGGGCACTGCTCCGCCGGATAAGGGCTCCCGTCTTCATGACTGTGGTGCAGCAGTTCATGAGCGTCCTGGCCGAGCACCTCGGCTTCGGTGTAGCCGGTCTGCTCCAGGGCGGCGCGGTTGATGAAGGTGATCCGCCCCTCGTGGTCCCTGCGGTAGATGCCCTCGTCGGTCGAGTCCATCAGGGTCTGCAGTTCCGAGGCGGCGACTTCCAGCCGCCGCAGGCCCAGGGCCTCGGCACAGGCCAGCGCCGCGCTCTGGGCCAGGTCACCGAGACTGGCGATCTCTGCCGGGGTGAACGGCGCGCCGCCGGTCCGGCCCAGGCTGAGGACGCCCATGGCCCGCCCGCGGTGCACCAGCGGCAGGTGGATCTCGTGCTGGATCTGCCGGTCGCCGGTCAGCCCGGGGAGGAGCAGTGAAGCCTCGGGGGCGTCGGCGGTATTCGGCCGCAGCTCCGCGATGGCCCGCCCCGCGAGACCCTGCCCGGGGGGCTGCTCCGGCAGGAAGTCCCCGGCCCGGGCCCCCCGGCAGGCACGGAACGTGATTACCCCGGACTGCTCGTTCAGGAGGTACAGCACCCCGATCTGAGCCTGGGCGTAGTCCGCGATCTCGCGGAGGGTGACTGCGGCCACCCCGTCCACCTGCGTCTGCGCGACGAGCTGCGCGCTGAACCGGTGCTGGGCCTCGGCCTTCTCCTTCTCCTCCTCCACCGCCGCGAGCATGCTCTGCAGCTCGGCCTGCTGGCTCTGGAGCTCGGCGTTCTGCTGCTCCACCTCATCCCGCGCCGCCGCGAGTTCCCGCGCCATGGCATTGAAGCCCGCGGCCAGCTCGCCGACCTCGGCCGCCCCGCGCTCGGGAACCCGCGCGGACAGGTCCCCCCGGCGCAGCCGGCCGACGGCCACGGCCAGCCGCTGAACCGGGCGCACCACCGTCCGGTTCAGGCCGATCGCGCCGCCCACGAGCAGGATCGCCGAGGCGGCCAGGCCGGCCAGGCCGAAGACCAGGGCCACCGTTGCGTTGTGATCCGCCTTGGCGCGGCGCTGCGCGGCGAGGACCTGCTGGCGCCGGTCCAGGGCGGCAAACTGCCGCCGGATGGCGACCAAAGGCTGCTTGGCCGCGCTGGAGTCCGCGCTGCGCCGGGCGGTGCCCAGGTTCGACCGGCTCAGCCTGATGATCGGCGAGGTCCAGCGGCGGACGTAGGCGGTGATCGCGCCGCTGATCGCCGTCACCCGGGCGTGCAGCTCGGCATTGCCGGCGGTCAGCTGCTCGAGCTGCCGGGCCTGGCCTGGGTAACTCCCGAGGGCGTCCCGGTAGGGGTCGAGCTGGGCGGACTGGCCCGTGAGCAGGTAGACCCGTACTCCGGTGGCCAGGTTGAGCGTGGATTCCTCGAGCGCGTTCGACGTGGCGAGGATGTTCACGGCCTGGTTGTCCTGGCGTTCCTCGGTGCGCATGCTACGGAACGCGAGGAAAAGGACGGCGAACTCGCCGAGCACCACCGCGGCGATCACGATGCTCGCCAGCACGGTCCGGCGGGTCAGGCCGGGCCTCATGCGGCCTTCTTCCGGTTCATCTGACCTCGCCTCAGACCGGACGAAATCCGGTTACTTAGAGCAGTATATCCTTACTCCGAGTAGCCATCCGGCAGGCCGCCCGCCCCGCGGGGCCGCATAGCCCACCCCGCCAGCCGGCATTAGCCACCCCGCCGCACGACCCCGACGCGGAACTGAAAGGCTGGAGCTAACCCGCGAGGAGGATTCATGGCGAGCAAAGCGACGGCCACGGCGGCCGGAACCATCGAGATCGGCGGCGACCTCACGGTTAACCGGATGGGGTATGGCGCGATGCGGATCACGGGCGACGGGATCTGGGGCGCACCGCGGGACCGGGACCAGGCCCAGGCGGCGCTGCGCCGGGCACTCGAACTGGACGTCAACTTCATCGACACCGCCGATTCCTACGGCCCCGAGGTCAGCGAGACCCTGATCGCCGAGACCCTGTACCCGTACCCGGACGACCTGGTCATCGCGACCAAGGCCGGCCTGGTGCGGCCCGGCCCGAACCGCTGGGAGCGGGATGGCCGCCCGGAGCACCTGCGCGAGGCGTGCGAGGGCAGCCTGCGGCGGCTGAGGCTGGAGCAGATCCCGCTCTACCAGTTCCACTCCCCCGACTCCAAGGTGCCGCTGGCCGACTCCATCGGCACGCTGGCCGAACTGAAGGCGGAGGGCAAGATCCGGCACGTCGGGGTGTCGAACTTCTCGGCGGAGCAGGTTGAGGAGGCGCAGCGGATCGTCCCCGTGGTGTCGGTGCAGAACCGCTACAACGTGAACGACCGCTCCTCCGAGCCGGTCCTGGACCTGTGCGCGCAGGAAACCCTCGCGTTCCTGCCGTGGGCGCCGATCCAGGAGACCGACCGGATCGCGGCGGTGCTCACTGCCGCGAAGCGGCTGGGGGTCAGCGAGCGGCAGGTCGCGCTGGCGTGGCTGCTGGCCCACTCCCCGCAGATCCTGCCGATCCCGGGCTCCGGCTCGCCGCAGCACGTGGAGGACAACATCGCCGCCGCGGGCCTCGAGCTCACCGCGGAGGAGTACAACTCCATCACCGGCTCCATCGAAGTGGGCTGACCCGGCTGCCCAGCACGTATCACGAGAGCGGATGACCCGTCCCCCCGGTGGGGGGGTTACCGGGGGGACGGGGATCATCGAGCGGTCCCGTTAGCCGGGGACCGCGGCGCCGCTGCCGGTCAGGGCACCGACCACTGCTGGTTACTGCCTCCGTTGCAGGACCACAGGTCGAGCTGGGTGCCCTGCGTGGTGTTGAACCCCGGGTCGTCCAGGCACTTGCCGGACGCCGGGTTCACCAGTTCGCCGTTGACCGCTATCCATTGCTGGTTGGCACCACCGTTGCAGGTCCACTCCTCGATCAGGGTGCCGTTGCCGTAGTTCGCGCCGGTGATGTCCAGGCACTTGCCGTTGATGCCGACAGTGCCGTTGGACTCCACAGTCCAGCTTTGCGCGGCTCCATTGCTGTCACAGTCCCACATCTGCACCTTCGTGCCATCCGCAGCCGACCCCCCGTTGACGTCGGCGCACTCGGCGGTGTCGTCACCCGCGATGATATGCCCGGTCGGGGTGGCCGAACCGGCCAGGGTGACAGACAAGTTGTCGAACTGGTCCGTCTGGTAACCGGACGTGCCAAAACCGGCCATTCCCGAGGCGTATGTGGCGTCGGTGACGGACCCGACGGTAGTGCCGTTGATGGCCGCCGAGATGCTGCTCCCGTTGAAGGTCACGGCCAGGTGCTGCCAGGTGCCGGTGCCGGGGGCGGTCACCGTGCCACTGGCCAGGGTGGTGAGCGTGTCACTGGTGTTGTTGCGCACCAGGGACCACGCACCGGTATTGCTCAGCTGAAGGTAGTACTCATCGATGCCGGCCGGCCCGAAGGAGTGCTGGGTGCTGGCCCGGCCGATCAGCTGGACCGACCCGGCCTGCGCGATCAGCGCGTCGGCGGACACGGTGTAGTTGGCCCAGCTCAGGTTGCCGCCGATGGTGTACGGGTTGGAGTTCCCGTCCCACTCGATCGGCTGAACCGGGGCCTGCTGCTGGACGCACTGCCCGGACCGGCCGCCCGCGCAGGGCTCGACCTCGAACGCGCCCTGCATCTGGGACAGGTAGCGGGGCTGCTGTCCCGCGGTGTCGCTGTCGAAGTTGTCGGTGTACGGCAGGGTCAGGGTGCCCTGGCCCGGACTGGCCGCGGTGCCCTTGCCCTGCCCGCTGGTGGTGGTCAGCGTGTAGATGTAGCCCGGCTGCACGGTCAGCGAGTAAGCGCCGTTGACCGGGGTGATGGTGGGCTGCCGGGCGAACTGGGGTCCCGACCCGGGGGTGTTGACGTCGGTGGCCCACACGTTCACGGCGCCGGTGGACAGGCCGCCGGACACGGTCACGTCGACGGTCTGCGCGGCGGTGGCCGTGGTGGTCTCGATGATCGTGGAGTAGTCGGTGCCGTTCGTGGACTTCAGCGAGACGTAGCTGCCGTTCGACTCAGCTCCGCCGAGGTAGCCGGAGCCGGAGTTGAGGAACTGCCAGCCGGGGGCGGTGAACTGGGTGACCTGGGCGGTGGCCCACAGGCTCTCCCCCACGCTGTACGCGCCGGACCAGGGCTGGTTGGCCAGGATCAGCCCGTCGGTGTTGTAGGGCAGGTTGGGGTAGATCGCGGCGACCACTGGCCAGTTGATGTACGCGGTCAGGTCGGCGTCGATGTAGCCGCGGGTGATCGAGCGGATCAGCGCCGGGGCGCCGGTGTTGAGGTCCTGGGAGCCGTTCTCGCTGGCCCACAGCGGCTTGCCGGTGCCGATCGCGGTGGAGTTGGCCGGGCAGGTGTCCGCGCTGCCACCGTCACCGCCCTCGCAGGGATAGTGGACGCCGATGATGTTCACCGCGCTGGCGAACGTGGAGTTGCCGGCGATGTCGGTGGCGATGCTCCAGTCGCTGTCCGCGCCGACGATCTGGACGCCCGAGTAGCCATCGGCGTTCAGCGTGGACCGCAGCTGCTCATACCAGGAGATGTTGTAGCCGCGCTCGTTCCAGCCGCCCAGGTAGTTGATGGTCAGGCCGTGTGACTGCGCGCAGTTCAGCCAGCTGACCAGGTAGTTGATCATGTCGGTGGACCAGAAGTTGCCGCCGCCGATCCAGCCGGGCGCCCCCCAGGCCAGCCCGTACAGCTTGATGTTCGGGTTGAGCGCCTTGGCCTGCTCCATCAGCCACCAGTTGTATCCGGCGCTGCAGTTGATGGAGCCGGACGCGTGCTCGATGCTCGATTCAGAGCCGTCCGTGGAGTTGGTGTCCCCGCCGATCTCGACCTTGAGGATCTGCAGGTCCGCGCCGTAACCGGGCTTGAACAGGTAGTCGAGGATCTGCTGCTGCTCGGCTGCCGGGTAGTCGGTCAGCAGCCGGGAGTTGCCGCCGCCGCCGCTGATCGCGCCGATGCCGTCGAATGTGCGCCCGGCGCTGGTCCCGCTGACGGTGATGGCGGTCGCCGCGGCGGCTTGCGTCAGGGGTACCGCCGCGAGGCAGAACGCCGAGCCGAGCAGGGTCGCGGTGGCGAGGACCACGGCGTGTCTTAAGCCTCTGAATCGGATTGCGCGCACGGCGGTACCCCTTCCTGACCCGCGTCCTCGCGGGCCGTCCAGACGCTTCGACCAGGCGGGCATGGTGATTGGATCTGATGGAAAGTGGTCGAAAGCGTTGAAAGATGCCTTCATTCAGGCATCGCCGGCCGGCCGCGTCAAGATGCCGCCGCCCGCTTTCCGGGCGCTTTCCGGGCCGCTTTCCGGGGCCGCGAGCCAGCCCGCGCCCGGGCCTGGAAACACCACGCGCCGGGATGAACCGGTCGGCCGCGGTGGCCGTTCCCGGTGACGTAAGCCCGCGCCGCCCGGGCAGCGTACAGGGCCGGCTCCGCGGCGCCTCGGCGGGCCAAAGCGGACCTGACCTCGGGCGGAGCGTTTGTTCACCTGAAAGTAACCGCCTCGCTACTAAGCGTAATAGAAGTGCCTGTACGATCTGATACCGCATGATCGAGCACGGGTCATCACTGCTGGTAGCATTTCGTTGCCTTACCGTGCTGAGCCTGCCCAGGGGACCTGGATCAGGGGCGGGCTCAGCGGCAGGCACCGGGGTGCCCGAGGCTCACGGGAGACTGGTTTGTCGGGGGCGTACGGGGTCATTCATGGCGCACGGGCGGCGACCGGCCGGGATCGGACGGCCGGTCACGATTCGCGGATCACGGGGGCGGAGCCGGTTACCCGGTCCAGCGTGCATCGGCTGCTCGATGCGCTGCCTTTCCTGATCATGGGCGCCGTGGCGGCGGCCAGCCTGGTCATCGGCCCGCGCTCAGGGCTGCTCCAGCTGCTGGCGCTGGGCCCGGCCTTCGCCGCGGTCTCCGGCGGCCTGCGCAAGACCATCGCCGCTGGAGTGACGGCCCTGGTCCTGGACGCGCTGCTGGCCGCCGACCAGATCATCAGCACCTGGGGTGACTACACCCGCGACTCAGCCACCGTGGCCGGCGTGACCCTGGCCGCCGTGGTCGCCTGCACGGTGCGGCAGCGGCGCGAGCGCGAACTGGCCGAGGTCCGGGCCATCGCCGAGGTGGCGCAGCAGGTCCTGCTGGGCCCGGTGCCGGACATGGCGCGCAGCGTCCGGCTGGCGGTGCGCTACATGTCCGCGACTTCGCACGCGCAGATCGGCGGCGACCTCTACGAGGTCGTGACCGGGACCGCCGGGATGCGGCTGATCATCGGCGACGTCCAGGGGAAGGGCCTGGTCGCGGTCAAGACCGCCGCCACAGTCCTCGGCGCGTTCCGCGAGGTGGCGCACGAGGCGGCCAGCCTGCCCATGATCGCGGACCGGCTGGAGATCAGCCTGGCCCGCCAGCTCACCGACGAGCAGTTCGTCACCGCGATCCTCGCCGAGGTCAGCCAGGACGGATCACGGATCAGGCTGCTCAGCTGCGGTCATCCGCCGCCACTGCTCATCGCAGGCCACGCGGGGCGCTTCGTGGAATCGGCCGCGCCGAGCCTGCCGCTGGGCCTGGCCAGCCTGAGCACCGTGCCACGGGAAGTGATCACCATCCCGTTCGCCCCGGATGACCAGATGCTCTTCTATACCGACGGGGTCAGCGAGGCGCGGAACCGGGCTGGGGAGTTCTATCCCCTGCCGGATCGCGCTCTCTGCGCCGAGGCCGCCGACCCGGGCAGCGCCCTGGACCGTTTGCAGCAGGATGTGCTGCTGCACGTCGGGCACGCCCTGGACGACGACGCGGCCATGCTGCTGCTGCGCCGCCAGGCCGCCTGAGACCGGATCACGAGGTTCACCCGCGGGCCGGATCACGAGGTCACCCGCGGGCCGGACTCCAGCCAGATGGACACGTGCTCAGGTTCCAGCGCGGCCAGGACCGAGGCCAGCAGGTCCGCGCGGACGTCGTCCAGGGCCACGGCGCCGCTGAGCCGGGCGGCGAACGCGGCCACAGCCGCGTCCGCGTCGTAGCGGGCCCGGTTGAACCGCCGGTCCACGGCCCGCTGCACCCGCCGCCGCGCCGGGGTGAACAGCGCCGCGGCGGCCAGCGTGGACGCGGCCACCGCCCAGGTCGAGGCGAACCCCAGCACCTGCGTGGCCAGCAGCACGAGCCCCGCGTAGACGCCGATGAGCAACCCCGTCAGCAGCGCGTACGCCAGAGTCCGGGAGATGATCCGGTCGATGTCGTACAGCCGGTAGCGCAGGATGGCCACGCCCATGCTGGCCGGCAGCGCGCACAGGCCGAGGATGGCCACCTCCCAGATGGCCGAGTTGGTGCCCAGCGCCCAGATGCCCAGGACGGCGCAGACCCCGGTCCCGCTGAGCAGCCACTTGAGCTGCTGGCGCCGCTCACCCGAGGAACGCCTCCAGCTGGCGATCTGGTGGCCGAGCGCGCCGAGCCAGGCCAGGCCGACCGTGCCGAAGAACACGAACTCCGTCCAGGACGGCGGGGCGTCCGCGGCGGCGACCTGGCCGCTGGCCGGGTAGACCAGGTGGTGCTGGGCCACGGCGGTCGCCGTGGCCGCGATGTAGCTGGCCGGCAGGATCGCGCACAGCACCAGGTACGCCCACAGCACCCACCGCCAGCCGGGCGAAGGCAGCCGCCCGTCCGGGAAGACCAGGGTCACCAGCGGAAAAACCACGATCACGAACGTGAACAGCCCGCCGAGTACCACGGCCACCGGACCCATCCCCGGGATGCCGCGATGACCGTAGTCGTACACCAGCGTCGCGTATTCAGACGCCGCGATCGTGAACGGAATCCAGGCCGCCGCCCCCAGCAGCAGCCACCCGATCGCGTTACCCGGCTGGTGCCGCGCCACGATCAGGCCCACGGCCGCGACCACCACGATTACCACCAGCAGACTGATCACAGCCGTGACTGAGCCGGACGTCTGATGGTGGGTCAGCGCGCTGATGGCCGGTAGCGCGGCGATCAGGACGATCACCAGGACACCCAGGAACGACGCGGTGCGCGGCGGGGACGGCGGCCACCAGCCTGCCCGCCCGCTACCGGGAAGCGCTGGCCGAGTTCGAGGCCGCCGCGTCGGCCGTTGACGGGCCGCAGGCGGGGACGGCGGCCGGGGGCGGCCCGCCGGACGGGCCCGCCGCCATCGAGCACAAGCTCGCCGAGGTGCATCACCGGCTGGAAGACTGGGCGCTGGCCGAGGCGCATCTGGACCTCGCCCTGGAACTGCTGGGTCCCGCTGACCCGAGCCGCCGGGCCCGGATCGAGGCGGACCGCGCGGTACTGGCTTACCGGCGCGGCGCGGCGCAGGCCGCGGCCGGCCTGGCCGAGGGCGCGCTGGAAGCGGCCCGCCGGGCCGAAGACCCGGCCGCGGTCGCCCAGGCGCTGAACGTGCTGGGCATGCTCGACGCGCGGCGCGGCGCCCCCGACTCGGCCGCGGCCCGGCTGCGGGAAAGCCTGGAGCAGGCGCGCGCGCTGCCCGACCCGGGGGCCGCGGTGGCGGCGCTGAACAATCTGAGCCGGCTGCTGGCCGACAGCGGCCAGCCGGGAGAGGCCCTGCCACTGGCCCAGGAGGCGCTGGCGCTGGGCTGCGAGCTGGGTGACCAGCACCGGGTCGCCGCGCTGCACACGAACCTGGCCGACCTGCTGCACGCGGCCGGGCAGCGCGAGGCGGCCTTGGCCCACCTGAAGGAGGCCGCACGCGGTTTCGCCTCGGTGGACTCGGGCGGCACCCCCCGCCCGGAGGTGTGGACCCTCGTGGAGTGGTAGCGACCACGAGCGAGGGAACCGTGGAGTGGTAGCGACCACGAGCGAG